>Ga0194120_10004035_pt1 | contig 23152 bp, 26 predicted proteins | sample TA2MahCa65mmetaG_FD_148642 | JGI IMG/M metagenome (GOLD analysis project Ga0194120, IMG submission 148642) | Freshwater microbial communities from Lake Tanganyika, Tanzania - TA2015019 Mahale Deep Cast 65m | ecosystem: Environmental > Aquatic > Freshwater > Lake | place: Tanzania: Lake... | reverse complement strand
TGGAAAAAACAAATCATTCCGGGGAGTCTTGAATATGCAATTCACAAGCTTGTACCTGCCCGCCACGTTCAGCTAAACGAGGCAGGCGGGGAGGAAAGAGTAAAAATAGATGCCTTTGAATGATATACCGCAGAAAATTGAGAAATTGAAATGGGAATGAAGTTTTTAATAGAATATGCAAAGCATGCTGCGCATAGTATTCCAACCGCCAGAATACTATGCGGATATATGGCGGGTTGATTAGTAGTTATGTGCAAAATATTTTAAATAGTTTTTTAAAATTCATTCCATACGATTTGTTAGATTAATAGGTAAATTTTGAAAGATTACATGAAGACAAGTCATAAATTGATTTTCGGCAATTGTATGGAAATGAACGAAATAAGTGATTCTAGTATTCACTTAATTGTAACTTCACCCCCATACTATAATGCGCCTTTTGATTACGATGGACTTTTTAGCAATTATGAGCAATACTTAGGCGTTTTAAATCATTTTGCAAAAGAATCTTTTCGTGTATTAAATGAAGGTCGGATTGTTGCGCTGAATATTGATGATATGCTGGTCAATGGCACGAAATATCCAATAGTAGCCGATGCCACAAAAATATTTCAAGATGCTGGTTTTCGTTATCGGGATAGAATTATTTGGAAAAAGCCAGATGGTTATTTAAGAATAAGTAAAAGAAGTGGTGTAATATTACAGAATCCATTTCCGATGTATTATTATCCGGACAATTTATTAGAAAGTATTGTAATCTTTCAGAAAGGTAAATTTGATTATCGTTCTATTTCAAAAGAAATACGCGAGCTTTCGAAAATTGACAAAAAGGAATTTCAAAACAATAATTGGCATAAAACCCTTTGGGAGATAACAAATGTCTTGCCCGGTTCAACACTTGAAAAAAATGTTGCGGCTTTTCCAGAACAATTACCTTATCGAATCATTAAATTATATTCATACGTTGGAGAAACTGTATTGGATCCTTTTTTAGGAAGCGGAACAACAATAAAGGTTGCGCGCTTATTAAAGAGAAATTCAGTTGGCATTGAAATAATACGGGATTTAGAAAAAATTATCAGAAAGAAAATTGGCTTTGATACCAGTTCAGATATTTTCAACGGCGAAGACCATCTTGAAATCATTGAAAGAAAAACTGGCAAATATAAGTTTGTCACTCTTGAATATATTGAAAAGAAAAAATCTAAGGGACAGAAATGATATGAACATTTCTGCCAAGATTACCGGAATTAAGTATAATATAATCTGCACCGATGATTTAACAGAGGTTAGATTCAAAGATTTCAATATTAATTATGCTCCTTCTTGTTTTTTACTATCCGACAAACAATACAACTATGGAATTTCGAAATGGGTTTCCCCCAAACGAACACGTTCATATCCCTTCGAAAGAGTTTATAATTCTCTAAATGTCCCCAAAAGAATTACTGTAATTCCAATTATTAAAGATGAAGGGTCAAAAGGAGACCGCGACTTTATTCAATGGGATACAGTTTCATTAATGAGTCTTTTAGATGTCTACGTTATCCTTGCCTATTACAATAATGCCGTTATCCATCCTTCTAGAGAAAACAAGATTACTAATCAAGAGTTTGATAACGCCTATGTAAAAAATAAAATTAAGGAAATAAGTAATTACCATAGTTCAGCATTGCATTGGAATTTAAAAGAAGTAAAAGATACTCTTCCTTCGCTCATTGGTATTGTTCAGGAAACATATAATCGTCTTGAAAAAGAACTAAAAGTTTCGTTTCATAATTCGAGAGGGATACAGCGCTTTAAAAGTCAATTTCAGAAAGGCGTAGCAGATTTTATGGCTACCTCAAGAAATAAAGCTAAGGAAGCCCAGAATAGAGAAATGCAAACTTTACAACCAAAAGAATTTTTATCAACATCAACAAAAGCAACTATCACAATCGAAAACTATCTTGGAGGCAAATACTACTTTACGACGGATGAAATTTCTATAGATGATAAAAATTTATATTTAATTGAAGGCAAACACTCAAATAATTCAAAATTACCAAGTATAGGCGATATAAAAGATGGTCTTTTGAAAATGGTTTTGTATTGTAATTTAACCGATGTAAAAATAGATGATACTGATTTTACTCCCAAGCCAGTTTTAAAATTAACATCTACAAATATTTCTGAGAAAATATCTTCTCAAAGTTCGACTTCGGAAATAGAAGTATTTAAATCCTCTGCTGGTTTTAATGTGAATAATGTTGAGATTATCGATAGACTTTTCGCAGAAGCAAAGGCAAACAATTTTGAAGTTATTATAGAAGGCGTTTGACATGATTAGAAGTCCACTCAGATATCCTGGCGGTAAAAGTAAAGCTATAGATTCGATTTCGAAATTAATACCAGACTTTAAGGAATTTAGAGAACCTTTTGTTGGAGGTGGTTCTGTTTTCGTTTATTTAAAACAAAAATTCCCTTCGAGAACTTTTTGGATAAACGATATTTACCAAAACCTTTATCATTTTTGGAATGAGTGCAAAGAGAATCCGAACAAACTTATTGAATCAATTCTTGAATTTCGTTCTACTTATCCTGATGGTAAAGAATTGCATAGGTTTTTATTAAACAACATAGAATCATTTGATAACACTAAAAAAGCAGCCGCTTTTTTCATTTTTAATAGAATCACATTTTCGGGCACAACAGAAAGCGGAGGTTTTTCAAATGCTGCTTTTCATAAAAGATTTACTGAATCAAGTATTGAAAGAGTTAAAGCTCTTTCAAAAATTTTGGTGAATACTAAAATTTCTAATCTCGATTATGAAGAAGTAATATTATCTGATGGCAATGATGTATTTATATTTCTTGACCCACCTTATTATTCTGCCACAAAATCCGCTTTATATGGCAAAAATGGTAATCTTCATAAAATGTTTGACCACGAAAGATTTGCGAACGTGATGAAGCAGACCAAACATAAATGGTTGATTACTTATGACGACAGTGAGTATATAAGAGACCTTTTTTCATTTGCCAATATTAAAACTTGGGACTTAACTTATGGAATGCGTAACGTTACTAAAGATTCTAATCAAATTGGTAAAGAGTTATTCATTTCTAATTATTCGTTGAAGGAAAACATTACCAACCAGTATGATATTTTCTCTTATTCAGACTCTATTGAAAATATTGCTCAACAATAAAATTGCACATAACGAGACTGTCGAAAAAGTAAGATAAAAGAGTTATGGGAACCATTCTTTGGAAAAGAATTGCACGAGGCCTGCCTGCTGCAGGCAGGCAAAAAATTTAAATAAATTCCTGAAGTAAAAAGGAAAATAAAATTCCAGCAGAAATAAGTGGACCAGTTTATTGGGAACCTGAAAGAAATTTAGATGATAAGAAATTTTTCTGTGGTAATTTATCAAATGCCTGTCCAATTCTTCAAGCCGCTTGCTCTGCCACGGCGGATTCGATGCGGTCGTTTGAAATATTATAAGGTTAGTTGACAAAACTTAGTTGCTCTGTGAAGTGGGTTGTAAAAGAAAAGTTAATTAAAAAATATTGGCGTTAGTTTTTCTCCCAACGGCATTCCTTCTGGAAAAACTGTATTATTGCCCGTCAGCTAACGAATGGGCTGCCGGTTAAGCACAACGCTATTATATTGCTTACATTTTCAACTATGTAAAAGTATCTTATTAGAGAGTTTTTTTTTATTTTACTGTAAATAGATTAAATCTTTATGAAAAAGAATTTATCATCAAGAGATATTTTTAAGATTTTACACAGGAATAAAAACCTGCTAACAAAGTATAGAGTAAGGAAAATTGGATTGTTTGGCTCTTATGGTAGAAATGAATCTTCAAAAAAAAGTGATATTGACTTACTTGTAGATTTCGAAGAAAAGACTTTTGATAATTTTATCGAACTTGCTTTTAAACTAGAGAAGGTTTTTAACAGAAAGGTTGACCTTTTAACTGAAGAAGGAATAAGCCCATATATACTTCCATATATTAAAAATGAAGTTCAATGGTATGAAGCGTAACGAAGTAAATCTAAGACATATTCTTGATGAAATTATATTTTTATTAAAGACGACTGAAGGTCTTGATTATGAGGCATTTTTTGAAAATGAAATATATACTAGAGCATTTTCTAGAAGTTTTGAAATTATAGGTGAAGCAGTTGAAAACCTATCACCCGATTTTCGCAAGAAACATAAAAACATTGAATGGAAGAAAATTGCTGGAATGAGAGATAAAATAATTCATAATTATTTTAATGTTGATTATAGAATTCTGTGGGATGCAATTAAAAGCAAGTTACCAGAGATAAAAGAAAAAATTCAGATTATTCTAAATCAAAAAGAAGAATAAAATAAGGTCGCAATATAATCCGCCGCTTAACTCGGTCAACCCAGACAAGTCGGGGTAAACTGTTTTTTAGTGCGGCATCCGCCAAACAGATGGCGGACAGGTTGGCATTGGTTTCCCGCCAACAAACGGCGGGCAAGTTCAAAGCGGCATTGCTGTCCGTCAGCTGACGGATGGGCAGACGGGTAAAAATCCACGCCGTTATGCCTCTAATATATGATTGATTGTTTAAGAAGAAAATTCATATTTTAGTATTAGTTAATTTTAAGCGAGGTAAAAATGACAACGAAAGAAAAAGTTAAAAGAGAAATAGATACAATGCCTAATGATTTATTAGAAAAAGTATATGAATACATCAATTCTCTTAGAACTAAGACAACACAGAAAAAAAAGATTCATACATTTAACCTCAAAGGACAGCTCGATAATGTAAATATTCGAGAAAGAGCTTATGAGTAAAATATTACTCGATACTAATGTTTTAATTTATTCTATCGATAAAGATTCGAAATATTTTACAAAAGCTCACACTATATTCTCGGAACAACACGAATTATATACTACTTCAAAAAATTTATCAGAATTCCTTTCGGTTATAACAAGAATTCCTAATCCATTATCATTAAAAGATGCTCTTCTTGTAATTGAAGATTTTACAAATGTAATGACAATTTTATATCCGGATGCTGAATCCTTTTTAATATTTAAAGATTTATTAAAGATATACCAACCTATTGGATTACAGATCCACGATTATGAAGTTATAAGTGTTGGATTATCAAGTCAAATTACTACAATAGCCACTTTTAACGAAAAAGATTTTAATAAAGTTAAAGAAATTAAATTGCATATTTTTTAAGGGGCAATGCATAACGAGACTGTCGAAAAAGGAAGATAAAAGAGTTATGGGAACCATCCTTTGGAAAAGAATTGCACGAGGCCTGCCTGCTGCAGGCAGACAAAAAATTTAAATAAATTCCTGAAGTAAAAAGGAAGATAAAATTCCAGGAAAGAAAGATGCCTCGTTACAAATATTATAGCTATCAACAAACGGCAATTACAGCGATTGACTTAGAAAAACAAATCCTATCTGGCACGTTGGAAGATGCAATCTATAAGTTAGTTGAGGAAAGAGTAAAGATAGATGCCTTTGAATGATATACCGCAAAAAATTGAGAAATGGAAATGAAAATGAGGTTTTTAATAGAATATAGTTTTCCAACCGCCGGAATACTATGCGGATATATTGGCAGAATAATTAATCGTTCTTGGCTAAATATGTGGTTGAAAAGCCATATAAAAGTATGTATATCAGAATGATTCAAAAATAAAGAATGCACATTGGCCGAAACTACTGCATTTGAATGGGATGAAGATAAAAATAAACTTAACCAGAAGAAGCACAATATTTCTTTTGAAGAAGCTCAATATGCATTCTCTGATTCAAAAAGAATTATAGCCAAAGATTTAGAACCTAGTGAAAGTGAAGAAAGATATTACTGTTTTGGAAAAATTGGAGAAAATATACTTACTGTTCGTTTTACATATAGAAATAATAAAATTAGAATTATTGGTGCCGGATATTGGAGGAAAGGAAAACAGATTTATGAAGAAGAAAATAAAATATAGTAATGAAAATCTTGGGAAGATAGAAATTGTAAAAGACTTTCTTCCTAAACCAGAAGATTTGGTATTCAAAGAAGATACAGTAAAAGTTACTCTTAATTTGAGCAAATCAAGTATAGAATTTTTTAAAGAAATTGCTCAAAAACATGGGAGCCAGTATCAGAAGGTAATTAGAAATTTACTTGATAGATATACATCCCATTATTCGCAATAGTTTTAAAAACAAAGTTAGTGCAAGTATGCCAGCTAACATCTTTAATAAGTAAAAAGTCAAGTGAATAATAAAATTCCATTGTAAAAGTAATTGCAAGTTTATTGTCAAAAGCGAAATGTCCATTGAAATAACATTAGCTGCTTTAACAAAAACAAATATTGCCAGTAATATCGGTACGCTAACCATGCAGGCAGCCAAACCTCTTTAGTGCCATGAATAAGAAAAGGATATAACTGTTTTTCTAGATCAAGCATTTGTTCTTTGAGTAATGATTCTACTTTGGATAATTGTTCAAACTGAAACTTAGGAATACCATTGAGTTGCTTAGGCGAATCTAAGTTATATTTAGCCAGAAACAGATGCATAGAATTAGTGATAGAAGTATGGCGTTGCACGATTTTGAGTCTAGTTCGAAGTGCATCTCTTAAGAGTCGATTATCGTTTGAGATTTTGTGAGCTGCTGGAATAAAGTTCATGCGAAGAAGTTGAGTATGAATATGAGAGTCAACTTTATCAGTCTTAAATTTTACATAAAAGTACTGAACGAAATTATGGTTGACATTTTTAATATCGGCTTGTTCAACAATCTTACCTACAGAGTCAACTGTGGTTAAATAAGAAGTAAATTTATGAAAGTTGATACCAGTGTATTACATAAGACATCTCCTATTAAGTATTGATTGTTTTACAAATTTAACTTTTTACTTATTGGAAATATCAAGTCGCTGCTAATGACCGTCAATTAAGTTAATTAGAAATTAGCTTGAAGCCTAAATTTTTAGCTTGTCACCAAATCAACCAACTACCGACACAGATCATATTACTTTTTATCAAATTTTGGTTGATTTCAACAGTGCTTGGAGTATAAACTAGAACTAAAACAGTATGTTAAACTTTAAATATTTTTCCCGATTTATTGGGATAACACACTCAAAATTAAAACCACTGGAGGTTATATGAAAAAATTAATCTTTGTACTTACATCTGTTATACTTTTCACATCATTAACAAATTCGTTTGCTCAGGAAGCGCTGAAGCAAGGGAGCTATAATCTTGCAGGCTCGATATCTTTTTCAAGCGGCACGAACGAATCAACTTTTGGCAAAAGCGAATCTATCAGTGTATTTGTTGCACCTTCATTGATGTACTTTTTTATGGATGATTTTTCTTTCGGGCTAAACTTTTCCTTCGGGTACTTTGAATCAACTTGGAAATCAACAAATCAAGAATCTAAATATATTTATAGACCAATTTCAGTCGGACCAATTATTAGATACTATTTATCCGGTGGGACTTTTATTCCATTTCTGGAGGCAAGCTATCAGTATTCAAATATTCTAACTGGTAATGCAGATGCCAATAGTTTATCGGTTGGCGGTGGTATCAACTACTTCTTAACCAAAAGCGCCGCACTCGAACCCTTCGTAGCATATAGAAGATCAACTTATATTTCAGGAGATCAGAAAACAAGTTCAATATCTTTTGGTTTAAGAGTGAATTATTTCATTATTGAATAGCTTTGTTTAGTTTTAATTGAATCGGATCCTTAACTAATCTCAAAAGCAGCACTAACGACAGCAGTGATTTCCTTCTCGATTGAGCTACCACTCCTTCAAATCCACTTCATCGGTAAAATATTACAAGTACGTGAAATTCTGCCTTTGATTTGTTTATTTTTTCATAAAAGGGGCTTAACTTGGGTCTAAAATTAGACCTAATAATTGGTGATATGTAAGGTCTTAACATGTAGCAAGTTAAAATAAGCTTCAATGAAAAACAGATCGAGTTTCTGAGTAAATTTCATTCTCTCGGGTTTAAAGATAAAAGCTCGTTAGTTCGCAAAGCAATCGAACACTTTAAGAAAGAAATTGAAATCCAAAGACTGAAAAGACCTGCGGATTTATACTGTGAGATATTCGATGAAGATTCTGAACTTCAAGACTTAACAAACTCCGCGATATCGGATTGGCCGGAATGACAAAACTCGAGCGCGGGATGATAATCAATGTGAACCTTGATCCGACCCTTGGATCAGAGACAGGAAAAACCAGACCTTGCATAGTCGTAACGAATAACGTTTACAATGAAAGAATCCCGGTGATTCAAGTTGTTCCAATCACATCATGGAATGAAAAAAAGGCTATGATTGAACAAATGTGAAAATCGATCCGAACGAAACAAATGGATTAACAAAAAAATCTGTTGCAGATTGTCTGCATACTCGGCCAATTGATCGCAGGCATAGATTAGTTAGAATCAGGGGAAAAATTTCACCCGCACAACTCACAGAAATTGATGAATCGTTAGCTTTAGTAATCGGTCTTCGATTTAAATGATTTCGATATTTATTTTAATAGAAAATACTTTTTATTTCTATTAAATTTTCTAATATCTGACTACTCACTACGCCCGACTAAATACCAACCTCATCATCTAATCTCAAACGCAGCACTTACAACTGCTGTAATTTCTTTCTCGATTGAGCTGAGGTCGTTCACGCCGTAATCCGAAACCATATTCGAAAATTTCGGAGTGATTTGGAGCACGCCCATCCGAGCACTTCGCATTGAGCCAAGCGAACTGCCGGTGGCTTCGGCGATTTTTTCCGCACGGTTCATTGCATCTTTTGCCGCTTCAGCTTGAATCTGGATTTTTAAATCCGCAAGCTTTGTGTAGTGATACTCAGGCATATCGACAGAGATGTTCACTCCTTTTTCGACAAGACTGCTTATGTCGAGTGAAAGACTTTGGACTTTAGTCACATCGTCCGACATTAATTCAAACCTTTGTGAATAAACGTAAGCTCTGACATTTCCTGTTTGTACACCGGTTGAAGTGATTTCATAGAGCGGATAGCTGTTTACAGTTTGAAAAGTTATTTTTTCTTTTGGGAATCCGTATTTGGTCAGAAAATCCAGTAAGCTTGGTTTCTGTCCATTCAGCAGCCGGAAAGATTCTGCTGCTGTATTTGCTTGTGATGAGAGAGTTCCTCTCAACACCGCAAAATCAGAAACGATATCCATTTTTGCCGAACCTGTGACCGATATAGTCTGATTTGAACGAGTGTGATTTCGCCAGGCAGATGCAATTACGAAAATTGAAATAAGAAAAAATAAACCTAAAATTGCTGAAGGCAGAATAAACTTATTGTCTTTGAACATTATCTTATCCTCCTGATTTATCTGAGTCTGTTTTTAATATTCGTTGTGTAGCTCCCTCGGAAAACATCAGCATCGTTCGAGGTCCAAGGAATAACTTTTAATCCCTGCGAGGTTAATCTATCATCTGCTGATTTAATCCGCTCAACCGGATCCGGATGAGTGGAAAGAAAAGTCAGAATTTGAGAATTGCCGGAAGAAACTAATCCATCGTCTCTCATTTTCTCAAAGAAGAATTTTACACCGCCGGGATAATATTTTGTCGATTTCAAATATCGAATTGAATAATCATCTGAATCATCTTCGTTAGCTCGGCTGTTGGCAAGAAATGCTAGTCCTGTGAATAAGTTTGCAACAAGTTCAGCCAATTGAGTTGGATTATCCCCAAGTATTAAACCAAGTAAAATACTTACACCATAATATGCAGTGATTCTTTGAGTTGCGTGTCTCCGTTCTGCATGCGCAATTTCATGACCGAGCACACCGGCTAGAGCAGCTTCGCTGTCGAGATATTTTAGAATGCCTGTGTATAAATAGACATAACCACCGGGAGTTGCAAAAGCGTTTAGTGTTGTATCGTTCTTAATTATTTCGAGATTGTAATTGTAAACGCCTCTCTTTTTTACTTCAGGAGAATTCAAAATTGGAATAAAGATATTCGAATTAATATAGTTTTTGACGTACGGATCGGCTGTGTAAATTGGAAACTCAGCTGGATTACTCCGAATCTCAGCATCAACCTGTGCACCAAGATTAACTTCATCTTGATCGCTGAAAAGATTTATTCCGCTTTCAGAACAACTTAAAAAAGATAAACTAGTTATTATTAACGAGAAGAAAATAATTTTTTTCATTTATACCTCTGCGAATTAAAATTCATATTTCTTTTTTCTTAATATAATAATAAACATCGGGGCACCCAAGACGGCAGTTATTGCACCAATTGGAATTTCAGTTGGGGGGATTAAAACTCTTGATAAAAGGTCTGCCCAAACAAGAAAAATCGCACCGAGCAATAAAGATGTTGGAAGAACAATCTTATTATCGTTTCCGAAAATCATCCTGCAAATATGCGGAATCAACAAACCTACAAATCCAATAATCCCTACAAACGATACTATTATTCCAATCAGGAGACTAGCAAAAAAATAAGTCAAATTTTTCACCCGCTTAGTATTTATTCCAAATTGTTTGGCGTTTTCTTCATTAATTGAAATCAAATTATAACTTTGACCGAAGGTGAGTAATACGAATGCAGAAATAATTAAGATCGGAAAAATTGTGTACACACTTTGATAGTTAGCGAGTGATAAATTTCCAATCAGCCAATATAGTGCCGAACGAAGACTTTGATCAATGAAAGAAATCATAAGCAGAATTAAAGCTGAGAAAAATGCACCAATCATTACACCGGCAAGAATGATTGTCGTAGGATCAATTTCTCCCAATCTTTTCCCTAAATAAAAAACTAAAATAAATGTGATAAGAGCTCCGGCAAAAGCAAAACTTTGCATTCCAATGAAACCGATTCCAATCGCCATACTTAAAATTGCACCGAAAGCACCGCCGCTTGAAATGCCGAGAATGTACGGCTCGGCTAATGGATTGCGTAACAACGCTTGAAACGCAGCTCCGCTTATTGATAAGCCTGCACCCACAAACATTGCTGTCAGTATACGCGGTACTCTAATATCCCAAATAATATTTACGATTACAGATTTCGCATCATTAGGTGAAAACATTGCACTGAAAATCTCAGTAAGTGGAAAACTTACTGTCCCGAAGCTGAGGCATATAAATCCGGAAATCATCAGAACTATTAACAATAATACTGATGAGAAGAAAACTTTTTTACGACTGGTCTCGAAGTTTTTGCCAAATTTCATTTAATAGGTTTTCTATTCCAATATTTGCGACAGATGAAATGAAAATTGATTTAATATTTTTGTCAATCGGATGCTTGGTGATTTCTTTCTCAAGAATTTTGAGCTCCCCTTCAGTCAGCAAATCGATTTTCGTTAACACAATCATCCGTTCTTTTTTTATCATTTTTAGACTGTAATTTTTTAGTTCTGCAAGAAGAATTCTATAATCTTCTTTAATTGATTCGGAAGTTGCATCGAGCATGAATACTAAAACTCTTGTTCGTTCAATATGGCGAAGGAATTGCAGACCAAGTCCTTTACCTGCTGACGCACCTTCGATAATTCCGGGAATATCTGCAATCACGAAGCTCTTTAATTCTCTGTAATTAACAATTCCTAGGACGGGCTCGAGTGTTGTAAATGGATAATCGGCAATTTTTGGCCTGGCTGCGGAAACGACCGAAATGAGAGTTGATTTTCCTGCATTTGGAAAACCTACGAGTCCAGCATCGGCAATCAATTTCAGCTCAAGAATGAGTGATCTCGCTTCACCAGGCATTCCGGGGTCTGCTTTCCTCGGCGATTGATTTGTTGCCGATTTGAAATGTGTGTTCCCTCTCCCTCCTTTACCCCCCTTAGCTGCCACAAAGGATTCATTTACTTCAATGAAGTCATGAATTATTCTTCCAGTTTCTTTTTCTTTAACAATTGTACCGACAGGCACTTTCAGAATAATATCTTTTCCATTTTTTCCAGTCTTGAGTGCGCCCATTCCGTTTTCACCATCTTGAGCAATGTATTTCTTTTTGTATCTGAAATCGAGCAGGGTGGATAAATTTGAATCCGAAATGAAAACTACATCGCCCCCTTTTCCACCATCTCCGCCATCGGGACCTCCTTTGGGAACGTACTTTTCCCTTCGGAAACTGACTGAACCCTTGCCCCCTTTGCCTGAGCTTATTGATATTTCTACATAATCTAAAAACAATTTTACTGAGAGAGGTTATCTGATGTTATCGTATAAAAATTCTGTGAACTTAATTGCAGCCTTGGAATACGGCTGAATGTTTTTTCGTTGGAATAGATCAGTTAAAAATTGAGATGCTTCATCCCAATTCTCTGCTTTATCTAATAATGCAATTGTCGAAAAATATTCTTCTTCGGTTCCGTTAAATAATTTTTTTACTACAAGTTTTCTTAAACGATTTTTTATCAGTCCGTCTAGATTTCTGGCGTAATTTGTTTTCTTAGATTCGTCTTCCCCAGTTAATTTTCTAAACAACTCATTATTTTGGAGAGAGTAAGAAGAATTCATAAAAACATCAGCTGCTTTTTTCTCAACCGATGACTGCTCAAGAGGTTCTTGCTTAACTTCATAAGGTTCTTCACTATTTGTTTCTAAAACTTTTTCAACTGGGGCTTCAAGATCCTGTCCTAAATCTTGAATAGTTTCTGCTCGAAATATTTCTTTAGCAGGTTTCGATTTTTCTTCATTTAGAAATTCAAGTGCGTCGGATTTTCGCGAAGTGTCTGAGCGCTGCAGAGTAACTGATTGAAGGAAAGCTTTAAAGTCAAGACGCGGATCGGTCAAATCTTTTTTCTTTTCTTCAATGAAAGAGGCGAAGCTTTCTTGTTCTTTATCCATTAAGAAAATTTGAAACGCTTCGGCTTCTGCATGAGACGTCAAGTAAAGATCCAATCTGTTCAGATAATTTTTGAATGATTTAAAAGTCACATAATGATCGATAATTGTAAAGTCCTTAGTGAATTCTTTATCCGCATTCTTACAGAGAGCTAAGAATTCCTTTTTACCAATTGAATCGATTTTTTTTCTCTTCAAGTATCCTTTAATGATCTCTGGAAGATATTCGTAATCTTTAACGAAATTCAGTCTCTGCAAAATGAATTCCCTGCTTTGAATTTCTTTATAATCAAAAACGAAATCTGTCAGAGTATCGCATGGACGGAGTAAATAATCAATCGTAAAATCCAAAGCAGATTTTAATGAAGTGGAGAAATCATTCATACTGAATGACTTTGTAGTTTTCAATATAACAGTTAATTCTGCCAATAGAGGCTGAACTTCCGGTTTTTCAAAATTGAAGGTTGAGAAGTTCTTGATTTCAGCTAATTCGCGGTCGAGACGCTGTTTAATATCTTCATCAAAATATTTTATTATAGATTCTGGAATTGCCAGTGAGATAATTTTCCCCAGAGTAATTTCATTATGATCTTTAAAGATCACATCGCAAAATTTATTGATTACAATTTGTTTTTCTCTATCGAACATAGGATTAAGCTTATCTATAAATCTCCAATTACCAAATCATTTTCACTTTATATTTTTCAAATACCTCATCGGAACTAATTATAGGGATATTTTCCGTTAAAGCTTGAGAAATTATCAGACGATCAAATGGGTCTTTGTGGTGGAAAGGTAGATTGCAAAGCCTGTTCAAATGATCTAGATTTATATTAAGCAGATCAAAACCATTCTTTTCACATTCGCTTTTAACGAAATCAATTAAACTTTCTTCTATTTCTATTTTTTTTAAACTAATCTTTATAGATAATTCCCAGATACTTGCAATGCTGATAAATTTTTGATTATTTGAGTTAATTATCAGTTCAGTAACTTTTAGTGAGATTTTTTCAATACCACCGACGAACCATAGAAAAGTGTGAGTATCTAGTAAATATTTCAAGGCATGTACTCATTTTCAAATTCTTTGGGTGTTTCATCAAAATCTTCAGCAATGAATTTTATTTTTTCTTTCGCACTCCCGAATTTAGCTTTTGGCCTTGAAGAAATTGAAGTGATTTTCACGATTGGTTTCCCATCTTTTACTACAATTAATTCTTCGCCCTCACTAGCACTTTGAATGATTCGGGCTATATTTTTCTCTAACTCATATATCGATATCTGTTCCATACTTTTCCCTTCATATTAACTTAAAATATCTTAAACCAATTTATCGAAAGGTTGAAGTTTTGTCAAGAATCGATATGAACCGAATTAATAAAAAGGAGACAAATCCTAATTTCCAAATTGAAAATTCATAAGTCGAAAAAGAATTTATCTCCAATAAATTACTTCAAAGTTGAACAAAGCTTAGCTCGAATGAACTCACGATTCATTCGAGCAATGTTAGTTATCTTAATTTCTTTCGGACATTCGGCTTCACATGAGCCAATATTTGTACAATTTCCAAAACCGAGTTCATCCATTTTTGCAACCATGTTTTCCACTCGGATTTCCCGCTCAACTTTTCCCTGCGGAAGTAAAGCCAACTGTGAAATTTTTGCACTGACGAATAACATTGCTGAAGCGTTTTTACACGCAGCGACACATGCACCGCAGCCAATGCATGATGCGGCATCCATTGCAAGTTCCGCAACTTCTTTAGGAATTGGAATAGCATTTCCATCCGGAATACCGCCTGTATTGATCGAAACAAATCCCCCTGCTTGAATAATACTGTCGAATGCACTCCTATCGACAACTAGATCCTTTATTACAGGAAATGCTTTTGCTCGCCAAGGTTCTATCCATATCGTATCACCATCATTAAAATGCCGCATGTGAAGCTGACACGTGGTTATTCCCTTTAATGGTCCATGAGGTCTGCCATTTATTACAAGTCCGCAGCATCCACAAATTCCCTCGCGGCAATCATGCTCGATAGCGATTGGATCCTCACCTTTGCCTTCCAATTCTTCGTTCACAAGATCCATCATTTCGAGAAATGATATATCAGGCGAAATATTATTTGCATGATAAGTTACAAAACTTCCTTTTGCTGAATTAATCGGCTGACGCCAGACTTTTAAGATTAGAGTTAATTTATTTCCACTCATTATTTGTAACTCCTCGTAGATGGTTTTACATATTCAAATACAAGAGGTTCTTTGTGAAGATTCCACTTACCAACTTGCTCAAATTCCCAAGCAGCAACATAAGAGTACTTTTCATCGTCTCGTTTCGCTTCACCTTCTTCGGTTTGATACTCTTCTCTGAAGTGTCCTCCGCAAGATTCATTCCTCCCTAAGGCATCAATCGCCATTAATTCTCCCAGCTCGAAGAAATCAGCAACTCTGCCAGCTCGTTCAAGTGCTTGATTTAAGTCTCTATCCGAACCAGGAACATTTACATTTTTCCAAAATTCTTCGCGGAGTTCTTGGATTTCTCCAATTGCTTTTTTCAATCCTTGCTCATTCCTACCCATACCGACATATTCCCACATAATCTTTCCAAGCTGGCGATGGAGATCATCAACTGTCCGTTTGCCATTAATTGAAAGAAGTTTTTCAAGTTGCTCGTGCAGACGACCTTCCTCCTTAGCAAATTCTTCATGATCTGTTTTTAATGGTTTGAATTTATTCGAGGCGAAATAATCTCCAAGTGTGTATGGAATCACAAAATAACCGTCAGCGAGCCCTTGCATCAAAGCGCTGGCACCAAGACGGTTTGCTCCGTGGTCAGAAAAATTCGCCTCTCCAAGAACAAACAGACCCGGAATTGTACTCATCAAATTATAATCAACCCAAAGTCCGCCCATTGTATAATGCGGCGCTGGATAGATCATCATTGGGACTTTGTATGGGTCCTGAGCCATAATCATTTCATACATCTGGAAAAGATTTCCATATCTTTCTTCAATAACTTCCTTTCCAAGCCGATTGATTGAATCGGCAAAATCGAGATAAACAGCTTGTCCGGTTTCACCGACTCCATTCCCGGCATCGCAGACTTCTTTTGCACTGCGAGATGCAATATCACGAGGAGACAGATTCCCGAACGAAGGATATTTTCTTTCAAGATAATAATCCCGTTCTTCTTCGGGAATTTCATTCGGCTTTCGTGTGTCTTTCTTTTTTTTCGGAACCCAAACTCTTCCGTCGTTTCTTAGACTTTCACTCATTAAAGTCAATTTAGATTGCTGTTCACTATGAAGCGGAAGTGAGGTTGGATGAATTTGCGTAAAGCACGGATTTGCAAATGCAGCACCTTTTTTATGTGCACGCCAGATTGAAGTCGCATTACAATTCATTGCATTGGTTGAAAGGAAGAAAACTCGCGAATAACCGCCCGTACAGAGAAGAACGGCATCGGCAGTATATCTTTCTAATTCTCCGGTAATTAAATTTCGAGCAATTATTCCGCGCGCCATTCCATCAACAATTACCAATCCGAGCATATCACGCCGGGTTTTCATTTTAATGTTGCCTTTACCGGCTTGACGGCTTAGTGCACTGTACGCACCGAGAAGCAGCTGCTGGCCAGTCTGACCGCGTGCATAAAATGTTCTTGAAACTTGCGCACCGCCAAACGAACGGTTGTCAAGCAATCCGCCGTAATCTCTCGCGAAGGGAACGCCTTGTGCAACACATTGATCAATAATATTATTGCTTACCTCAGCTAATCTGTAAACATTTGCTTCTCTAGCTCGGTAATCTCCACCTTTTAGCGTGTCATAAAAGAGTCGATAAATACTGTCACCGTCATTCGGATAATTTTTAGCGGCATTTATTCCGCCTTGAGCGGCAATGCTGTGTGCGCGCCGGGGGCTGTCGTGAAAAGTAATTACTGTAACATTGTAACCAAGTTCAGCTAACGATGCAGCAGCCGAAGCTCCAGCAAGACCAGTTCCAACAACGATCGCACTGTATTTTCTTTTATTAGCAGGATTAACAAGCTTAAGATTAAATTTATATTGTGTCCACTTATCTTGAATGGAACCTGCGGGAATTTTTGAATCTAGTTTCATTTCTACCTCACAAATAAAAAGAAGTAAATTGGGAATGATGCAAATGCAGCCGAGACAAAGATTGCATAAAATCTTCCAAACCAAACAATGAATGGAGTGTATTTTTTATGATTCAATCCTAAAGTCTGAAATGCACTTTGGAATCCATGATAGAGATGCAATCCAAGTAAAACCATTGCCACTAAATAGATTGTAACATAAATGGGTTCGTGAAATACTCCGACGACAATGTCATAATCGGTGATATCCGGACCTTTGTCTCCATAATGGAATGCGTACCAGAAATCTCTCAAGTGAATAACAAGAAAAACGAAAACCAGCAAAGCGGAGATTATCATGTTTCTGGATGCGAATGTGCTTTCTGGATCGGGTTTTTTAATTTTGTAGCCGACACCACGTGCTATACGGTTTTGGATCCAGACTGTCACGCCATCGATCATGTGAAATAAAAAACCGAGTGCTAGAAAAACTTCTAAGATTTTTATTGGGATCTTCAAACCGGTTTCATTTAACGTATGAACATAAGCATTGAAAGCATCTTTCCCCACATACAAAAAGACATTTCCAAATAAATGAACCAGAAGGAAGATAACCAGGAACAAACCGGTAAGAGCCATTATCAACTTTTTCCCGATTGAATAAGTGAATGTCCGGGCAAACCATCCCATTAATGTACTCCTTCTAAAATAAATAATTTAATTTGATTAACATTTAGTTTAAGATTTAAATTGCGTGAGCTTGAAGAGATGATAGTATTTTGAGAAAAATATTTTACAAAATTACACATTCAGAACAGGATAATCATGAAATTATTGGTGATATAAATTCATTAGGTTCATATTTAATCACTGAATTCAAATTATCAAATATCGTTTTGAAAGTCAATTTGGAATAAACTAGCTTATGTTAAATTTAAGTACTATTCACCTTAAGGTTTATGCTGAAATTTTATCCTTGTTAATAAGTCAAATCAGTGTAATCTATATTTCACAATCCCATTTCAAGGTCTTAGAAAATAGACAATGAATCTAGGAATAAAAAAATTTTATTGTGAAGTTTGGATGAGATTTCTATTTTCACGAAGAATAAGATATGTCGAGCGTAGGCCACACACATACTTCACGGGTAGTTTTTATTGACCTCTTAAGGTTCGTTGCCATTTTTTTAATGGTGCACGGACATACTGTTGATGTTTTATTGAGCTATAACTATCGAATGCCAAGTTCAGTTGGATTTAATACTTGGTTGTTTTTCCGGGGATTGACTGCACCATTATTTTTATTTGCTTCAGGTTTTGTTTATGGTGTTAGATTCAGACGAACCGACTCAACTGTAAAATTTAAACTCATTCAGAGAAAAACAATTCGCCGAGCTTTATTAATTATTTTAATAGGCTATTTGATGAAATCGCCTACCCCTTCACCATTTCACTGGACGCATGTTACATATCAGATGGTCCAATTATTCTTTGCAGTTGATATACTTCAATTGATCGGTGTAAGTCTCCTTATTTTGTTGGGGATTGAAACCCTGGCACGTAATTATAAATTTGAAGCGATGAGAGTTTTGTTACTCGTCTCATTTTTATTCTTAATGTTTCACCCGATTGTGAAATTAATTGAGTGGGAACATTGGCTGCCTCTGTCACTTTCTTCTTGGTTCTCGCAAGCTACAGGATCTTTATTTCCGCTTTTCCCATGGGGGGCATACTTATTTTTAGGAGGCGTTCTCGGAATTTATTTTCAAAAGAAAAATTATTTTACTGATTTAATAATTCTATCAAAAGTTCAATTAAAGCTTGGAATTATCTTTATCGCAGGTGCAGTAATGTTGAATTTATTTGAACTCCTTCTATTTGCAGATTCAACCTTTTGGACAATAAGTCCGAATCTTGTTTATTCACGATTCGGTATTGTGTTAGTTTTTGGAAGTCTGTTTGCATTAATTTCGATTCCGATAAAACACATTCCGCAATTTTTAAAAAATGCGAGCAAAAACTCACTTGAAATATATGTTGTTCATGTTATGCTTCTTTACGGAAGTTCATGGAATCAAGGAATAAAAATTTTCATCGGAAATAAATTGAATGTTCTTGAAACAATCCTCGGTGTAATCGTGATGATTGTTTTAATGATTCTATTTTCCGAGTTGTTGACAAAATTTAATAATGTAACCTACCCAAGATGGAAGCAAAAGATTTTAACAAAATTAAAAAGCAAAAAATACAAATTAAAAAATTAACTTTACTCTATCCTTGACAATACAAAATTAATTCTATAAACTGCACTCAGTTCTTTGATACCTTTGTTGGTTCACGTGATTAAAAGGGAAATCGGTGTAAGACCGATGCTGCCCCGCAACTGTGAATGCAAAAATGTTGTTAGCAAAAGCCACTGATTAATTAATGTAAAATTTACAGTGTACAGTTTATAGTTTGTTTATAGTGCACTGTTCATTATTTATTTTTCATTAACTTCGGGAAGGCGTTAACAATTCGCATCAGCCAGGAGACCTGCCAATAATGGAGTAGACTCAATCCTTCGAGGGGAAGGAAAGTTTAAATAAAAATTTGATTTTTAAACCTCTTCACCCCCGAAGAGGTTTTTTATTTTAAATTTTTATGAACAGAATTTTAATCAAGTTTATATTTTTTGTTTGCCTATCATCAGCTTTAACTGCTAAAGCCGGTAAAATCCATTTTTATTCCTGTGCAGCTAGTGATTCAATAAGTTTTTCCGCATTTGCTGAATTTGATACAGCAAAGCAGTACGAACTTCAAGAAATTGTCATTAAAGAAAAATCTGGCTTGACAAATTCTAATCTTTCAACAAGTCAGCAAACAATTAATATTCAAAAATCCAATTTGTTCAACTCAAAATCGGTTGGAGAAGTGTTTAAGCAAACTTCTGGAGTTTTCGTAAAATCCTATGGCGGTGAAGGGAGTCTGCAAACTATTTCTGCTAGAGGAACCGGAACAGAATATTCCTCTGTCGAGATGAATGGGATGGATTTAACAAACACACTTGGCGGTTCTTTTGATTTCAGCAATTACACCGCTGATGAGTTATCTTTTATAACGGTAAATCTTGGAAGTGATTTCAGTTTAATCGGGGCAAATTCCTCTAATGGAAAAATCTTTTTGGATCCATTTAACAAAAATGATTCAACGAAATTAAATCTTAATTATACTTTTGGTTCATTCGGTTTGAATTCATATTCAACGCAAATTAATCAAGCTATGTCAAATACAAATTTCGGATTAGCATTTTATAAAAAAACTGCGGTAAATAATTATGATTATCAATTCGAAGGGAAAACATTCCTGAGAGAGAATGCAGACTTAGATCAATCAATAATTAAACTCTCACTCACGAATGATTTCGAAATCTCAAACTCATTTCTATTGGTAAAATCTCTTTTTCGTTTTTCCGATAAAGAACTTGGGCTCCCGGGATTTATTGCTTCGAATAAACATGAGAGGAATAATGTCAGGCAATTTGAAAAAAATAAACTTTTCGTTACAAATCTGAATTGGTTTTTTGAAAATGGCTTTACTATTAATGGCATTATTGGACTTAATGCGACAAGTATTAAAATCTCAGATCCGCAGGCTGAGGTGAATCTTCGTTCAACGCAGTTTCAGTTTACAAATCACAATCTCTCATTCAGACTTTTAACAAATTATTTGGGAGAGAGTTATTCAATCGCTGCTGGCTTAAATTCAAACTTTGAAAATTTTTATTTCGATGAAAGCGAGATTCACCAAACAAAATATTCTTCACTGAAAAGAAACTACTATAACATTTCAGCGGCACTCAACAAACAATTTGTTTTCTCAGAAAGCTCACACAAGCTTGGCATAAACTTGATGCTGAATAATACATTTGTGAATTCAATTTACTCGAAAGACCAAGAATCCAGCTCAATTCTGAATTACAAACTGGGAGTTGGATACTCTCCATTTGCCGAAAATTTGGTTCGATTATTTGCCAATTATTCATTTGGTGTACGAATTCTAAATTTTTATGAACTTTATTATTCGAAAATGAATTTTCTTTCCAATCCCAATCTTAAAAATGAGACTATTTATGACTTCGAATGCGGTGTCGGTGTAAATTCAAGCTTCATAAATGCTGACTTTATCTTTTTCAATCGGTTTGTAAAAGACAAAATAGTGTGGTATGCAAATAGAATAGCTGTTTTCACTCCTCGTAATGCTGGAAAAGTTACTGCAGACGGCTTCGAAGTGAGGATCTCGGATTTTAAATTTACAAATTTTATTTCAGCACGATCAAATTATACATTCACTAACGTGTACAATACCGAAAAGCTTGGAGAAAGTGATCAGGCTTATAAAAAGCAATTAGTCTACATTCCTAAGCATGCAGCCAACTTTATTTTCAGCATGCACTTAGAGGAATTCAATTTTGAATTCGTTTTGAATTATTTCAGCGAACGTTTTTATTCGGAAGATAATGATCCGGATTATGTATTATCGGAGCCTCTTCTTTTAGATTTGGCTCTCAGTTATTCGATTTGGCTTTATGATCTCAAAACTACTCTTCTACTTAACGTAAACAACCTTATAAACGAAAACTATTTTTTAATTCAATCTTATCCTATGCCAGGAAGAGATTTTAGATTATCACTTAAAACGGAGATTTGATAAATGAAAAAAACTATTTCACTGATTCTACTTTCGACTTTAATTTTTAGCTGCTCAAAGAAAAACAATCCAATTGATGATGATTGGAAAGTTTTCAACGATGGAATTTATATTTTGAATGAGGGTATTTATGGTCGGAATAACAGCGAAGTCAGCCATTACAATTTAAAAACAAATAAAGTTATTGATAACTTTTATTCCTCTGCAAATGGTAAATCAATTGGCGACAATGCCAACAGCTTATTCTTTTTTGATGGAAAAGCTTTCATTGCTGTGGATGCAAGCAACAAAATCGAAGTAATGAATCTTGTAGACGGAAAATCGCTCGGATTGATTGATCTTGGTGCGAAAGGAAGTCCTCGTGAAATTTTCATTCTTAATTCCACAAGAGGATTCGTTACAAGCTTTTCAAAGAATGCAGTGATCGAATTTAATCCGAAAACATTAAGCGTATCACGAGAGATTCCCGTTGGAAAATTCCCTGAAGGAATCGTTTATAAAGAAAACAAACTCTTTGTTGCAAATTCCGATCTCGGCAGTGGTACTACAGTTTCGGTGATTGATATAAATACTAATAATGTAGTTAAAACAATTTCTGTCGGACGCAATCCAAGAATGATCTCTCTCTCAAACGACGGAAAAATATTTGTCGGCTGCTCAGGTGATTTTTTTGATGCAAATTACATATCGGGTTTTTACATGATTGATCCAGGTTCATTAGCTGTCGTCGATTCAATCAAACTCGCATATCATCCGCAAGATTTTACGATCTCAAAGAACAACACTCTTTACTACATAAATGATAAAGGTGTTGGCAGAATAAACTTAGCGGCAAAAAGCGTTGACACGGTTTTCATTTTCGGTGCAACTGTGAATGACATTTTCGGAATCCCCTATGCATTAACCTTTGATGAAATCACAGAACAATTATATGTTTCCAATCCAAAAGATTTTTCACAAAACGGAGAGATAAAAGTATTTAATAAGAATGGAATTTATATATCAAAGTTTGATGTCAAGATAAATCCCGGTGGAATTTATATTTACAGGTAGGTTATTTCAAAGATGCCAACCCGACTTGTCGGGATGACATCTTTTAACCTCCTTTTTTAAAATCTTACTTTAATAGTTCACCATTAACGTAGAGACGCACTGCAATGCCTCTCTACAGAAATACAAATATTAATTCTTTCTCATGCAATCGAAATATGTTGAGGGATCGTCTCTAGTTCCATAAACCAAAATTTTAATCCCATATTGCTTTTTAATTTTTCTTTTTCAAGATTTGCATAGAATTAAGGTGAACAATGAATACGAATCGAGTGAGTAAATATTCCTGGTTTTACTTCTGCGGTTTAAAAAAGTTTTCTAAGGGGAGAGTTCTACTTACTACTTACTACTTACTACTTACTACTTACTACTTACTACTATAGTATATGCTCGTTTAGTTTTCTCGGAAAGTTGCTGCGACCACATATGCATTTGTTCTCGTCA
>Ga0194120_10004034_pt1 | contig 23160 bp, 21 predicted proteins | sample TA2MahCa65mmetaG_FD_148642 | JGI IMG/M metagenome (GOLD analysis project Ga0194120, IMG submission 148642) | Freshwater microbial communities from Lake Tanganyika, Tanzania - TA2015019 Mahale Deep Cast 65m | ecosystem: Environmental > Aquatic > Freshwater > Lake | place: Tanzania: Lake... | reverse complement strand
CTCGCTTCTCTTTCGCCAAGACGTTGCTCATCCGCGCGGTGGACCCGATCGGGCCCCGCGCTGTCAACGTCCCGGACGCGCTCCCTTCGACTGGCCGGTTTTCAGCCCGCCCTCACTGGCCGGTTTTAGGTGGCCACCGAGGGCATCTGCGAGGGGAACCGTGTCTTCGAAGCTCGGCCAGCTGCTGATCCAGGACGGGGCGATCACGCCCGAGCAGCTCGAGCTCGCGCTCGCCGAGCAGCGCAGGGTCGGCGGCAAGCTCGGAACGATCCTTACGTCGCTCGGCCTGGTGAGCGAGGACTCGATCGCGCGCTCTCTCGCGGCCCAGAGCGGGATCGAGCACGTCGACTTGCCCCGCGAGCACCCTTCGGCCGAGGTGCTCGAGCTGGTCCCGCAGAAGCTCGCGACCGAGTGCGACGTGCTGCCGCTCCGCGTCGAGCAGTCGGCGCTCGTGCTGGCGATGGCGAACCCGACCGACATCATCGCGATCGACCGCGTGCAGCGCGCGTCGGGGCTCTTCGTGCGCGCGGTCTCGGCGCCGCGCGGGCGGATCCGCCGCGCGATCGCCTCGTTCTACCGCAGCGGAATCGACGAGGAGCTCGAGGCCGCGATCGAAGAGGCGTCGCGCTCGGTCGGCGGCGAGACCGCGAGCGAGGCGGGCGTGATCGCGCTGGTCGAGCGGCTGCTGTCCTCGGCGATCGGCGAGGAGGCCACCGACGTGCACATGGAGCCCGACGAGAAAGTGCTCCGCGTGCGGCTGCGCGTGAACGGAGAGCTGCGCCGCGGGGCGACCCTGCCCGCCGCTCTGATGGCGGCGGTGGTCGCGCGAGTGAAGGTCATGGCGGGTCTCGACATCACCGAGACCCGGCTGCCCCAGGACGGCAAGATCCGCTTCGAGACCGACGGCAAGAAGATCGAGCTTCGCGTCTCGACCTTTCCGACCGTGCTCGGCGAGTCCGTGGTGCTGCGGATCCTCGACCCGTCGCGCGCGCAGCGGTCGCTCGAGTCCCTGGGCCTGTCCAAGCACGAGGTCGACGTGCTCGAACGAGCCGCGGCCCGGCCCAACGGCCTGATCCTGGTCACGGGTCCGACGGGCTCCGGCAAGACGACCACGCTCTACGGGCTGCTGCGCGCGGTCTCCACCAGCGAGCGCAAGACGATCACGCTCGAAGATCCGGTCGAGTACCAGATGCCGCTGGTCACGCAGTGCCAGATCAACGAGCGCGCCGGCCTCACGTTCCCGACCGGCTTGCGCTCGATCCTGCGCCACGATCCGGACGTGATCCTGGTCGGCGAGATGCGCGACGCCGAGACCGCCTCGATCGCGATCCGCGCCGCGCTCACCGGCCACCTGGTGCTCTCGACGCTGCACACCAACGACGCGGTGCGCTCGATCGCGCGGCTTCGCGACCTCGGCTTGCCCTCCTACCTGACCGCGAGCTGCCTGCTCGTCGTGGTGGCGCAGCGGCTGGTCCGGCTGCTCTGCCCCGACTGCCGCTACGCCTGCGAGCCGACCGCGCACGAGGTCGACGCGCTCGGGCTGGCGCCCTCCGACACGCTGTACCGCGCGAAGGGCTGTGATTCGTGCCGGGGCACGGGCTCGCGCGGGCGCGGCGCGCTGTTCGAGGTGCTGGAGGTCGGCCCGCCGATCGCGCGCCTGATCGGCGCGGACGCGGACAGCGACCAGATCGTCGCGACCGCGCGCGCGGCGGGCTTCGAATCGCTCCGCGACGCGGCGCTGCGGCGCGCTCGCGGCGGCGAGATCTCTCCCGAGGAAGTCGGGCGCGTGACGTCGGGGGACTGAGCCGTGCAGCGCTTCAGCTTCTCCGCGGTCGACGCCTCCGGGGTGCGCAGCACGGGCGTGCTGGTGGCGAGCGACGATCACGAGATCGACCGGACGCTCGCGGGCCGCGGCCTGGTGCTGGTCCGGGCGCGACCGCTTCGCGGCACGCGGCGCGTGCCCGCGCGCGTGGTCAGCGACTTCTTCTACCACCTCGGTGTGCTGGTCGGAGCCGGGGTTCCGATCGCGCGCGGCCTGCACGACCTGCACGAGGACGAAGCGAACCCGCTCGCGGTCGAGGTCGCCGAGATCGCGCGGCGCGTCGAGACCGGATCCACGCTCTCCGAATCCCTCGCGCAGCTGCCGAAGCTGTTCTCGCCGCTGATGCTCGCCGTGGTCCGCGCCGGCGAGAAGACCGGCAAGCTCGATGTCGTGCTGCGCAACCTGGTCGCCTACCTCGAGTGGCGCGAGGACCTCCGCCGTCAGGTGCGCTCCGCGATGGTGTATCCGGTCGTCGTCGGCGCGGGGCTCTTCGGGCTCTGCGCTCTGCTCGCGCTCTTCGTGCTGCCGCGCTTCGTCGGCATCTTCCTCGAGCTTCGCGTCGCGATCCCCCTGCCGCTTCGCGCGATCGTCTGGACGCAACAGGCGGTCTTCGCCTGGTGGCCGATCCTGCTCGGCTTCGGCGCGGTCGCCGGCGCGGGCCTGGTCGTCTGGCAGCGCTCCGAGCACGGAAGGCGCGCGCGCGACCGCGCCGCGCTTCGCATCCCGCTCGCGCGAACGCTCGCGGTCGGCCTCGACATGTCCCGACTCTGCCACAACCTGGGGCTGCTCTACGCCGCCGGCCTTCCGATCCTGGACGCGCTCGAGATCACCGCCGAGATCGTGCAGAACCGCCTGATCCGCGACGTGGTCCAGAGCGCGCGGGAGAAGGTCACGCGCGGCTCCGGACTCGTCGACGCGCTGCGCGCGCCGGGCGTGGTGCCGCCGATGGTGCTGCGCATGCTCGGCGTCGGCGAGGCGACCGGCGACATCGACGCGGCGCTAGAGCGCGCGGCGTACTTCTACGACCGCGAGGTGCCGGCCGTGATCGAGCGCTCGATCGCGCTCTTCAACACCGCCGTGATCGTCGCGCTCGGCGCGGTCCTGCTGACGATCATCCTCTCCTTCTTCGCGCCGCTCTACGAGGCGATGGGGAATCTCAATGCGGGCTGAGCGCTGCGAAGCGGGGTTCTCGCTGATCGAGATCCTGGTCGCGGTCGCGATCCTGGCGATCCTCGCTGGCGCGACCGCGCCGCTCGTGGTGCGAAACATGACGGCCGCGCGCCGGGAGGAGACGACCGAGCGCCTGCAGCGGCTCGTCGACGGGATGATCGGCGACCCGGCCGAAGGCCGCTTCGGCTACCTGGGCGACATGGGCAATCTTCCGCCCGCGCTCGGCGATCTTCTGGTCCAGGGCGCGCAGCCGGCGTTCGCAATCACCGCCTTCGGCTACGGCGCGGGCTGGAGCGGCCCGTACGTGCAGCAGACGCAGCCGCTCGCGGACCTTTCGCAGGACGCGTGGGGCGTCGCGCTCGCGTACACCGCGGGCACCGCGCGCGTGACGAGCGCCGGAGAGGACCACCTCTTCGGCACCGCGGACGACCTGATCTACCCCGCGACCGCGCCGCCGACCAGCGGAGCGCTCGTGGTCACGGTGCTCGGCATTCCGAACACGAATCCCGCCACGACCGTCGCGCTCGGCGCGGCCGAGGCGAGCGCGCAGCTCGCGATCACCTCGAACGGCGCCATCTCGAGCGCGGCGCTCTCCGGCGTCGGGCCGTTCAGCCGCGCCTCGGTTCCGCTCGGCGTGCACGCGCTGGTCGTGAGCGGCGTCGGAAGCTGGGCCGGCGCGTCGGCGACCTCGGTGCTCGCGATCCGCTCCGGAAACAACGCCGCGACCGTCACGCTGGTGCAGCCGTGACTTCGGGGCGAGCGATCTCGAGCCTGCTCGCGCGCCTGCCGGTCCGCACCGTGCTGCACCCGATCGGGGGCGATTTCGCGTGGGCGCGCGCCTCGGACCTTCCCGGCTCGGGATTCGCGCTCGACTCCGGAGTCGGCCCGGGCTCCGGCGCGGAGCAGGCGCGCGGCCGCGTCGAGGTGGTCGTCCACGTGCCCGAGATCCGGATCTCGCGGCTCGACCTTCCCGGCGTCCGAGCCCGCGAGGCGCGGCGGATCGAGGCGCGGCGCAGCGAGGACCTGCAGGGCGAGGATCGCGAAGCGCTGCACGTGTCGGGCCTGATCCGAAACAGCGCCGCGGGCAGCGTGCTCTGGCTGGTCTCGGGACCCAAGGACGTCTGCGCGGAGGTCGACGCAGAGCTCGCTTCCCGAGGGATCCGTGCGGCGCGCCTGCTCCCGCTCGGCCTCGCGCTCGGGGGACTCGCGCGGCTGCTGCCTCCACCCGCGGAGGCGGGGCTGACCGCGATCCTCTGGATCGAGGAGGAGTGGAGTCATTGCGTCGTGGCCGATGCCGAGGGCTGGCGCTTCGACCGCCAGATCCCGCTCAAGCTCGGATTCGGCGCCGCGATCGACGACGCGCCCGCGGACGCGGTCGCCTGGCAGGAAGCCGAGCATCAGTTCGTCGAGCACGTCACCGTCGAGCTCGAGCGCACGTTCACCTACGTCGAGCGGCACCTGGCGCTGGGCAAGGTTACACGCATCTGCGTCTGCGGGCCCCTGGTCGGGCTCGACTCGCTGGCGCACGCGCTCGTCGCGAACCAGAGCCGTGAGCTCATGCGGCTGGGCAGCGCGCCGCTCGCGGCGCTGCGAGCGGCACCGAATCCCGCCGCGGCCGTGGCGCTGGGGGCGCTCGCGCTCGGCGGATCGAGCGCCGAGGCCTCGCTCCTGCCAGTGGAGAGCGCGGTTCCGAGACGCCGCGCCGTCGCGCGGCGCCGGCTCGTCGGCCTCGCGATCGCGTCGTGTCTGCTCGCGCTGCTCTCGGTCGCCTACCCGCTCTGGGGCGCGGCTCTGCTCTCCGCGGCAGCGGAGCGCGTCGCGGCCGAGGCGCGGCGCTGGGACGGCGAGCGGGAGTCCCTCTCGCGACTCTCGGGGGAGCGGGAGCGAGCGCAGCGAGTGCTCGACGCCGCGGCGACCCTCGCCCGGCCGGAGCCGCCCTGGTCGGCGCTGCTCGTCGTGCTCGGCGGGCTGATGCCCGAGCACCTGTTCGTGGAGCGGCTGGAGATCGCGCGCGAGGCGGACGGCTGGGGCATGCAGATCTGGCTCGACGCCGAGGGCCTGCGCGAGGCCGAGGCGGCCGAGGCCGCGGAGCGGCTGCGAGCGCGCCTGGCGGCGCTGTCGCTCTTCCGTGTCACCGGGCTCGCGATCGACGAGTCCGCGCCGAGCGGAGCCGATTCGCGCTTCCGGATCACGGCCTGGGTCGCCGCGGTCGAGGCCGGAGACCCCGATGACGAGTAGGCGCCCCGGCATTCTCGACGGGACGAATGTCGGGCTTCTGGCCGCGATCGTCGCCCTGCCGCTTCTCGCCCTGGTCGTCGCGGCCGGGCCGATCCGCGGCTTTGCGCGCCGGGCGATCGAGGCCCGAGAGCGGCAGAGCGAGGAGATCTCGCGCCTCGAAGAGCGCAAGCGCGCGCTCGCGCCCGTCGAGGAGGGCGAGCGGCAACGCATCGCCGCCGCGCTCGTTGAGCTCGAATCCGACGCGGCTTGGCTGGGACCGGATCCGAGCGCGCAGCTCGGGCACGATCTCGAGGCGCTGCTCGCGGCCGCAGGCGCGAGCGACGTCCGGGTGCGCGTGGTCCCCCGCGAAGGAGACGGCGGCGTTCGCCCGCCCCTTCTCGTCTCCGCGCTCGACGGCAGCAGCGGGCTCGAGCTCACCCCGAATTCCGTCCACGTCGCGATGCGAGCCGACTTCGAGGCGCTTCGAGACGCGTTCGACGCGCTGGCCGCCACGGGCCGCGCGATCCAGATCGATTCGGCGCGGCTGGTGCGCGACGGCGATGCGATCCGCTCCGAACTCACGCTCACCTGCTGGAGCCGGGAGATCGCGAGATGAAGCGCCGAATCGTCGCCACGCTCCTGATCGTCGCCACGATCGCGATCGGCATCGAGAACTGGCTGTTCTTCTCCAGCGGCTGGGGCGGAACGCCGGTCGCGGCCAGCGATGACGAGAGCGCGTCGGACGGGAGCGGGCCCGCCGGCCAGGATCCGAGCGAGGCGCAATTGCCGCCTCCGCCAGCGCTCGCCGTCTCCGCGCTGGCGTCTCTGCTCGAGAGCTTCGACGCGCTTCGTTCGCCGTTCCTGCCCACCCGCGAGGGCAGCCGTGAAGGACTCGGGATTCCCGCGCTGGCCGGCCTGCTGATCGGAGACGGCCGGCGCGTCGCCTGGCTCGGCAGCCACGCCAGGAGCGAGGGCGAGCTGTACGACGGCTTCGTCGTCGCGCGAATCGAGCCCGCACGCGTCGTGCTCGAGCGCGACGGACGCCGGTTCTCGCTCTGGCTCGACGAGTCCGAACGCGACGGTTCCGAGGAGGAGATGCCACGATGAGAGCCCTGCCCCTCTGCCTGGCCGGCTTGACCGCTCTGGGCCTAGGCTGCGCGTCCACGCCTTCGCCGACACCGACCGGTGACGCGAGTGCCGACGCCGTGATTCCCGCTGACGCCGCTGCGCCGCCGGCTCCGAGGATGCTCTCGCTGCCGGACGAGCGCCCGCGCGATCCGATCGTGCGTCTGATGTCCGAGGGCCGCTACACGCTCACGGTGCAGAACGCGGATCTGGTCGGCGTGCTGCTCGGACTCGCGCACGACCTTCCCATCAACGTGATCGTCGAGCCCGGCGTTCGCGGAACCGTCGATGCCGATCTGAAGAACGTGTCGCTCCTCGACCTGCTCCAGCAACTCGTGGTCGCGCGCGGCTATCAGTATCGGATCGAGGGCCGCACGGTCCGGGTGCTGAGCGGCGATCGCGTCACCCGGACCTGGCAGATCGACTACCCCAGCACGCGGCAGGTCGGAGCCTCCACGTTCAGCATCAGCGGCGCGGTGGCGCAGTCGATCTCCAGCTCCGATTCCTCGTCGGGGGGCGACTCGGGCGGCGGCGGCAGCCAGTCGCAGGACACCAGCACGTCCGGGATCTCGACCGAGCTCGCGCTGGACTTCTGGAGCGAGGTCGAGCGCGGCGTGCGCCACCTCGTGGACGGTGACGTCCCGACGACGGTCGAGGCGGATCCGGCCGCGGTCGACTCCGCTCCCGCGACGAGCTCCAGCAGCGTTCTGGTCTCGCGTCAGGCGGGCCTCCTGGTCGTGACCGCGCCGGAGGCCACGCTCGAAGAGGTCGATCGCCATCTCGCGCTCATCACACGCAGCCTGGGCCGTCAGGTCCTGATCGACACGAAGATCGTCGAGGTCACGCTCGGCGACGACCTCGATCTGGGCCTGGATGTCGAGATCTCGCCCGATCTCGACTCGGCAGACGGACAGCACCCGATCGGGACCATCGTCCGGGCGATCACCGGCGGACTCGCGCGAGACAACGCGATCGCGAGCTCGGACCTGGCGCCGGTCCTGACCAGCGGAGGCTTCAGCTTCGGCATCGCCACCGACACGGTCGGCGTGACGCTGGCCGCTCTGGCGTTGCAGACCGACGTGCGGGTCGTCTCGACGCCGCGGATCGCGACGCTCAACAACCACAAGGCGATCGTCAAGGTGGTGCGCAACGAGGTCTACTTCATCGCCGAGACGGAGGTCTCGGTGATCGCCAACGTGGGGCAGTCCGCCGTCACGACCTTCACGCCGAGCATCACTCCCGTCGGCGTGACGCTCGACGTGACGCCCCAGATCGCGGAGAACGGCGACGTGACTCTGCACGTCCACCCCAGCGTCTCCGAGATCGTCGAGATCCGCGAGCAGCCGCTGGTCGAAGGTCAGACCGCGTCCGGGAGCCTTCCGGTGGTGAATCTGCGCGAGACCGACTCGCTGGTCCGCGTCGGAGACGGCGAGACGCTGGTGATCGGCGGATTGATCCAGACGCGAGATCTCGACACCGAGAAGAAGATCCCCCTGCTCGGCGACATTCCCTGGCTCGGCCAGCTGTTCCGGCAATCCGCCGTCACGGAGACGCGCTCGGAGCTCGTGATCTTCCTGACCCCGACGGTGCTCGACGCGCCGACGATCCGCCGCATCGGCCGAGACAGCGAGGTGCGGCTCGAAGCGCTCGACGACACGCGCGTGGATCGGCGCGCGATCGAGCAGCGCTGGTGGCGGAAATGATGCCGCGCGCGACGTCTCGCGGGGCCTGCGCGCTTGCGCTCTGGCTCGGGCTGTCCGGGTTCGCGGCGTCGGAGCCTGCCTCGCTCGAAGCCTACGAGCGCAGCGCCGCGGCCTTCGCCGACGGTCTGGCGCTCGCCGGACGAGGTCTGGACGCGGAAGCGGCAAGCGCCTACTCGGAGGCGATCCGGCTCGACGCCGGCTTCGTCGAGGCGATGGTCAATCTGGCGCGCGTCCGGCTCCGCCAGGGCCAGGCCGCCCCGGCGCGCGAGCTTCTCGATCGCGCGCTCGCCCTCGCGCCGGGGTATCCGCCGATCTTCGCCGTGCGCGGCCTCGAGGCCCGCCAGCGCGGCGACCTGAACGGGGCGCTGCGAGACTTCTCGCGGGCGCGCGCGCTGGACCCGACGAACGCCGAGGTTCTCGCCAACCTCGGCGCGGTCCTGGTCGAGCTCGGCTTCGACCGGGACGCCCGAGACGCGCTCGATGACGCCCGGCGACTCGCGCCGGAACGCCCGGAGCCTGCGCTCTCGCTCGCGTTGCTGTTCGACCGCAAGGGCGACCGCCTGCGCGCGGCGTTCTTCTACGACCAGTTCCTGCGGCTCGCCGGAACGGGCGACCCCGACCGCGCGAACGTAGAGGCACGCCTTTCGCAACTCGACCCCCGCGCGGTAAAGGTCGCGCCGACGGTCTCCGAGACATCGGAAACGGGTCACTAATCGGACTCACGAATCGTGATATCAGTGACTGACTCATATCAATTCATACCACGGGAGACACTCATGGGACTTCGCAGGACGGAAGCTGGCTTCACGCTGATCGAGATCCTGGTGCCGTCGCGATTCTCGCGATTGCGTCCGCCGCCCTCACGCCGATGGTCGTGAAGTACGTGAACGACGGCCGGCGGGCGCGCGCGCTCTCCGATGCGCAGACGCTCGGAAACGCGATCCTCGCCTTCCAGCTCGATACCGGTCGCTGGCCGGTGTCGAACGACGGGATCGTGACCGACGCCGGAGAGGTCTCGCGGCTGGTGGGCCTGCCCGCAGCGTCGATCGTCGCGACCGCGATTCCCACCGGAAGCGCCACGGTGCCGGGTGCCGCGAACTGGCGCGGAGGTGGAAACGGCGGGACCGCGGCCGCGATCGAGGACCTGCTGATCTCGAACCAGACCACGACGGTCGATCCGCTGTACCCCACCAGCGTGAATCCCGCCGCGACGCCGGGCTGGAACGGCCCGTACATCAAGGAGGTGCCGGTCGATCCGTGGGGCAACCCGTACGTCGTGAACGTGCGCTATCTGGACGGAGCCGGGGTCACCGGTGTGACCACCGCGATCGAGCAGAGCCACGCCGTGATCGTGATCTCGGCCGGCCCGAACAACCTGTTCGAGACGTCCTTCCAGGACGCGACCGCGCTCACCGTCCCCGGCGGCGACGACATCGCCTGGACCGTCGAGGGCCAGCGCCCCTGAGCCCGCGGGGCGCGGGGCGCACGCCGCGCCCCGCGCTCAGCGCGGCGCGAGCAGAGTGGGCGGCAGCAGGGCGCTGGATCCGCCCGAGCTCTGGTTGCAGCGCGGCGCGCCGAACTCGCTCGCCCCGACGTCCCAGGGTCCGGTGCCTCCAGCTCCGCGACAGCCCCCGAACGCGTCCTCGTGCACCCAGACGTCGCGGTTGGTGGACGGGCTGAAGCTGTAGCCGGTGTCCACGGGCCCTGCGCTCCCGCTGCCGAGCATGAAGCTCGAGATTCGGGTCGACCCGCGCACGGGCACGGTCGCCGCGAACGGGTTCGGAGTGCGCACCAGCAGATTGTTCGAAGCCGTGAAGGAGCCGCTGTTGCCGACCGTGCCGGTGAAGTTCGGCGCGACCAGCAGGTTGTTCCGCGAGAAACAGTTCTGCGGACAGCCGGTCCCCGTGCCCCGAATCCCTGCGAATGTGAAGGGGTTGGAAAGCGCCTGATTGAAGTAGAGGGTGTTGTTGTAGACGTGCACGTTTCCCGTCGGCGTGCTTCCCGACAGAGCGGCCGTCGGGCTGCCGGTCACCTGGACCAACGAGAAACCCCCGGTGAACGCGCTCTGCAGGTCGAACACGTTGTTTCGGATCGTCATGCCCCCGCCTTGCAGCTCGTAGACCGCGAGCTTGGGCGAGGCGGTGTCGTAGGGCCAGGAGTAGAAGTTCCGCTCGAAGACGAAGTCGTAGACCGGCGTGATGTTCCCCGAGAGCGCCGCCACGCAGCCGCTCGGCTCACCGCAGTTGCAGCCGTTGTCCACGCAGGTGCGCGTCGTGTAGAACGTGTTGGCTGCGCTCTCCGCGAAGAAGTTGTCGCTCACGATCGTGAACCGTCCGGCCATCTGCGCCGCCGACCCGGTGGCCGCAGCCGGCCACCGCGTGTTGTCGCCGTCGTCCTGCCGCAGCTGGAGATGATTGTTTCCGCTCGTCGCGTTCAGGAACGTGATGTGCGAGAAGAGATAGTGCTGCGTGTGCCGGGTGCGGACCGAGGACGCGGTTCCGATGCCTCGCGGGTCGTGGTCGAAGGTCCCGCCCAGCCAAAGCGCGTAGTCCGCGCTGGGCCAGGAGCCGTAACCGGTGGCCGTATTGCCGGTGCAGTCCATCTCGACGAAGGCGTGCAGCACCGGGTAGCGGTCCCACGTCTCGGTCGGCCAGAAGTTCGACTCGTCGAAGCAGGCGTTCGCGTAGTCGCTCGCGTCGACCCGGAAGTACGTGGTGTGGTCGTTGTTCAGGGTCAAGAACATGCAGGAGAGGCCGCAGTCTCGATAGGCGAGATCCATGTAGGTCCAGCGATCGCCCGACTCGAGCTGACCCGAGTTCAGGTCGAGGATCGGCCGCGCGCCGCTGCCGAACGCCTCGACGAAGCCGGGCGTGGCGCCCTCGAACATCCGGATCACGTTGGTCAGCTCGAAGCGGTCACCGCGGCGCAGCAGGATGCGGCGCTGTCGCGTGTTGGCCGCGGCGCAGTCGTCGCTGCCAGAGCAGTTGTCGCCGGAGCCGAGCGCCATCTGCAGGCTCGTCGTCACGGTGCAGTTGTCGTCGATGGCACAGTTCAGCGGACAGCCCGCCCAGTTGTTGTTGTCATTCGCGAAGCAGAACGTGTCCGCGGCGCTGAAGTAGGTGGTCCGGTCTCCGATCACCACGGACTGGGTCGCGGTGCTGGTCTGCCCGTTCGGGTTCTTGACCGTGAGCGTGACGGTGTAGGTGCCGGGGTTCTCGTAGACGTGCCCGGCAATCGCGCCGACGTCGCTGTTCTTCGATGCGCGCGTCGCGGACGCCGCGGCCGCGCCCGTGGTCCATTCGCCGCTGCCCGGGTCGCCGAAGTCCCACTGGAAATGCAGTGAGTGGAAGGGGCGGCTGAAATCGGGGTCGGTCGTCTCGGCCGTCACGTACGGAGTGGTCGAGAGCGAGCCCTGGCCGATCGCGTCGAAGTGCACCGCACAAGGCGCGAGGCAAGTCGCGCCCTGGATCTTCCGCACCGTGAAGCTCGCATTGGGCGCGGCGTGCGCGGCGCCCGCCGCGAGGCTCAGCAGGAAGATGGGGATCAGGATTGTCGGCTTCATTTCTTTGCGCTCCTATCGCGACCTGCTCGAATATCGGCCGGGGTTTCCCGGGGCACCGTGACGCTGCTTACACCGGCCCAGGGCCGCCGAGCCCTCTCGAACGGGTAGCAGATCCCGGCGCCGGCCCGTACCCGGCCCGACTGCGTGCGGCCTGCCGGTCGGCTGCCGGCGCGAGATCCGAGCGTCTGGCCGGGCTTCCGAGATGGGCACGCCCCTTTGCGCGGCCGGGCTTCGCGCGGCAGGATCTTGGCCCGGGGGGAGCCGCTGCGGATGAGGCGACGCTACGTCGTGATCACGCCCACGCGCGACGAGGAGGCGACGGTCGGGTCGACCCTGCGCTCGATGATCGCCCAGACCGTGCGTCCCGAGCGCTGGGTGATCGTGAACGACGGCTCGACCGACCGCACGCGCGAGATCGTCGCGCGCGAGATGGCGGGGCACCCGTGGATCGTGCTGGTCGACCGCGTCGACCGCGGCTTCCGCGCGCTCGGCGGCGGGGTCGTGCAGGCGTTCCAGGACGGGCTGGCGCGGGCGGGCGACGACTGGGACTTCGTGGTCAAGCTCGACGCCGACCTCGAGTTCGCCCCCGACTACTTCGAGCGCATGCTGCGTCACTTCGAGCAGCAGCCGTCGCTCGGCATGGCGAGCGGAAAGACGTTCCTGGTCAGAGACGGCGCGAAGTCGATCGAGTGGTGCCCCGACGAGCACGTGCGCGGCCCGGCGAAGATGTACTCGCGCGCCTGCTTCCAGGCGATCGGCGGGCTCGAGGCCGTGCGCGGCTGGGACATGATCGACGAGACGAAGGCGCAGATGGCCGGATTCGAGACGCGCAGCTTCATCGAGGACGAGCTGATCCACCTGCGGCCGATCGACGGGCGTCAGGAGAAGGTGCTGCGAAGCCGTTACGAGATGGGCCGGCTGTACTGGTACCTCGGCTACCACTGGCTGTATCACGCGATCCGCTCGGCGCGGAGCGTGCTGCAGGACTACCCGCGGCCGCTCGGAGGACTGATGCTCTTCGCAGGCTATGTCGCCGCCGCGCTCTCGCGCGCGCCGCGCTACGACGCCCGCTACGTGGCGTTCGTGCAGCAGCGACAGAAGAGTCGCCTGCGCCTCTCGCACCTGCGCAGCTTCCTCCGAGCGACGGCGAGGTCGGGCTAGGATGTCGCTCTCGCTGTCGATCGTGATCCCGGTCTACAACGAGCGCCGGACCCTCGACGAGCTGCTCGACCGCGTGAGCGCGCTCGCCGTGCGCAAGGAGATCATCCTGGTCGACGACGGCTCGACCGACGGCTCGCGCGAGCGACTGGCCGAGCTCGCGGGCCGCCCCGGCGTGCGCGTGCTCTTCCACGAGCGCAACCAGGGCAAGGGCGCGGCGATCCGGACCGGAATCGCGGCCGCGACGATGGATCTGGTGGTGATCCAGGACGCCGATCTCGAGTACGACCCGCAGGAGCTGCCCAAGCTGATCGCGCCGATCGAGGCCGGCAAGGCCGACGTGGTCTTCGGCTCGCGCTTCATCGGCAGCGAGCCGCACCGCGTCCTGTACTTCTGGCACATGGTCGTGAACCGGCTGCTCACGCTCGCCTCGAACGTGCTCACGAACCTGAACCTGACCGACATCGAGAGCTGCTACAAGATGTTCCGCCGCGAAGTGATCCAGTCGATCGCGATCGAGGAGTCCCGCTTCGGCGTCGAGCCCGAGCTCACCGCGAAGGTCGCGCGGATGCGCTGCCGGATTTACGAAGTCGGCATCTCCTACTCCGGCCGCACCTACGAAGAGGGCAAGAAGATCGGCTGGCGCGACGGCGTGCGCGCGATCTGGTGCATCCTCAAGTACAACCTGCGGCGCGGCTGAGGCGGCATGAGCGACGTGACGGAAGCCGCGCCGACCCCGGCGATCGCGGGCGTAGCGCGCAGCCTGCGCGAGCGCGCCACGCGCGGGACGATCTTCACGCTGGGTGGCCAGCTCGCGGGCCAGCTGCTGCGCATGGTCTCGAATCTGGTGCTCTCGCGGCTGCTCTTCCCCGAGGCCTTCGGGCTGATGGCGCTGGTGTCGCTGGTGCTGATCGCGATCGAGCAGATCGTCAATTTCGGCACGCACAGCACCGTGATCCGACACGAGCGCGGCGACGATCCGAAGTTCCTCGACACCGCGTGGACGATCCAGGTCGGACGCGGCCTGATCGTCTGGGTCGGCGTCTCGGCGCTCGCGCCCCTGCTCGCGGCCTTCTACGACGAGCCGCAGCTCGCGTCGCTGCTGCCGGTCGCGCTGCTCTCGCTCGTGCTCGCCAGCCTCGGCTCGATGAAGATGGCGCTGCTCTACCGGCGGCTGGAGCTGGGCCGGCGAGTGGCGATCGAGCTGATCGCGCAGGTGGCGACGATCGCGACCGCGATCGCGCTCGCGTTCGTCTTCCAGTCCGTCTGGGCGCTCGTGGTCGGGGGCCTGGTGAACCAGGCGACGCGCTCGCTGCTCAGCCACACGTGGATTCCCGGCCGGCGCGATCGCTTCGCCTGGGATCGCGGCGCCGCGCGCGAGCTGCTCTCGTTCGGCAAGTGGGTGCTCGCGTCGAGCGGCCTCTCGTTCCTGGCCGCGCAGCTCGACGTCGCGATCCTCGGAAGGCTTGCGCCGCTGGGGCAGCTCGGCGTCTACATGATCGGGATGACGGTGCCCAACATGCTGCGCGAGCTTCTCGGCCAGGTCTCCGGATCGGTGCTGATCCCCGCGCTCTCCGAGGCGAATCGCGCCGGCGGCGCCGGGATTCCGCGCGCGTACGCGGCCACGCGCAAGGTCACGCTGCCGACCGCGGTGGTCGCCACGCTCGCCTCGGTCGTCGTTGCGCCGGTCTTCTTCGGCAATCTCTACGACTCGCGCTACGCCGACGCCGCCTGGATCGCGCAGCTCGGCGCGCTGCGGCTCTGGTTCGGCTACCTGCAGGTGACCGCCTGCTCCACCCTCTTCGCCTACGGGGACGCGCGGATCTGGGCGATCTCGAGCGGCGTCGCCACGCTGGTCACGGGCATCGGCTGCGTGCTGGGCTTCCAGCTCGCGGGCGTCGCGGGGCTGATCCTCGGCCTGGCCGCCGGCACGTTCGCCGGCTACGTGGTCGCGGTGATCCAGCTCGAACGGCTCCGACTCGCCAGCCCGCGGCCCGAGATCGGCTACGGGCTGGTCGCCGCGGCTCTCGCGATCGCGGTGCTCGGCGCGGAGCGCTACAGCGCGGAGCTGATCCCCGAGCTGATCCCGGGCTTCCGCACGCTCGTCTGCGGCGCGGTTCTGGTCGGCCCCTTCGCGCTCTTCGCCGCCGCGCGCGCGCTGCACGTCGCGCGCGGGAACTAGCGGCCGATCAGCTTCGAGGCGATCCGGCGCAGCTTCGCGCGGATTCCGACGTACTCGACGAAGATCTCGCTGCGCACGAAGGTCACGCCCGTCGGTCCGCCCGACGGGAGGCTGGCGACCACGCGCGCGTGGGGATAGGCGTCCATCGGGTCCTCGCCCTCGTCGCTCATCCGCGTGCGGAACACGCCGGGCAGCAGCTCGTTCACCAGCACGTCGGGGTAGCGCGCACGGTCGATCTCGGCGGCGAGTGACTTCGTCAGCACCGGCACGGCCGCCTTCGAGGTCGAGTACGCGGACGCGCCCGGGATCGGCCCGCGCCAGGCGAAGCTTCCGATGTTGAGGATGCGGCCGTGGCCGCGCTCCAGCATTCCCGGCAGCGCCATGCGGCAGCAGAGCGCCATCCCCAGCACGTTCGTCTCGATCACCTCCGCCCACTCCCGGTGCGTCGATTCGAGGAAGAGCCGCTTCGGGTAGAGCGCGGCGTTGTTCACCAGGACGTCGACGCGCCCGTGGCGCGCGATCGTCTCGGCGAAGAGCCGCTCGACGTCGGCCTCGGAGGCCACGCTTCCGACCACGGCGTGGAAGCTTCCCGGCGTACAGAGCTCGGCCGTGCGCGCGAGATCGGCCGCGGTGCGGCTGATGCCGACGACCTTCGCGCCGTCGCGCGCAAAGCCGACCGCGAGCCCGCGCCCGACGCCCGTGCCCGCCCCGGTGACCACGACCACCTTTTCCGTGAAGATCACGTCGCCTCCTCTCGGGTCCCGCGCGCGAGCTCGAGGTGGATCGCGTCGGCCGCGCGAAGCGCGTTCGCGGCGATCGTCAGGCTCGGGTTCGCGCCGCCGCTCGACGGGAAGAACGACGCGTCCACCACGTACAGGTTCTCGAGCTCGTGCGCGCGGTTGTTCCGGTCGAGCACGCTCCGGTCCGGGTCGGTTCCCATCCGGCAGGTTCCGCAGGCGTGCCCGAAGTTCAGGTTGTTCTCGCCCGAGAGCACGGCCAGGCGCGAGCGCCCGAGCCGCGCCGAGAGCTGGTCGCGCAAGTGTCGATTTCGAACGAACAGCTCCTCGGGATAGGTGTACTGGAAGCGCATCCCGCTCTTCGCGTCCGGATCCGGGAAGACGCGGTTCTCGAGATAGGGAAGATCCTCGACGATCGGACAGATCACGGCCGCGTTCTTGAAGTACCACGCGGCGACCAGCGCGACGAACGGCAGGAGCGGTCGCGTGATCCGCATCCACCAGCGCCGCTCGCGGTCGAACATCGAGCGAAGGAAGCCGAGCACCACCCCCCAGTCGACCTCGATGCCGACGGACTGGATCGTGCCGAGCTTCTTTCCCTCGCAGAAGTAGAAATCGTTGAACGCCAGCGACTTCTTCGGGCCGTCCGGGGAGAGCCGGCCCGCGGAGCGCACGGCGATGAAGTCGCCGGTGTGGAGCATCAGGTTGCGTCCGACCATTCCCGAGCGATTCGCGAGCCCGTCCGGCCGAGCGGCGTCGCGCGAGTTCAGCAGCAGGACGGGCGTCATGAACGCGCCCGCCGCGAGCACCACCACCCGGCCGCGGATGCGCAGCTCCGCGCCGCGGTAGGTGCAGAGCACTTCCTGCACCGCGGACTCGCTCGCGATGAGCCGCGTGACCTCGCACTCGGGCAGGATCGCCGCGCCGAACTTCTCGAGCGCCGGCAGCAGACAGATCGTTCCCGCGTCGCTCTTGCACTCGCGCGGGCAGAGCGCGCCGCCGCACTCCTGGCAGCCGTCGACGAACCCGCAGCCGACGTGGACGCGGTACGGGTGCAGCCCCGCGCCGCGCAGGAACCCGGCGAGCTCCTGGTCGCGCGCGCTCAAGCCCGGCGGCTCGCGCAGGCCCGCGCCGTAGCCGGGCCGGAGCGGATCTTCGTCGCCGCGAACTCGGTACAGCTGCTCCGCTCGCTCGTAGTAGGGCTCGAGCTCCTCGTAGCGGATCGGCCAGCTCTCGGGCAGGTTCGCGTCGACCGCGTCGGGGAAGTTCCGCTTCGGAGTGAAGTCGGCCGGCGTGAGTCGTTCGAGCGCCGCTCCGTACAGCGCGGTCGAGCCGCCCGATCCGCAGCCCAGCGGCGCGAAGAATTCGAGCGACCCGAAGCTCGTCTCGCCTTCGAGCGGCGTCGGCCAGTAGCCGCGGCGCAGGCGCGCGTCCGGCGCGTTGGAGGCGTACGGATCGAGCCGCCCGTCGCCGCGATCGGCCTCGCGGTGCAGGAAGCGACCCTTCTCGAGAAAGAGCACGCGGTGCCCGGCGCGCGCGAGCGCGTAGCCCGCCGTCGCGCCGCCCATTCCGGTGCCGACGACCACGACGTCCCAGATCGTTGCGGCGGGATCGTCCGGAATCTGCTGCGACTCGCTCAAGGCCGCGCCTCCATTCGCGCTCGGATCAGACCTTGCGCGCTCACGGACTCGCTTGCGAGTCGCGCCGCGAGATCCTGGCCCGCCTCGTTCCAGTGGTCGTCGACGCCCTTCAGGTAGAGCTGTGAAGCCCCGTGCGCGGCGAACGGCCCGAACAGATTCAGCGCCGGGATCCCCTGGCGCAGGCAGATCTCTTCGAGCCTGTCGGTGAGCGCCGTGCGGCGGTACGCGGGGTGCGCCTGCGCGTCGACCAGGCCGCTCTCGTGGTCGTCTGTGACGTCGATCGGGGACGGGATCAGGACCAGGAGCAGCGGCAGACGCAGCGCGTCGGTGCTCGCGCGCATCCGCGCGAAGATCTGCTCCATCAGCGCGACCCGGTAGCGCGCGGAGTCACTCTCCGGAGTGAGACTCACGTCGGCGTTGTAGGGGTCGCTCAGGAGCTCGTGGACCACGTCGTCGCCCTGCACGACGTATTCGTGGTGCTCGCGCACGAGTTGCTCGAGCGACCGCTCCACGCGCTCGATCCGCGCCTCGCGCCCGGTCGGAATGCCGGCGCCCGCCGCGCCGGAGATCCGGCCGAGCGTGTCGCGGAGCACCTTCTTCAGGATCAGCTCGCTTCGCGACACGGCCACGCGCCGCTCGATCGCTGGATCGAAGCGGAACTCGTTCTCGCGCAGGCCGCCGTCCTCGCCCAATCGGTACAGCTTGTTGCGGAGCAGGTCTCCGAAGTCGTTCCCGGCGTAGATCGCCGCGATCACCAGATCCGGGCGCAGGGACTCTAGCTCCGCCTCCATGCGGCGGAGCTCCTGGTCGGGGCCGTAGCCCGCCACGCCCGCGTTCACGACCTCGACGCGCTCGCCGAGCGCCTGCGTCAGGTGCAGCTCGAGCCGCTCCGCGAAGGTGTCCTCGGTGCGCGAGAACTCCGCCATGATGAACGAGTCGCCGTAGACGACCACGCGAAGCGATTCGCCCCGCGCCGAGAGCTCGTCGCCGCGGTAGCCCTGGCTGTTCATCGCGTAGCGGACCCGGACGCCGCCGTTGATCGCGGCGCGCGTGTACTCGCGCAGGCTTCCCGGGCTCGGCCGGTACAGCAGCCGCGGATCGAGCTGGATCGACGTGAAGTAGCGCGGGCCGAGCGCGACGCGAAGCACGAGCTCGGCCGCGCCGAGTGTCAGCGCGACCGAGACGAGCAGCGTGAGCGCGCGCGCGTTCCACGACCGCGGCGCGGCGCAGAGCGCGCCGACCGCGACGCCGACCGCGAGCAGCAGCGCCTGCGAGACTCCGAAGCCCGGCCCGCCGCCGACGAAGCGGTCGTCGTAGAACGCGAGCGCGATCAGCCCGAGCGAGATCGCGGCGGTCACGAGCCGAAGCGCGCTCAAGCGGGGCTCCGCCGCGGCTCGGGCTCCGTCGGCCGCTGCAGTCTCGACAGCCCCGCGTCGACCAGGCGCCAGGCGTCCATCGCGCCGTCGCAGAGCCGCGCGAACTGCGGCAGGTCGTCGCCGTTCTCGACCTTCACGCGCGGCAGCTCGTGCGGAGCCATCCCGCTTCGGATCGAGCCGTGCTGCGAGGTGAAGACGATCTCGTAGCCCGCGTCCTCGAGCCCGGCGCCGGTCGCCGCGCTGAAGTCCCTGCGCGTGCCGTACGGATAGGCGAAGGACCGCACGGGAACGCCGATCCTCGACTCGAGCAGGCGCCGCGCGCGAACGCCCTGCTCGCGCGCGGCCTCGCGATCGAGCCCGCCCAGAGACTCGTGCTCGAAGCCGTGCGCCCCCGTCTCGATCCCCGCCTCGGCCAGACGGCCGAGCTCGTCCCAGGTCATGTAGCGCTCGGGCTGCGCGTCGCCGGCCGCGCGGTTTCCGACCCGGTTGGCGGTGACGAACGCCACGGCCGGAACCGCGTGGTCGCGCAGGATCGGAAGCGCGTCGCGGAACGTGCTCTCGAACCCGTCGTCGATCGTGATCAGAACGGAGCCCGAAGCGAGCTCGCGCTCGCCCGCGAGGAAGTCGCGCAGGTCGGAGAGGCCGATCGCGCGCCTCGCGTCGGCGAGCAGGCGCACCTGCGCCGCGAAGTCCGCGGGCGAGACGCAGAAAGGATCGCGAGCGATCTCGCCGAAGCGGTGGTAGGTCAGAACGCGGACGCGCGCCGAGCGTCCCAGCCCGCGCCGCAGCGCCAGCGCCCCCGACGCGCTCATCAGGAGCGAGAGCGCCCGCCGGGCGGATTTCTTCGCCAGCCAGCGCGAGGTCGCAATCCCGCTCACCGGCGCTCCCCGAGCCACTTCGCGTGCGCCAATCGCAACAGGAACAGCGGATTGCCGAGCACGTAGCGGCGGAACTTTCGCGGCTGCGCGAGCAGAAGGTGCAGCCACTCGAAGCCGAGCCGGCGCAGCCACGCCGGCGCGCGCTCCAGGTCCCCCGCCCAGTAATCGAACAGCCCGCCGGTTCCCATGCAGAGCGGCACCGCGAGCCGCTCGCGCTGCGCGTGGAGCCAGAGCTCCTGCTTGGGATTGCCCATCCCGACCAGGAGCAGGTGCGGTCGGCACGCGTTGATCTTCTCGACCACGGCGTCGCTGTCGCCGATCTCGACGTAGCCGTGGTGGTGGCCCACGAGCTGCCAGCCCGGAAAGGCCGCGCGCGCGTGCGCGGCGGCCCGCTCGATCGCTTCGGCCGACGCGCCGAGCAGGTAGTAGCGCAGGCCCAGATCGCGCCCGAGCAGCGCGGGCGTGAGGTCCGTCCCGTTGACGTTGTCGCGCAGGCGCACGCCGTGCAGGAAGCGCATCGCCCAGCGAACGCCCGTCCCGTCGCCGAAGACGCGGTCCGCCCCGGCGAGCACCGCCCGGTAGGCCCGATCGCCCCAGGCGAGATTCAGCGTGTGCGCGTTCACGAAGAAGATGCAGCGCGCGCCCGTGAACTCCGCGCGCATCGCCGTGTCGCAGATCTCCAGCGCCTCGCGCATCTCGAGATCCGAGATCGGCACGCCGAAGATCGACCGCTCACTGATGCGTCCGTCCCTCATCGGTCGGCGAGCACCGGGGAGGTTTCTAGAACAGCGTGTAGATGAAGGGCGCCGCCGCGGTGCCGCCGAGCAGGACGAGCAGTCCGAGCCCGAGGATCGAGAGGATGATCGGCGCGAGCCACCACTTCTTGTTGTCCTTCAGGAAATCCCAGAACTCGGCGACGAGTCCCCCGCCCTGCCGATCCGCGGCGCGCGCCATGAAGTCGTTCTTCTCGTCGGTCTTTGGCTTCTCGGACACGTCGGCCTCCGTCAGAACTGCTTGAAGTAGGAATCTCGCGGGCGCTGCGGCCGGGCGTCCAGCCAGTACGACTTCGCGTCCGGCCGGAACCTTCGGTCCATCGGATCATGGCCGAAGACGCGCATCAAGAGGCCGATCGGCGCGATCACGACGTAGAAGAGCGTCCCCATGATCACGTACGAGAGCACGAAGCCGATCGGGAACGCGGCGATCGTGAGTCCGAGATAGATCGGAAGGTTCGCCTTCGGGAAGACCAGCGAGAAGAGCCCCGAGACCGCGGCGAGCGCGGCGAGCGCCAGCGCGACCGATGCCCGCGACGCCTCGCCGAGGTACGCGAAGGCCAGCCAGCCGTTCCACGCAAGGAGCGCGAGCAGACCGAAGCCACCCAGCGCAATGAAGCCGAACTGGCGCAGCGTGCGCGCGTCGGGGCGGAGATTGATTTCGACCATCTGGGACATCCCGACTCTCCGACTAGTCGTTTCCGAACTCGGCCAGGTAGGCGGCCACGTCGATCTCCTTGGCCTCGGGCTGCTCCGTCTTCAGCAGCACGTGGTTCTCGAGCACCAGCGCGTCCATGTTCGTGTGCATGAAGCAGCGGTATGAGTCGGCCGGCGTGTTCACGATCGGCTCGCCTCGAACGTTGAAGCTGGTGTTGATCAGCACCGGACTCCCGGTCAGGCGCTTGAACGCCTGCGCGATGCCGTAGAAGCGCGGGTTGCGCTCCGGGTCGATGGTCTGGACGCGCGCGGAGTTGTCCACGTGGGTGATCGCCGGGACCACGGAGCGGACCTGTTTCAGCTTGTCGAGCCCCTTCTCGCCGCGGCTCTCGATCGGGAGCAGCTTCTCGTCCCGCACCGGCGCGACGAGGAGCATGTAGGGGCTGTCCTCGTTCGGCCGCATCTCGAAGAACGTCGAGACGTCCTCGCGCAGGACCGCCGGCGCGAAGGGCCGGAACGACTCGCGGAACTTGATCTTCACGTTCATCACGGACTGCATCTTGCGCGAGCGCGCGTCGCCGAGGATGGAGCGAGCGCCGAGCGCGCGCGGGCCGAACTCCATCCGCCCGGCGCAGTGCCCGACCACGTTCTCGGCCGCGATCAGCTCCGCGACCGCATTGCAGAGCGCCGCCTCGTCCGGGTAGTAGCGGTACACCGCTCCCTGCTCGTCGAGGAATGCGCGGATCTCCTGGTTGGAGTACGCGGGGCCCAGCAGCGATCCGCTCTGCAGGTCCTTGCCGTTGGGCTCGCGCTTCTTCTCGAGCAGCTGGTACCACGCGAACGTCGCCGCGCCGAGCGCGCCGCCCGCGTCGCCCGCGGCCGGCTGGATCCAGACGTTCTCGAACGGTCCGTCGCGCAGGATCTTGCCGTTGCCAACGCAGTTCAGAGCCACCCCGCCCGCCAGACACAGGTTCTCGAGTCCGGTGAGCTCGTGCGCGTGGCGCGCGATGCGCACCATGATCTCCTCGGTCACGAGCTGGATCGAGGCCGCGAGGTCCATCTCGCGTTGCGTGATCGGCGATTCTGCCGCGCGCGGCGGGCCGCCGAAGAGCGCGTCGAACTTCCGCGACGTCATCACGTCCTTGTGCGTGTACGCGAAGTACGACATGTCCATGCGGAACGACCCGTCTTCCTTGACGTCGAGCATCTTCTCGCGGATCAGGTCCGCATAGATCGGCTCGCCGTACGGCGCCAGCCCCATGAGCTTGTACTCGCCGCTGTTCACCTTGAAGCCGGTGAAGTAGGTGAAGGCCGAGTACAGAAGCCCCAGCGAGTGCGGGAAACGCAGCTCCTTCAGCATCTGGATCTGGTTGCCGCGCCCGACCGCGATGCTGCCGGTGGCCCACTCGCCGACACCGTCGAGTGTCAGGATCGCCGCCTCGTCGAACGGCGACGGGAAGAAGGCGCTGGCGGCGTGCGACTCGTGGTGCTCCAGGAACACGTAGCGGCCCTTGTAACGGCCCTCGAGCCCGGCATCGAGCTCGCGCGGCGTGTACAGCTTCTGCTTCAGCCAGAGCGGCAGGCCCATCAGGAACAGCCGGAAGCCCACCGGCGCGTAGGCCACGTAGGTCTCGAGCAGGCGGTCGAACTTCAGCAGCGGCTTGTCGTAGAACGCGACCAGATCGAGATCCTCGGTGCGGATTCCGCCCTCGCGCAGGCAGTACTCGATCGCTCTGCCCGGGAAGCGGTAGTCGTGCTTCTTCCGGGTGAACCGCTCTTCCTGCGCCGCGGCCACGATCCGCCCGTCCTGCAGCAGGCAGGCCGCGCTGTCGTGGTAGTAGGCGGATATACCGAGGATGTTCATTCAGTTCTCCGACCGGATCGGGCGTACGACGGACACACGCTCCCGCGTGAGCGGATCGGCCCGCGGGTGGCACACTTGAGCGCAGCTGCCGCACCTGCCCGCGGCCGGCGGTTGGGATGATACCGAGCGAGTCGAGGTGCCGCACCGGCGAAGCGCCGCTGCCGCACGCTAGCCCGCATTTCTCACCACGGTGATCCGTAGGTGGTCGCGGTGCGCTGCGAGGGCGTCGGCGGTGGTGGCTCGGCGGCCGAGGGCCAGCGGCGGCCTTCGAGGGGATGGCGGGCCGTTCGCCGGCG
>Ga0194120_10004033_pt1 | contig 23163 bp, 20 predicted proteins | sample TA2MahCa65mmetaG_FD_148642 | JGI IMG/M metagenome (GOLD analysis project Ga0194120, IMG submission 148642) | Freshwater microbial communities from Lake Tanganyika, Tanzania - TA2015019 Mahale Deep Cast 65m | ecosystem: Environmental > Aquatic > Freshwater > Lake | place: Tanzania: Lake... | reverse complement strand
CCGGGCCCGGCCGCGGCAAGCCGGCGCGGCCGGCGCGCCCCGCGCGCGCGGACCTGACGCTTCGGGAGCAGGAGACGATCGCGCGAATGATGCGCGGCGGGAACGTGCAGGCGCAGCTCGAGCGACGGCGAATGCTCGTCGAGCAGCAGTCGAGGGCGCAGCCGCAGCGAAGGCGGACCGCGACGCCGGTGCGCAAGGGGCCCCAGCCCGCGCCGGGCGACGTGAGGCGGGTCGTGAAGGTCGGCGCGCGAATCGCCATTGTCGAGCTCTCGCGCCAGACCGGGCTGAAGCTTCGAGATCTGCATCGCCGAGCCCGCGCGCTCGAGCCGTCGCACGCCGAGGACGACTTCCTCGAGGGCGATCTGGCAGCGCTGATCGCCGAGGACCTCGGCTGCGAGGTCCAGCGCATCACGTCGGAGGTCGAGCGCGCGCTCGCCGCGACGCGCGCGCCCGGAGCGCCCGGCGAGGGTGAGCTGCGACCGCCGGTCGTCACCGTCATGGGGCACGTCGATCACGGAAAGACGTCGCTGCTCGACACGATCCGCAAGACCAAGGTCGCGGCGGGCGAGGCCGGCGGAATCACCCAGCACATCGGCGCGTATCAGGCGCGCAGCAGCGACGGCAGCGTGGTGACGTTCATCGACACGCCCGGCCACGCCGCGTTCTCGCAGATGCGCGCGCGCGGAGCACAGGTGACGGACGTCGTCGTGCTCGTCGTCGCGGCGGACGATGGAGTGATGCCGCAGACGATCGAGGCGATCGCGCACGCCAAGGCCGCGGGCGTTCCGATCCTGGTCGCCGTGAACAAGGTCGACAAGGCGGACGCGAATCCGCAGCGGGTGCGTCAGGCGCTGCTCGAGCATGGTCTGGTCTCCGAGGATTTCGGCGGCGAGACGATCTGTGTCGACGTCTCCGCGACCAAGGGCACCGGCGTCGACAAGCTGCTCGAGATGATCGCGCTCCAGGCGGAGGTGCTCGAGCTGCGCGCGAATCCGAAGGCTCCGGCGCGCGGCGTCGTCGTCGAGGCGGAGCTCGATCGCGGCCGGGGGGCGCTCGCGACGGTGCTGGTGCGCGAGGGAACGCTCCGGCCCGGGGACTCGATCGTGGCCGGGGGCGTCTACGGGCGGGTCCGCTCGCTGATCGACGCCGACGGCAGCACGCTGAAGGAGGCCGGCCCATCCGCGCCGGTGCGGATCGTCGGGCTCTCGGGCGTGCCGCTCGCCGGTGACGAGCTTCTCGTCGTGAAGAACGAGCGCGAAGCCAAGCAGATCGCCGACCACCGGCTCGAGCTCGAGCAGAAGAAGGCCGCGCAGGCGGCCGAGGAGACCCGGCCGAGCGCGCTCAGCGCCGAGCTGCTCTTCGCGCGAATGGAGGGCACCGGAGAGCGGGAGCTCTTCGCGGTCGTGAAGGCCGACGTTCAGGGCACCGTCGAGGCGATCCGCGAGGCGCTGGCGAAGCTCTCGACCGAGAAGGTGAAGCTCTCCGTGATCCACCACGGTGTCGGCGGGGTCAAGGAGAGCGACGTCATGCTCGCGGCCGCGTCGAAGGCGGTGATCTTCGCCTTCCACGTCCGGCCCGAGCCCGCGGCGCGCAAGCTCGCCGAGCGCGAAGGCGTCACGATTCGCAGCTTCGACATCGTCTACGAGCTGCTCGACGACGCGATCCTGCTCATGCGCGGCCTGCTGCCGCCCAAGGAGTCCGAGAAGCGGCTCGGCACCGCTCTGGTGAAGGAGCTGTTCCACATTCCGAAGCTCGGCACGATCGCCGGCTGCGCGATCGAGGACGGCAAGATCTCGCGCTCGGCGCGCGCGCGAATCCTGCGCGACGGCGTCGTGATCTACGCCGGCAAGCTCTCGTCGCTGCGGCGCTTCAAGGACGACGTGCGCGAGGTGGTGGCGCCGCTGGAGTGTGGAATCGGGATCGAGAACTACAACGACGTGAAGGTCGGGGACCGGATCGAGGCCTTCGAGATCGAGCAGACGCCCGACTCGCTCTAGCGATGCTGATCGCGGCGGCGCTGATCGAGCTCGAGCTCCTGGAATCGGAGACCATCAAGGACCGCCGGCGCGTCGCGAACTCGATCAAGGACCGCGTGCGACAGCGCTTCAACGTCTCGGTCGCGGAGGTCGCCGATCAGGACGAGCGCCACTCGGTCTGCATCGGCTGCGTGATGGTCGGGATCGATCCCCGGCACCTGCGCGAGGGAATGGAGAAGGTGATCCACTACGTCGAGAGCCTGGGTCTGGGCGAGGTCGTCTCCGACGACGTCACGGTCGTGCGCCTCGACGAGGTCGAGGAGCTCGAGGACGACGACGGCGGAGCCAACGCGTGAAGCACACCCAGGCCCGACTCGGGCACGAGATCCGCGAGCGGATCGCGACCATCCTGCGCCAGCGCGTCGGCGATCCCCGGCTCGCCGAGGTGAGCGTGAACGAGGTGCGCGTCGCCCCCGACGGCAGCTATGCGCGGGTCTACTGGGGGACGCTGGGCCCGGTGGCCGCCGCGAAAGAGGCGATCGAGAAGGCGAAGCCGTACCTTCGCCGCTGTCTGGCTGCGGAGCTCCAGATTCGCCGCGTTCCGGAGCTCGACTTCCGGCTCGACGAGACGCTCGCGCGCGCGGAGCGCGTCGAGGGCGTGTTGCGGGAGCTCGAGCAGGAGCGAGTCGCGAAGCAGAAGAAGGAGGAGCCCGCGTGATCGACGGCTTCCTGGTGATCGACAAGCCGGCCGGCGTCACCTCGCACGACGTCGTGCAGGAGGTGCGGCGCTGGGCCAAGCAGCGCCGCGTCGGGCATCTGGGCACGCTCGATCCGCTGGCGACGGGCGTGCTGCCGATCGCGCTCGGCGAGGCGACCAAGCTCTCGCAGCTGCTCACGCACGGCGAGAAGAGCTATCGGGGCAAGCTCAGGCTCGGCATCGAGACCACCACCTACGATCGCGAGGGCGAGATCACGCGCGAGACCTCGGGGCCGTGGCCGGACGCCGAAGCGCTCGAGCGCGCGCTCGAGGCGTTCCGCGGCGAGATCGAGCAGGTCCCGCCGCCGTACTCCGCGGTGAAGACCGGGGGCGAAGCCGCATATCGACGGGCGCGTCGCGGCGAGGAGGTGGTGCTCGAGCCTCGCCGGGTGACCATCCGCCGGCTCGAGCTGGTCGCCTACGAGCCGCCCTTCGTCACGATCGAGGTCGACTGCAGCTCGGGAACCTACCTGCGCTCGATGGCGCACGACCTCGGGCGCGCGCTCGGGGTGGGCGCGCACCTCTGGGAGCTGTGCCGGACGCGCAGCGGACCGTTCACCTCGGCCCAGGCGGTCCCGCTCGCCGAGCTTGAGGCGCTGGGCCACGAGCGGGTGATCCCGATGATCGCAGCGACGGGCCTCCCCACCTTCGAGGTCGATGCGCGGACCTCCCGGCGGGTGGCGAACGGCGTGCAGCTGGGCCGCAGCGAGGTCAAGGGCGCGCCGACCGAGGGCGTGATGCAGCTGGTCCACGCCGGAGGCCTGGTCGCCCTGGTCGAGGCCCAGCGCGGCATCCCCGAGCTCCGCACGATTCGGGTCTTCCTCGAGGGCAGCGAAGGCTAGAGTCGCATTTGTGCATTGCGGGCCTCCGGCCGGCTCTGCTATACACCGTCGCAATTCCAGAAGGTAGAAACTTGCTGAACGCCGAACGCCGGCACGAGATCGTTGCCCAGCACCAGCGCAAGCCCGGGGACACCGGGTCCTGCGAGGTGCAGATCGCGCTCCTCTCCGAGCGCGTCACTCAGCTCACTGACCATCTCCAGGTCCACGTGAAGGACCACCACTCGCGCCGCGGGCTGCTGATGCTCGTGAGCCAGAGGCGAAGCCTGCTCGACTACCTTCGACGGAACGATGAGGGTCGCTACCAGTCCTTGATCGACAAGCTGGGACTGCGTCGATAATTGGTTTTCGCCCGGGGTTGGAGCCGCGACGCGAGTCCGGCTGGATCGGGTCATTGGATGCGAGATGTGGGATGAGCCATGAGCGCTGCCCCTGAATCCTCAGGGCATGGCGGCGCTCGTCGCTCATTCCGCAATTCCCCCCTTTGCCAACCCCGCCCGCATCTCGTGCCGCAAACAGCAGAGAAAGCGCGGTGGACGCAGGTGCGTCCAGCCGCCGGAAGCAGGTAAAGGAAAGAATGGAAACGGTTCAAGCAACGGTAGACGGCAAGGTCATCTCGATCGAGACCGGCAGACTTGCCAAGCAGTCGAACGGGTCGGTGCTGGTCACACAGGGAAAGTCCGCGGTGTTGGTCACCGTGAACTCCGCAAAGCCCAGAGACGGGATCGACTTCTTCCCGCTCACGGTCGACTACCTGGAGAAGATCTACGCGGCCGGGAAGATCCCGGGCGGCTTCTTCAAGCGCGAGCGCGGCATGACGGAGCGCGAGGTCCTGACCTCCCGCTTCATCGATCGCGCGCTGCGCCCGCTCTTCCCGGACGGCTATCGCGACGAGACCCAGGTCACGGCGCAGGTGCTCTCCGCGGATCGCGACTACGACACGGACGTGCTGGCCTTCGTCGGCGCGTCGGCCGCGGTGATGATCAGCGACGTGCCGTTCCCGGCGCCGATCGCGGCGGTGCGCGTCTCGCGCGTCGACGGCAAGCTGATCGCGAACGGGACGCTGGCCGAGATCGAGGCCGCCGACCTGAACATCATCGTCGCGGGCTCGCGCGACGCGCTGGTCATGGTCGAGGGCGGCGCGAAGCAGGTCTCCGAGGCGGCGGTGCTCGAGGCGCTGCGCTTCGGTCACCGCGAGATCACCAAGCTGATCGAGGCGCAGGAGCAGCTGGTCGCGAAGGCGGGCAAGGCCAAGCGGGTTCCGCCCGCGTCGAAGCGCGACGCGGAGCTCGAGCGCAAGATCGAGGCGATGGCGCTCGATCGCATCCGCGCGGCCTCGCAGAAGACCGAGAAGAAGGAGCGCTACAAGGCCTTCGACGCGATCGACGCCGAGGTCATCGCCGCCTTCGTCACCCCGTTCCGCGAGGCGAAGCGCGAGCTCGGGACGCTCGCGCAGGTCGAAGCGGCGCAGTCGGCGGGCCGCAAGCTCGCCAGCGACGTGAAGGACATCCTGCACGACCTGCGCGGCCGCGCGATGCGCGAGGACATCCTCGACGGAAAGCCGCGCATCGACGGGCGCTCGACCACCGACATCCGGAAGATCACGTGCAGCGTCTCGGAGCTCTCCGGCGCGCACGGCTCGGCGCTCTTCACGCGCGGCGAGACGCAGGCGCTGGTGACGGCGACGCTGGGCGGGAAGCGCGACGAGCAGATGATCGAGGGCCTGAAGGACACGCTCTATCGCAAGTTCTTCATGCACTACAACTTCCTGCCGTTCTCGACCGGTGAGGTCCGCCCGCTGCGCGCGCCGAACCGGCGCGAGCAGGGTCACGGAGCGCTGGCCGAGCGCGCGGTGAAGATGGTCCTGCCCGAGGGCGAGGACACGCCGTTCACGATTCGCGTGGTCTCGGAGATCCTCGAGTCCAACGGCAGCTCGTCGATGGCCTCGGTCTGCGGCGGGGCGCTGGCGCTGATGGACGCGGGCATCCAGATCCAGGCACCGGTCGCGGGCATCGCGATGGGCCTGATCACCGACGGCAAGCGCCATGCGGTGCTCTCCGACATCCTCGGCGACGAGGACCACCTCGGCGACATGGACTTCAAGGTGGCCGGCTCCGCGCAGGGCATCACCGCGATCCAGATGGACCTCAAGATCGAGGGCCTCGACTGGGCCGTGATGGAGAAGGCGCTCGAGCAGGCGCGCCAGGGACGCCTGCACATCCTGAAGCGCATGGCCGAGGAGACCGCGGACGCGCTGCCCGGCTTCTTGCCGCGCGCGGATCTGTCCGAGAACGCGCCGCGGATCGCGGTGGTCTGGATCAAGCCCGACCGCATCCGCGACCTGATCGGTCCCGGCGGCAAGGTGATCCGCGGCATCCAGGAGACGACCGGCGCCAAGGTCGACGTCGACGACTCCGGACGCTGCATGATCTTCGCGCCCAACCGCGAGACGCTTCTCAAGTGCCAGGGCATGGTCGAAGAGGTCACGCAGGAGGCCGAGATCGGCCGGCTCTACGTCGGCAAGGTCAAGAAGATCACCGACTTCGGCGCCTTCGTGGAGATCTTCCCCGGCACCGACGGCCTGCTGCACATCTCGGAGCTGGCCGAGCGGCGCATCGCCAAGGTCGAGGACGTCTGCGTCGAGGGCGACGAGGTGCTGGTCAAGTGCCTCGATGTCGATCCGAGCGGCAAGATCCGACTCTCGCGGCGCGCGGCGCTGGCGGAGCAGATCGAGCTCTCGCGCGCGTAGCGGATGGACCGGATCGAGGTCCGGATCCTTCGCGTCCGCGGCGCACGTGACGCCGACCTCCCGCTTCCCGCCCGAGCCACGGCGGGAAGCGCGGGGCTCGACCTGCGCGCCGCGGTCGAGGGCGAACTCGTGCTCGCTCCCGGCGAGCGGGCGCTGGTGCCGACGGGCTTCGCGCTGGCGATCCCGGCGGGCTACGAGGGGCAGGTGCGCCCGCGAAGCGGGCTCGCGCTTCGCCACGGAATCACCCTGCCCAACGCGCCAGGCACGATCGACTCCGACTATCGCGGAGAGGTCTGCGTGATCCTGCAGAACGGCGGAGCCGAGCCCTTCGCCGTGCGCCGCGGCGAGCGGATCGCCCAGCTCGTGATCGCGCCGGTGCTGCAGCCGGTGCTCCGCGAGGTCGATACGGAGGCGGCGCTCGGCGCGACCGAGCGCGGCGGCCAGGGCTTCGGCCACAGCGGTCGCTGACCCTCGGTCGCGAGCTGTTTCGCGCTAAGCTCCCGGGCGCCGCCCTGAAGGAGAGGCTTGGAACCCGCGGATCGCGACCGTAGTCCCGCCGTAGAGCCGCGCGGCGCACCCGCGGCCGACGCGGCGCACCCGCAGCGGCCGACGCCGCGCGCGGACGACGCCGTACAGCGCCGTTCTCTCGGGAATCTGACGCTGCGGCTGATCACGGCGGCGGTGCTGATCCCGCCCGTGATCTGGGTCTGCTACGCGGGCGGCTGGCCGTTCGTCGTGGTGATCATCGCCTTCAGCCTGCTCGGCTTGAACGAGTTCTACGACCTGATCACGGCCAAGGGCGCGACCCCGCACCGACTGCTCGGCTACGCGGCCGCCGGACTGCTGCCGGTGATCGCGTACATCGGCAACGCGTCGCTGGCGACCAGCGCGTTGACCGTCACGCTGCTGACGCTGATGATCCTGCAGCTCGGCAAGCAGGAGATCCGCCAGGCGATCGCGAGCGTCTCCGAGACCTTCTTCGGAGTGATCTACGTCGGCTGGCTGCTCTCGTACGCCGTCTCGGTACGCTTCATCTCGGGCGAGCTCGAGCGCCGCTTCGGCTACGACTTCGACCCGCAGATCGGCTTCTTCTTCATGATCTTCTGCCTGGTGGCGGTGGTCGGCTCGGACGTGGGCGCGTACTTCGTGGGCCGGCGCTACGGCCGGCGCAAGCTCGCGCCGCTGATCAGCCCCAACAAGTCCGTCGAGGGCGCGTTCGGCGGCGTGCTGACCGGGGGCGGTCTGGCGCTGGCCACCAAGCTCGTCTTCACCTGGTTCATACCGGGGGATCTGGCGAAGGACCTCGGCTGGGGCGCCGCGATGGCCTTCGGCTTCGTGCTGGCGTCGTTCGGGATCCTCGGCGACCTGATCGAATCGCTGCTGAAGCGCGACGCCGCGATCAAGGACGCCGGCACGATCCTGCCCGGCGTCGGCGGCGTGCTGGATCGGATCGACTCCGCCTTGCTCGGCATCCCCGTGATGTATTACCTCCTGCTCGCGTACTACTGGACCCTGCACGCGGCCTAACCGAGGAGGCCCCCTTGATCGCCCGCTACACGCGCCCCGAGATGGAGGCGATCTGGTCCGAGGAGCAGCGCTACGCGCACTGGGTCCGGATCGAGGTCGAGGTCTGTCGCGCGCTGGAGCGGCGCGGCGAGATCCCGCGCGAGGCCTTCGCCGCGATCTCGGCGCGCGCGAAGGTCGACCCGAAGCGCGTCGCCGAGATCGAGGCGCGCGTGCATCACGACGTGAACGCGTTCCTGGACGCGCTCGCGGAGCAGATCGGTCCCGCCGCGCGCTACGTGCACCTGGGCCTGACCTCGTCGGACGTGCTCGACACCTGCCTCGCGCTGCAGATGCGCGACGCGCTCGACTTGTGCCTGGTCGAATGCGATCGCGCGCTCGCGGCGCTCGAGCTCCGGGCGCTCGAGCACAAGCGCACGGTCTGCGTCGGGCGCACGCACGGGATCTTCGCCGAGCCGACCACGTTCGGGCTGAAGCTCCTGAAGGCCTGGGACGAGCTGCGCCGCAACCGCGATCGGCTCGCGCGCGCACGCGACGAGGCGGCCGTGGGCAAGCTCTCCGGCGCGGTCGGCACGTTCGCGCACCTCGACCCGTCGATCGAAGAGGAGGTGCTCGCCGGCCTCGGCCTGCGACCGGCCGCGATCTCGACCCAGGTCACGCCGCGGGATCGGCACGCCGAGGTCATGTGCACGCTCGCGCTCGTCGCTGCTTCGATCGAGGCGTTCTCGGTCGAGGTGCGCCACCTCGCGCGCAGCGAGGTCGGCGAGGTGATGGAGTTCTTCGGCAGCGAGCAGAAGGGCAGCTCGGCGATGCCCCACAAGCGAAATCCCTGGCGCTTCGAGACCCTCACGGGTCTGGCGCGGGTGATCCGCGGCTACGCGGTGTCGTCGCTCGAGAACTCGGTTCTCTGGCACGAGCGCGACATCTCGAACAGCTCCGTGGAGCGCATCGTCTGCCCGGACGCGACCACGGCGGTCCACTTCATGCTCCACCGGCTTTCGGCGCTGGTCACGAGCCTCGAGGTCCGTCCCGAGCGGATGCGCGCGAACCTCGACTCGGCGCGCGGGCTGGTCTACTCGCAGACGGTGCTGCTGGCACTCGCGCGCCACGGCATCTCGCGCCAGGAGGCCTACCGGCTGGTGCAGCGCCACGCGATGGCGACCTGGGACGAGGGCGGGCATCTCCACGATCGGCTCGCGGCGGACGCCGAGCTCGGCAAGGTTCTCGACCCCGACGAGCTCGCCGAGTGCTTCGATCTGGAGCGGCACCTGCGCAGCGTCGATCGAATCTTCGAGCGCGTGCTCGGTGCGCGGGTGCAGGAGGCGTGATGAAGGTGCGCGTGCTGGTGAGCCTGAAGCCGGGCGTTCTCGACGCGCAGGGCCGCGCGATCGAGCACGCGCTCCGCGATCTCGGCTACGCGCAGGTCTCGGGCGTGCGCACCGGAAAGCAGGTCGTGCTCGACATCGATAGCCGAGATCCCGAGGCGGCCCGCGCGCTCGCGCGCGAGCTCTGCGAGAAGCTGCTCGCGAATCCCGTGATCGAGCAGTACGAGATCCTGATTTGAGTCGGCCCGCCCGCGTCGGCGTGTTGGTCTTTCCCGGGTCGCTCGACGACCGGGATCTGGCGCGCGGCCTGTCGCTCTGCGGCGCCGACGTGCAGATGATCTGGCACAAGGACGCGCGGCTGCCCGAGCTCGACGGGATCGGCGTGCCCGGCGGGTTCTCCTACGGCGACTACCTGCGCTGCGGAGCGATGGCCCGCTTCTCGCCGGTGATGCGCGCGCTGCTCGAGTTCGCGAGCGGCGGGCGGCCCGTGCTCGGCATCTGCAACGGCTTCCAGATCCTGTGCGAGGCGCGGCTGCTGCCCGGAGCGCTGGTGCGAAACGCGGAGCTCCGGTACGTCTGCCAGGACGTGCGCATCGCCGTCGACGACCCGGGGCAGATGCGCTCCGAGCTCGCGCCCGGCCGCGAGCTTGTGATGCCGGTGAAGCACGGGGAGGGCGCGTACGTCCCCGATCCCGAGCACAAGCCGCGCGTCGCGTTCCGCTACGTCGGCGGAAATCCCAACGGCTCGACCGACGACATCGCGGGCGTCGTGAACGACGCCGGAAACGTGCTCGGCCTGATGCCGCACCCCGAGCACGCCGTCGATCCGCTGCTCGGCTCGACCGACGGCGCGCGGCTGCTGCGCTCGTTCCTCTCCGCCTGCACCGCGACGCGAGACGCGCGATGAAGGATCCCGAGGTCACCGAGCAGCTCGCGCGCGATCACGGCCTCTCGGATCACGAGGCGAAGCTCATGATCGAGATCCTCGGCCGCGTGCCGACCTACCCGGAGCTCGGGATCTTCTCGGTGATGTGGTCCGAGCACTGCTCGTACAAGTCGAGCAAGAAGCTGCTCCAGACGCTGCCGACGACGGGCGCGTGCGTGATCCAGGGGCCGGGCGAGAACGCCGGGGTCGTGGACATAGGCTTCGGGAACGTCTGCGTGTTCAAGATCGAGAGCCACAACCACCCCTCCTACGTCGAGCCGCACGCGGGAGCGGCGACGGGCGTCGGCGGAATCCTGCGCGACATCTTCACCATGGGCGCGCGGCCGCTCGCCTCGCTCGACTCGCTCCGCTTCGGGCCGCTCGACGATCCGCAGCAGCGCTACCTGGTGCGCGGCGTGGTCGCGGGCGTGGGCTCGTACGGAAACTGCTTCGGCTGCGCGACCGTCGGCGGCGAGGTCACCTTCCATCCGCGCTACCGCCGGAACATCCTGGTGAACGCGATGAACATCGGCATCGCGCGCGCCGACGCGATCTTCCTGGCCAAGGCCGCGGGCGTGGGAAACCCGGTGATCTACGTCGGCTCGAAGACCGGCCGGGACGGAATCCACGGTGCGAGCCTGCTCGCCTCGTCGGAGTTCGACGAGCACACCGAAGAGATGCGGCCGACCGTGCAGATGGGCGACCCGTTCACCGAGAAGCTCCTGCTCGAGGCGTGCCTCGAGGCGATGCAGACCGGCGCGATCGTCGGCATCCAGGACATGGGCGCGGCGGGGCTCACCTGCTCTTCGTTCGAGATGGCCTCGCGGTCCGGAACCGGAATCGAGATGGACCTCGACCGCGTGCCGCAGCGCGAGTCGGAGATGACGCCCTACGAGCTCCTGCTCTCGGAGTCGCAGGAGCGGATGCTGCTGGTCGCCGAGGCCGGTCGCGAGCGCGAGATCCTCGACGTCTTCGCGAAGTGGGATCTCGACGCCGCGCTCGTCGGCCGCGTGACGGACGACGGCCGCATGCGGGTGCGCTGGCACGGTCGGACCGTGGTCGACATCCCGGTCGATCCGATCGCGGCGAGCTCGCCCGTCTACGAGCGCCCACGGTCGCGGCCGGCGGACTTCGAGGCGCGCCAGCGTCTCGACCTCGCCGCGCTTCCGGTCGAGCGCGATCCATCGGGAGCGCTGCTCGCGCTTCTCGCCTCGCCCAATCTCTGTTCGCGCGAGTGGGTGTACCGGCAGTACGACCAGCTCGTGCAGTCGTCGACGGTACTCCGGCCCGGCGGAGACGCTGCGGTCGTGCGCGTGCCCGAGACCGAGCGCGGGCTCGCCGCGAAGACCGACTGCAATCCGCGCTACTGCGCACAGGATCCGTATCTCGGCGCGATGCACGCGGTGGCCGAGGCGTCGCGAAACGTGGCGGTGACGGGCGCGCGACCGCTCGCGGCCACCAACTGCCTGAACTTCGGCAGCCCCGAGCGCCCGGAGTGCATGTGGGAGTTCGCCGAGGCCGTGCGCGGGATGGGCGAGGCGTGCCGCGCGCTCGGCGTGCCGATCGTCTCGGGCAACGTGAGCTTCTACAACGAGACGGCGGGCGAGGGCGCGATTCCGCCCACGCCCACGGTCGGCGTGATCGGGCTGCTCGACGACGTCGCGCGCGCGGTGCCCGCGGCGTTCCGCGCGGAGGGCGACGTCGTGCTGCTCTTCGGCGAGACGCGCGCCGAGCTCGGCGCGAGCGAGTACCTGGCCGTGCGCCACGGTCTGGAGTGCGGCGCGCCGCCTGCGCTCGATCTCGCGGCCGAGAAGCGCCTGCACGAGCTTCTGGTCGAGGCCGCGGCCGCAGGCCTGCTTCGCTCCGCGCACGACTGCGCCGAGGGCGGGGCCGCGATCGCGCTGGCCGAGTGCGCGATCCGCTCGGGCCTGGGCGTGGTGGCCGAGCTGGCCGAGCAGGGCGGCCGTCCGGAGCTCGTGCTCTTCAGCGAGTCGGCCAGCCGAGCGATCGCGTCCTGCGCTCCGGCCGACGCGGAAGCGCTGCTCGCGCTCGCGCGCGCGCGTGAGGTTGCTGCGGCTCGAATCGGCCGCGTCGGCGGCGACCGGATCCGGATCGCCCCCGGGGTCGACGTCTCCCTCGCCGAGGCGCACGATGTGTGGAGCCGCACGCTCCCGGAGGCCCTGGGATGAGCGAGATCCGCCGCGACGCTCTCGACCGCTTCCGGGAGGAGTGCGGCGTGATGGGGATCGCGGGCCATCCCGAGGCGGCGAACCTGGCGTATCTCGGCCTCTACGCGCTCCAGCACCGCGGCCAGGAGTCGGCCGGCATCGTCACTCGCGACGGCGGCGAGAGCCACCTGCACAAGGGCATGGGCCTGGTCGCGGAGATCTTCTCGCAGGACGAGCTCTCGAAGCTTCCGGGCCGGATCGCGATCGGCCACGTGCGCTACTCGACCGCCGGCTCGAGCAACCTGCGCGACGCGCAGCCGTTCCTGGCCAACATGGGCCGCTCGGTCGTGGCGATCGCGCACAACGGTAATCTCACCAACGCCCGCGCGATCCGCAGCGAGCTCGAAGGCCACGGCTCGATCTTCCAGAGCACGATGGACTCGGAGGTCTTCGTGCACCTGTTCGCGCGCGCGCGCGGAACGCTCGAGGAGCGGCTCGGCGACATGTGCTCGCGCGTTCGCGGCGCGTGGTCGGCGGTGTTCCTGATCGACGACGTGCTGGTCGCGGCGCGCGATCCGCACGGCTTCCGGCCGCTCTCGCTCGGCCGGCTCGGTGCGGCCTGGGTGGTGGCGAGCGAGACCTGCGCCTTCGACCTGATCGGCGCGGTGTACGAGCGCGACGTCGAGCCGGGCGAGATCGTGATCATCCGGCGCGGGCGGCTGCGCTCGGTCCAGACGCTTCCGCGGGCTCCGGAGAAGCTCTGCGTCTTCGAGCACATCTACTTCGCGCGGCCCGACTCGCTGGTCTTCGGCGCGAACGTCTACCAGACGCGCAAGCAGCTCGGCCGCGAGCTCGCGCGCGAGAGCCCGGTGCCCGCGGACATGGTCGTTCCCGTGCTCGACTCGGGTACCTCGGCCGCGCTCGGCTTCGCGGAGGCTTCGGGAATTCCCTACGAGAACGCGCTGATCCGGAACCACTACGTGCGCCGCACGTTCATCGAGCCGGAGCAGTCGATCCGGCTCTTCGGCGTGCGCGTGAAGCACAACCCGATCCGCGAGATGGTCGCCGGAAAGCGCCTGGTCGTGGTCGAGGATTCGATCGTGCGCGGCACGACGCTCTCGAAGCTGGTCACGCTGTTCCGCGCGGCCGGCGCGCGCGAGGTACACGTCCGCGTGTCGTCCCCTCCGACGACCGGCCCCTGCTACTACGGCATCGACACGCCCGATCGCGCGGAGCTGATCGCGGCGAACCACAGCGTCGAGCAGATCCGCGCCATGATCGGCGCAGACAGCCTCGCGTATCTCTCGCTCGAGGCGCTGCGCCGGATCGAGGCGTCGATGAAGCACGGCTTCTGTGACGCGTGCTTCTCGGGCGAGTACGCGATCCCGGTCGAGGAGACCAGTTCCTCCGATACGCAGCTCGCGCTCTTCGAGCCCACCGCGGCCGCGGCGACCGACGCCGATCCGGAGCCGAGCTAGACGAACAGCTCCGGCACGCCCACGCTCCAGAGCGAGGCGATCACCCAGCCGACGCCCACCAGGATCAGCCGTGGCGAGCGGAGCAGAAGCTCGATCGGCGACTCGCCCTCGTCGTGGACCTGAGCGAGCCGCAGGTACTCGAGCACGCCGAAGACGACGAACGGCAGCGATGCGAACTCGCGCCCGCTCACGAGCAGCGGCGCCTCCACCGAGTAGAGCGCGTAGCTGAAGAGCGTGATGCCGGCGACGATCGCCATCGCCTGATCGAGGTAGCTGCGGTTGTAGCCCGCGAGCGAGCGGCGCTGCGACTCACCCGGTGCCTGGAGCAGTTCGCCGCGCCGCTTGCCGAGCGCGAGCAGGAGCGCGAGCGCGGAGGAGCAGAGCAGCAGCCAGTTCGACGGCGCGACGCCGACGAGCACGCAGCCGAGCACGACGCGGAGCACGAACCCGGCCGAGAGCAGGAACGCGTCGACCAGCGGCACGTGCTTGGCGCCCAGCGAGTAGACGGCATTCTGGGCGACGTAGAGTCCGAAGATCGCAAGCGTCCAGGGCTGGTCCGAGAGCCCGCCGAGCACGAGTCCCGCCGCGAGCCAGACGAACGCGGCGCTGGTCGCCCACGGCGCCGGAAGGCGGCCCGACGCGACGGGACGGGTTCGCTTGCGAGGGTTCGCGCGGTCGACCTCGGCGTCGATCACGTCGTTGACCGCGTAGACCGCGGAGCTCACCAGGCACATTCCCGCGATCCCGAGCAGAAGCCGGCCGATCCCGAGCGACGCGCCGCCGGCGAGCGCGAACGGCAGAGGCATGAGCACGAACACGTTCTTCAGCCAGTCCTTCGGCCGGGCCAGGCGGAGCAGATCGAGCGCCCGACTCACGGCTCGTCTCCGAGCAGCCGCACCGAGAGTGCGCTGCGCAGCCGCGCGTCGGGATCCCACTTCCGCCGTGTCTCGTTCCAGGCGGGCAGCCGGCGCTCCATGCTGCGGAAGTGCTCGGGCCGGGAGAGGGAGTCCTTGGCCAGATAGATGCGCCCGCCGTTTGCCGCGACCTCGTCGTTCAGCCGGTCCACGAGCGCTTGCGTGGCAGCGCCGCGCATCGGCAGGTCGAGGGCGATCGTGACACCGGGAAGCGGGAACGAGAGCAGGCCGCTTGCCTCGGCCCCGAAGTCCTTCACGACCGAGACCGGCGATGCTCCGTCCATCCGCCCGAGGATCTCGAACAGGCGCCGCACGATCTGCGCGTCCGCCGCCGCGGGAACCACACACTGGTACTGCGCGAAGCCGCGTCGCCCGTAGGCGCGGTTCCAGCGGCCGATCACGTCGAGCGGGTGGAAGAACGCTCGCGGGTGCGCGATTCCGCTCCGCGCGCGCTGGTAGAGCCGGTAGTAGGCCGAATTGAACAGGCGGATGCTCCAGGGCGCGATCAGCCCGGAGGGCAGGTCGAACGGCAGCTCGAACGGCGCGCGAAAGACCGGAGCGCGCGCGGGCGCGGCGCCCGGCTCGGCCCAGTCGCCCGTGATCAGGATGCCGCGGCCGAGCGCGCGGCCGCGTGCGGTCGTGTCGCTCCACGCAAGTGTGTAGGGCGAGTGCCGGCCCGCCTCGCGCAGGCCCGAGACGAGCGCGTCGATGTCCGCAAACGCGCGCGTCTCGACGCGCAGCCAGGGCGAGGGAATGCGCCGCAGCGCGACCTCGACCTCGAGGATCGCGCCCGTGAGCCCCATTCCGCCCTGGGTCGCGCGGAACAGCTCGGGCTCGCGGGTCGCGGAGATCTCGAGCACCCGACCATCGGGCACGCGCATGCGAAGCCCGCGCACGTGGCGCCCGAACGTGCCCTCGGCGTGGTGGTTCTTGCCGTGCACGTCGCAGGCGACCATTCCGCCCAGCGTGACGTACTGCGTGCCCGGCACGACCGGCGGCGCGAAGCCGCGCGGCAGAAAGATCCGGTTCAGCTCCGCGAGCGAGAAGCCTGCCTCGGCGCGCAGGACGCCGGTCACCGCATCGAACGAGATCAGCCGATCCGCGCGCGACGTAGAGACCACGTGCGCGCCGCTCCGCGCCGGAAGCGACGCGTCGCCGTAGGAGCGGCCGAGCCCGCGAAACAGAACGCCCTCGCGGCTCGCGCGCTCGAGATCCTCGTCGCGCGTCTCGCGCGCTTCGATTCGCGGGTGGCCCCCCCATCCGGAGATCTCGCTCACGAGCCCTCCTTCCCCGTGCGCGCGAGCGGGGTTCGGTTCGTGGACCATCAGAACGACACGCGCCGCAGCACCGGGCGGGGCAGGGCCCGCACGGCGGCCATCACGCCGCGCCAGATCGGCGGCGCGTAGACCACGCGCCGACCGCGCTCGATCCCGCGCAGCGCCGCGGTCGCGACCCGCTCCGGCGTGGCGGCGAAGGGCGGTGCCCGGAGCCCCTCCGTCATCGCGGTGTGCACGAAGCCGGGCTTCACGGTGACGACGCGCAACCCGCTGGAGCCAAAGCGCAGCTCGAGACCGTCCAGATAGTGAGAGAGGCCCGCCTTCGCCGCGCCGTACAGGGCGACCGGCTTTCGCGCGCGATCGCCGGCGACCGACGAGAACACGCAGAGCGTGCCGCCTCCGCGCGCGAGCAGTCGGACCCGGGCCTGCTCGCAGAACAGGATCGTCTTGGTGAAGTCGAGGTCCAAGACGAGCCGACACAGATCCGGGTCGGCCTCGAGCTGCTCCTGCGTGCCGAACGCCCCTGCGGTCACGACCACGAGATCGAGGCCGCCGAGCGCCAGCTCGGCCGCTTCGAGCGCCGGGCCGAACTCCGCGGGCGAGTCCAGATCGCAGCGCACGATCGAGACCGCCGCCGCGCGGCCGCGCGCTTGCAGGTCCGCGGCGCTCCTCGCGAGCTCGGCTTCGTCGCGTCCCAGCAGGCAGAGCCGCGCGCCGCGCTCTGCGAGCGCCCGCGCGAGCGCCCGGCCGATCCCTCGCGTGCCGCCGAGAATCGCCGCGTTCACGGCGTTCGCGTCGCGCCGCAGCGCGGATCTGCGGATCTGCGGCTCGGTTCACGCATCGGTTCGGCTACCTTCGACGCCATGAGCAGCGGCGATATTCCTGCCCTCGAATCGGCCACCGGCTCGCCCCGGGTCGGTACCACATGACCCGTCCTGCGCCAACCCGCGTGCTCAAGGGGCTTCTGGCGGCGGGGCTCGTCTTCGTGCTTCTCGAGGGGGTCGCGAGCCTGGCCTTCTTCGTCTGGTCGGTCCGGATGAGCTACTGGCGGCCGCTGCCCGAGCGCAGCCACACCGTCTACGATCCCGAGCTCGGCTGGGCGAGTCGCAAGGGAAGCGTCGCCCGGGACGTGTTCGGACCCGGGCTCGACGTGAGCACGAACGCGCGCGGCTTCCGCAACGCGTCCGAGTTCCAGGCTTCGGTTGCGCCCGACAAGACGCGCGTGGTCGCGCTCGGCGATTCGTTCACGCTCGGCTACGGCGTAGGGGACGCGGACTCGTGGCCGGCCTCTCTCGAGCGGCTCTGCCCGCGGCTCGAGGTGCCCAACATGGGTCAATCGGGCTACGGGATCGACCAGAGCTACCTGTGGTATCTGCGCGACGGCCGCGTGATCGATCAGGACGTGCTCGTGCTCGCGTTCATCGACGACGATCTGCTGCGCGTGCGGCACGACGACATGTTGGGCTACGGAAAGCCCGTGCTCCGCCTGATCGACGGCGAGCTGGTCGCGACGAACGTGCCGGTTCCGCGCGCGCCGTATCTGCTGCCGGTGCTGACCCAGAATCTCGCGCTGCTCGAACGGCTGCGGCTGGTCGAGCTCCCGCGCGCGCTGGTCGCGCGCTTCGCGCCCCGCCCGGTGCCCGGCGAGACGATGAGTGAAGCGGAGGCGCAGCAGGTCGACGAGGCGATCTTCCGCGCGCTCGCGCGCGACGCCGCCGAACGCGACGCGCGGCTCCTGCTGGTGCATCTGCCGCATCTGGCCCAGGGCCGTCCCGACCGGATCGCCGAGCTCCCTGCGCTCGGGGTCGCCGCGCTCGAGCGCGTGCGGCAGCAGGCGGTCGTCGGCGTCATGGAACACGAGCAGCTCGCCGGTCGCCCGCGCGAGCCCGGCGTTTCGCGCCAGGCACGCGCCGAGGTTCGCCTGTCGGATCAGCTCCACGCCGGGCGTGCTCGCGGCGATCTCCGCCGAGTCGTCCGTCGATCCGTCGTCGACGACGATCACCTGCTCGGGCGGACGCGTCTGAGCGCGAACGCTCTCGAGCGACTCGCGCAGGAAGCGAGCGCCGTTGTAGCAGGGTATGACGACGGAGACCCTCACGAGCTCCCGCGGCCTCCTCTCTCGGAGCCCGGCTCCCGCCACAGCTCCCAGGGAGCTTCGCCGGAGGCGAACAGGTCCTCGAGCCTCTGCTGGTCCTTGAAGGTGTCCATGCAGGTCCAGAAGCCCGGGTGCTCGTAGGCGACCAGCTGCTCCGCGTCGATCAGGCGCTGGAACGGCTCGTGGACCAGCTCCTCACCGGGACGGATGTAGTCGAAGACGTCGCGGCGGAACATGAAGTAGCCGCCGTTGATCCGGATCCCCGAGGAGCCGAGGTCGGTGATGCTCGAGACCAGGTCGTTCTCGCGCGTCGAGACCACGTGGGAGGCGTGTGTCGGCCGCACCAGCGCGAACGCACCGGTCTTGCCGCTCTCGAGGAAGCGCTGGCTGAACCGGTCCAGCGGCAGATCGGACAGGCCGTCCGAGTAGTTGGCGAAGAAGAACTCCTCGCCCTCCAGGTGCTTGCGAACGGCGCGCAGCCTCTGCCCGATCGACGCGGTGAGTCCGGTGTCGCAGAACGTGATGCGCCAGTTCTCGATGTCGCGGTGCAGGAGCTCGATCCGGGTCTCGCCCCCTGACAAGACGAAGTCGTTCGAGATGCACTCGTCGTACTCGAGGAAGAACTGCTTGATCGCATCCGCCTTGTAGCCGAGGCAGAGGATGAAGTCGGTGTGGCCGTAGTGGGCGTAGTACTTCATCACGTGCCAGAGCACCGGCCGATAGCCGATCGAGACCAGCGGCTTGGGCACGTTCTCGGCCAGGCCCCGGAGCCGCAAACCCAGTCCACCGCAGAAGAGAACCACCTTCATTCGAGTTCACCCGTCGACTGGCCGGAGCAAGTCGGTTGTGCACAGCGCGCTCGCGGCCTCGTGGATCGTCGCGAACGGAAGTCGCGAGCGCTCCGCGATGTCGAGCAGGCTGTGCTGTCCATCCGAGAGATTCAGCACCCAGGCCATCGCGCGGCCGAGGCTGCTCGCGAGCGGGCCCGAGCCGAGCAGGCCCCGCCGGCCGAGCTGTGGCTCGCCCTTTGCCGCGAGATTTCGGTAGCACCGATCGCGCTCGAGCACGCCGAGCGCCGCGAGCACAGCCGCGAGCGAATCCTCGAGCGCACGAGGCGTGACGAATTCGAGGTCGTCGGCAGACGTGTGGTACTCGGGGAACTCGCCGTGCGGCGTGCGCATCAGGCAGCCCACCGGCAGGTCGAACCCGGGCGAGCAGAACTGGCGCTCGTCGTAGCCGAGCGGCTCGAAGTCGCGAATCTCGTGCGGTCCGCGCTGCGCGAGAACGTGGGCGAAGGCGCGGTCGATCGGCGCATTGCCGCGCCGGCTCCGCTTGTAGGTGATCGGGCCGGAATCCCCGACCAGCGTCACCACGAGCCCGTGGCGGATCCGCCCGAGGTCGCTCTCGTTCCGCGCGAGCCAGCAGATCGCGCCGATCGTCACGGGCGCGAAGAGCAGGCGATAGGTGAATCGGTGCGTGACTCCGGCCAGATGGCGTCCGAGCAGGGAGAGAAGGGCGAGGCCGGAGAGATTGTCGTTGCAGAGCGACGGGTGACAGACATGACTCGAGAGCAGGACCTCGTCCGTGGACTCGCCGGGAAGGATCACCTCTCCGTAGCTCAGGCTTCCGTCCGAAAGCGTCGAGTCGATCACGACCTCGTACTCGCCCGGGAGGAGCGTCGAGAGCAGCCGGTGCGGCAGACAGAAGCCCCAGTCCGGCCGATACACGGAGCTCCGGTACGGGATCCAGTCCGGATGTTCCGGAAGCGAGTGGAGGTGCGGGCGCAGCTCCGCCAGCGACATCCGCGCGCGGACCGGATGGCTGTGGCCGACCAGGTGCAGGTTGGACCAGCGCAGGTCGGCGATCGTCCGGCCGGCCGGATCCTTCAGCCAGGCCGCGCGCACGTTCCACTCCTGCGGGACCACCCAGTCGAGCGCTCGCGTCCCGCTCGGCACCTCGACGATCCGCAGCGGCAGGCCGCGCCCGAGGATGCGCAGCGTCTCGCGGACGCCGTCTCCCGTCGTGCTCCGACAGATCGGGTAGAGCTCGCGAATCTGCTCGTGCATCGCCTTTCCCGCGGCGTCGATGCGCAGGCGCTGGACCAGATCGTCGAGCTCGAAGCGACTCACAGGCCGATTCCCTCGTAGCGCGCGATCCGGTCCTTCGGGAGCATGCGGCGGCCGTCGACGAGAAGCAGCCCCGGATTGAGCCGTGAGATCAGCTCCGGCACCGCCTCGAACTCGCTCCAGCGCGTCACCAGCACCGCGGCGTCGCAGTCGAGCAGCGCCTGCTCGAGCGATTCGCAGATCTCCAGCTCGTCGCCGAAGAGCGTGCGCGCGTTCGCTGCGGCGGCGGGGTCGTAGCCGCGAAGCCGAGCGCCGCGGGACGCGAGCTCGCGCACGATCGGAATCGCGGGCGACTCGCGCAGGTCGTCGGTGTCGGGGCGGAACGCGAGGCCGAGCACGGAGATGCGCTTGCCGGAGAGACTCGGGAAATGCCGCTCGAGCCTGCGGATCGCCTCGAACGGCTGCGCGGCATTCACGCGCAGCACGGCATCGAGGAGAGCCATCGGCAGGCCGCGCCGGCGTCCCTCCGCGTGCAGCGCGGCGACGTCCTTGGGCAGACAGCTGCCGCCGAAGCCGCAGCCGGCGAGCAGGAAGGAGAAGATCGGCGCGACGCTGCGGCTTCCGTCGGCGAGCGTGCAGGTGAGGTAGCGACTCGCGCGCAGGCCGCGGCTCACGTCGACGGTGTCGATCCCGCCGATCGCAGCGCCCAGGTTCGCAAGCTCGTTCGAGAACGAGATCAGCGTCGCGAGCAGGGCATTCGACGCGTACTTGATCATCTCCGCGGTCGGATCGTTGGTGTGCACCAGCTCGGCGTTCGGGAAGCCCGAGTAGAGCTCCTCGAGCGCGGCGCGCGTGAGCTCGTCGAAGGCGCCGATCACGATCCGGTCCGGCTCCATGAAGTCCGAGACGGCCTCGCCCTCGGTCAGGAACTCCGGGTTCACGCCCAGCCCGAAGTCCAGTCCGGCGCGCTTTCCCGACGCGGACTCGAGCGCGGCGCGGACGATGCCGTCGGTCGTGCCCGGCACGACCGTGCTCTTCACCACGACGGTGTGGCGGCCCGCCTTCTCGCGGAGTGCTGCGCCGAGCTCGAGCGCGGCGCGCTCGACCAGGCGCAGGTCGATCTGGCTGCCGTCGAACGGGGTTCCGACCGCGATCAGCGAGAGCTCCGTGCGCGAGACCGCCGCTCGCAGATCGGTCGTCGCCGCGAGCCGTTTGCCCGCGTGCCTCGCGAGCAGCTCGGCAAGCCCGCGCTCGAAGATCGGCGACTGCGCGCGGTTGATCCGTGCGACCCGCTCCGCATCGAGGTCGACGCAAACGAGCTCGTGCCCTTTCTCGGCCAGGCAGGCGGCGGTCACCAGGCCCACGTACCCGGCCCCGACGATCGAGACGCGCATCACTGGTCCCCCGCGCTCGGATGATCGCGGTACCAGAGCAGCGAGCGCCGCAGCGCGTCGTCGAGCGAGATCGCCGGAGCGTAGCCGAGTTCCTCGCGCGCCTTGGCGATGGTCGGACAGCGCCGCACGGGATTGTCGGCGAGGTAGGTCGCGTCGGTGGAGCGCGCGCGAATCACTCCTCCCCGATAGCCGAAGAGCTCGGCCGCGGTTCGCGCGACGCGTTCGGCGAGCTCGGCCACGGAGATCTCGGGTGACTCGACGCCGACGTTGTACGGCTCGCCCGGACGGCCGCGCACCAGGATCTTGTAATAGCCGGCGATCGCGTCGCCCACGTAGCAGTAGGTCCGGCGCGGCCCGCCGTCCGAGAGCATCTCGATCGGTCGGCCCGCGAGCACGTCCCGCGCGAAGTCGGGAAGCACGCGGCGGTCGCTGATCTTGAGCCCGGGTCCGATGTTGTTGAACGGCCGGGCCATCGTCACCGGCACGCCGTGCACCTGCGCGAAGTTCACGCACAGGGTCTCGCCGAAACGCTTCGATTCGTCGTAGCAGGCGCGCGGTCCCGTGCACGAGACGTTGCCCCGGTAGGTCTCGGGCGTGGGGATCGCGTCGGCGGGCGGGTCGCCGTAGATCTCGCTCGACGAGAAGAACAGGAACCCCGAGAGCGGCCGGGCTCGGTCCGCCTGCCTGCGCGCGTACTCGAGCAGATTGCGCAGGCCGTTCACGTTCGCGTCCATCGTCTCGATCGGGTGGCGCTTGTAGTAGGTCGGCGACGCGATCGAGGCCGCGTGCACGACGTAGTCGAAATCGCCGGCATCGGGCCCGATCGGGTCGGTCACGCTTCGCTGCTCGAGCGAGAGCTGGGGCTCGCCCTCGAGCGCCGCGAGCCAGGCTGGAAGTCCTCGCGCGTAGCTGTCCCAGACCGTCACGCGGATCTTCGGCTGCACCGCTCCGAGGCGGTTCGCAGAGGTCAGCGTCTGGACCAGGTAGTAGCCGAGAAAGCCGGCGCCCCCGACGATCAGCACGTGCTTTCCGGCGAGCCGGGCGAGCTCGCCCGAGAGCGCCGCTCGCAGTCCGGCGAGGTCGGCGTCGACGACGTCCCGGGCGTTCTTCATCGCGGGGCTCCGTCCACGATCTCGAGCCTCGGAATCGGCACGATCCAGCGGCCGCCCCACTCGCGGATTCCCGCGGTGTAGCGGATCACCTCGTCGCGAAGGTTCCAGGGCAGGATCAGCACGTAGTCGGGGCGCGTCTGCGCGATCGTCTCGGGCGCGAGGATGGGTATGCGCACGCCCGCGAGCCAGGTGCCCTGCTTGGCGGGGTTGCGGTCGACCAGGTAGTCGAGGAAGTCGGTCCGGATGCCGCAGTAGTTGAGCAGCGTCACGCTCTTGCCGGCGGCGCCGTAGCCGACGATCCGCTTGCCCGCGCGCTTGATCCCGATCAGCGCGTCGAGAAGCGCGAACTTCGTCGCGTGGACCTGCTCCGCGAAGCCGCGGTAGCGGTCGACGCTCGCGAGGCCGGCCGCGGACTCGCGCGCGCGGAGCTGGCGCACCGCGTCGCTGGCGGGCTTGCCGGAATCCTCCGCGTGGCGCGCGTAGACGCGCAGCGACCCGCCGTGGTTCCCGATCTCCTCCACGTCGAAGACGGCGAGCCCGTGCGCCGAGAGCGCCCGTTCCGCG
>Ga0194120_10004030_pt1 | contig 23168 bp, 21 predicted proteins | sample TA2MahCa65mmetaG_FD_148642 | JGI IMG/M metagenome (GOLD analysis project Ga0194120, IMG submission 148642) | Freshwater microbial communities from Lake Tanganyika, Tanzania - TA2015019 Mahale Deep Cast 65m | ecosystem: Environmental > Aquatic > Freshwater > Lake | place: Tanzania: Lake... | reverse complement strand
GCCCCAGTCCGCCAGGGCGGCCAGGGTCACGTCGGGATCGCCGTCCGCCAGGATGCGAGCGGCCGCGGCGGTCGACACGGCCGGCAGCGGCGCCAGCGCGGCCGCCCGGGCGGCCAGGTCCGCCGGCAGGGGCCCAAGCCACTCCTCGGCAGCCAGAGCGCGGAGCAACGCCCCCGCGTCCGGCTCGCCGGCGGCCCTCCGGAGGGCGGCCACGCCAAGCGGCCAGCCGGCCGCCTCGCTCTCCAGAGCAGGATGCCGCGGGAGACGGTCGAGCCAGTCAGCCACTTCTTCGGGCGAGAGCCAGAGGTCGCCGGGCCCCAGGCGCGCCACGCGCCCCTCGACTACCAACCGCGCCGTGGGAAACGGGAGCGGCAGCCGCGTGGCGACAAGGGTCCGGCCGGCCGCCGCGTCGCCAAGTTCGATCCAGTGGCGCAAGAGCGCCATGGCCGCCTTGTCGGCCAGCAGCCGATCGGCGGCGTCCCAGACGATGCAAGGGGCACCCCGGGCGGCGGCCGCTCGCGCGAGCGCAGCCGCGATCTCCGCCGGGTCGGCGCCAGACGCGAGTCCGAGCCACTCGGTCAGAGGGGGTCCCGCCCCGGACTCGCCGGTCAACCAGACGCCGTCCCCGCCGTACTCCTCGGCCAGGAGCGCCAGCGCGAAGGTCTTGCCCGAGCCGGGGCCGGCCTGCAGCACGCAGCACCGCGCCGCGGAGGTCGCCGCGAGCCAGTCCGCGACCTTGCGCCGGCCGAGCCTCGCAGGTCGGTCGGGAGCGCGACCGATCCGGAACCCCATCGCCTTCACCATGCCCGGACGCAATTTTGATAATCGTTTGACAATCGGCCCTCTTAAGATTTAGCTAAGAGTCGGTTAAGGGCAGGAGAACATGGTGATGCGCAAGGTTCCCACGCGGGTCGGTCTGGCACTCGGTACGATCGTGGCGGCGACGCTCTTCGCGGGGTGCGGGGCGCCGCAGCCCCAGGGCACGGCCGCGGGAAAGGGCACGTTGCGGGCCGCCGCCCGGTCAGCCGCCGACTTCCGCGAAGAGTCCATCTACTTCGCGATGACCGACCGGTTCGTAGACGGGGATCCGCGCAACAACAACATATTCGGCGACGAGTACCGCCCGGGCCAGCTCACGTTCAACCAGGGCGGCGACTTCAAGGGCCTCATCGACAACCTCGACCACATCAAGGACATGGGTTTCACGGCCCTGTGGATCACGCCGCCGGTCATGCAGCCTCCCGGCCGCTACCTCAACGACAGCCGCAGCTACGAGGCCTCCGGCTACCACGGCTACTGGGCCTGGGACTTCTCGAAAGTAGATCCCCACCTCGAGTCGCCCGGGGCCACGTATGACGACCTGATCCGCGCCTGCCACGCCAGGGGCATCAAGGTCGTCCAGGACATCGTGACCAATCACGGCCACGGGACGGCCACCGCCCCCGAGGTCCGCTGGCACGCCGACCGCAACAAGGTGTACGGCCTCGGCCTGGGCTTCGACGTCGGCCAGGACGCGCAGCGCTGGTTCAACCACGGCGGCCCGCAGATAGCCGACCTGATGGACTTCAACGACAACAATCCCGCCGTGGTGGACTGGTTCGCCAAGATCTACGAAGCCTACCAGGATCGGGGCGTGGACGCCTTCCGCATCGATACCATGGCCTGGATGGCGCCAAAGTTCTGGACCGCCTTCGCCGACCGCATGCACGCCAACAAGCCGGGCTTCTTCATGTTCGGCGAGGTGTGGACCAACGGCGACTTCAACTGGCTGGCCAGCTACACCAAGCTGGGCTCGGGAGACGGTGCGTGGCCGATGGAGCGCGGGGTGAGCGTCCTGGACATGCCCGGGTCGGCGATGAACACCTGGGGTCAGCTCGAGTATACGTTCAAGGGCGGAGACTATGCCGCGGTCGACAACGTCCTGCGCCACGATCCGCTCTACACCGACGCCACGTACCTCGTCGGCTACCTCGACAACCACGACAAGCCGCGCTTCAACGGCACCGGCGGGGACGGCCGGCCGGCTTCCACCACCGAGTTCATCGACGCCCTCTCCTGGTACTTCACCGCCCGCGGCATCCCCTGCATCTACTACGGCACCGAGGTGCAGATGGAGGGCGGCAACGATCCCGACAACCGCCGCGTGCTGGGCCGCGAGGGCATCGCGGCGGCGAAGTCCAACCCGGTCTACCGGCACCTCCGCAAGCTCAACGCCATCCGCAAGGCCTTCGCGCCGCTGCAGAAGGGACCGCAGAAGAAGCTCCTGGGCTCGCGTGACGCCTACGCGTTCCGGCGCGATTTCGCCGGCGAGACCGCCCTGGTCTTCCTCAACAAGGGCGGCGCCCCGGCCCGCCTGACCGCCGGCGGCGTGCCGGACGGCACGTACACCGAGCTTTACACCGGCGCCCGCGTCACCGTGGCGGGCGGCGCCGCGGGAATCGACGTGCCGGCCCACGGCCTCCGGGTGCTGGCGCTGGGGAAGGTGAGCGGCACGCCCTGGCAGGTGCCCGACTGGACCGGCGCGACGGGCTTAAGGGGAACTTCTCCCAAGGCTAAAGCTTCATAACCTTTCGCCTCGCTCCGGCCCGCGATAAGGATCGAGGACAACCGGACAGGAGAGAGGAGACCAGCCATGGCCATCCAGGCCGTCAGCGCCGCGCGGGCGCTGCCCCAACTTCGTCGTGACGGCGGACCGGAAAAGCCGCCCGTGCCCTCGAACTTCGGCCCGAAGAAGGGTCCGACTTTCGGCGACGTCGCCAAGATCACCGGCAAGACCGCGGCCGGCGGCGCCCTCGGCTACGTGAGCACGCTCGTGTACGACCTGTTCTTCCACGCCGGCAACAACGGCGGCAAGTTTTACGGCGGCGGCGTGTATGCCACGTTCGCGGCCCTGGGCGCGGCGATCGGCGCCTGGCTGGGCATCCGCAAATACCAGCAGAACCAGGCGGCCGGCAAGTAGATGTCTGTCGCGGGCGCGAGCAGGGGCGTCGCCCACCGCGGGCCCCTGCTGCAGCCTGTCAACCGGGCCCTGGCGGCCGGGGCGGGCGTCCTGCCGGCCGATCGGCTGGAGCTCACCGCCGGTCGGCAACCGGCCAGGCTGCCCGAACCCCCCGTAGCCCCGGGGCGCACCGCTGCCCCGCCGCAGCCGGCGCCCGCCTCCCCGGAAGGAAGTCCTGCCGCCGGTCCGGCCAGCCTCGGCGAGGCGGCCGCGCAAGGCGCCGCGCAGGGAGCCCGCATCGGCGGCCTGGTCGGCAACGTCTTCATCGCGGGCACCCTCATCCGGGCCGGCCTAAAAGGCGTCGCCCGCATCCCGGCGGGCAGCGTGATGGGCCGGATCGTGCCCTGGGTGGGCGCCGCCTTCTCCGCCTTCGGATTGCTCAACTCGGGAGCCGCCCTGGTCCGCGACCTGCGCGAACCGCAACTGCGGGCGCGGCCGATCGCCGAGCACGCCCTGGACGTCGCCGGCAACCTGGCGATCGGCGCCGGCACCGTCGCGCTCATCTCCGGCGCGTTCGCCGCGCCGTGGCTCGTGACCATCGGCGCGGGCTTCCTGCTGACCGCCGCCGCCGGCTTCCTGCACCGCGACGACGCCTGACGCACCGCGACGAAACCTGGCGCACCGCGAAGGTGCCCGAGGGCGCCGCGACGATCCCTGCTGGCGGCGCCCAGATGGCCGGCGCCTTCCGGACGCAGGCACGGAGGCCTGCGCCACCGCTGCAGGGGGTGGGGCCGGCCTGTGTGCCGGTCGCGATGCCGGCTGCCGCGTCCCGCCTACATTCGCCCCTGTGCATCCCGGGCCGGCCGCCGGCCTTGCCGCGCGTGGATGGCCTGGTACGCCTCGACGTACCGGTCGACGCCAATCAGGCCGACCACCCTGGCGACCAGGTCCAGAGGCAGATCCGCGGCAAGCTGGAACCGGATGCTGCCCTTGCCCATGTCCAGCGCCTTGCCGGTCTTGCGGAATTCCTCGCGAAACCATTCGCCCAGGGACGGATCCCAGAACATGGGCATCACGAACAGCGAGTTGTAGGTCTTGCGCGCGGCCAGGGCGGCGAGGGCCAGGGGTTCCCGGTTGTAGGTCTTCCCGAAGCGCTCCAGGGGCACGCTGAAGAAGATCCCGCGGGCCAGGTCGGCGACTTCCTGGTAGCCGGGCTGGAGGCTATCCAGGATCACCTGCCGCACTGCCGAAATCTCGTCCCTGCGATCGGGTGGCAGCGCGGCCAGGTACTCGGCCGCCGCGATCCAGTTCCTCGGTTCCACCGGATCTCCGTGCTTCCCGGGGATTCCGCCGCGTCAGGCCGGCGCGATCGCCCCGAACTTCTCGCTGAGGTGCCCGATCAGCCGCTGCTCGGTCTCCTCGCTGAATGCGGCCTTGAACTCGTGCTCGGCGTCCTGCCGCACGCGCCGGTACACGAAGATCGTGTACAGCAACGCCTGGCCGATGGCCAAAGCCTCGGGCGCGGGACTGGTGCGGGCCAGGGCGCCGCGCAACTCCTCGGGCACGACTTCTTCGTCCTTGAGCGACGGGTCGTGGACCATGTGCGCCAGGTCGAAGACTATTTGCCGCAGATCGGCCAGTTGCTTGATCGCCTTCCAGGTGCGGCCCCGGTTGAGGAAGCCGTAGGTCACCCACACGTCCACCCAGAAGCGGTGATTGAGCTGGGCGAGGTGCTCGTCGGGGCTCTCGGGCGGCAGCTCCGGCTGGATGCCGTCCACGTCCACCCGCACGACCACCAGATCGTCGAGAAGGGCGTCGAGCGCGCCCTCCTCGCGTTCGATGCGGTACAGCGGCTTCCCGAGGGCCTCGACGATCTGGAAGCGGTCCTGGGGCGGTACCGCGCCCTGCACGATGATCTCCAGGGCGATCGCCCCATCGGTGCGGATGCGCCAGCGCCGCACGCGCGGATCCTCCTTGAGGTACGCTTCGGCGCGGTGGCGCAGCGTGTCGAGTTCAGATTGGGTCATAGCGTCGCTCCGCAGTTGCCGCAGTACGTGAGTCGGGCCGGCAAGCCCCACGTGCCGCACTTGTCGCACGCGCGCGTCGGCGGCCCGTGCGGGATTTCCGCATAATGCCCCGCCACCGCGCGCTCGCGCAATCCCGCGTAATCCACATGCCGCTTTTCGACGAAGGCCTGCATGCCTTCCGCCGTTTCGGACATGCCGGCGTGGAGCGTCAGCCAGTCCCGGGCGTGGCCGATGGTCTGGTAGAAACCGAGATCCTTCCAGAAGTTGAGCTGCTGCTTGGTGTACCTGGTACATTCGGGCAGCTTGTCGATCAGCTTGGTGGCGAGCTCGTCGACCGCGGCGTCCAGATCGGCGCGCGGCACCACGCGGTTGACCAGGCCCCATTCCAGCGCCTGCCGGGCCGGCAACTCCTCGCACAGCAGCAGGATCTCGCGGGCCCGCCGATCGCCCACGATCAGCGGCAGCCACTGCGTGGCGCCGGCCGCGGCGACCGAACCGCGGGCCGCGCCCACCTGCCGGATGTAGGCATCGTCCACCATCACCGCCAGATCGCAGGCCATGTTGAACTCGTTGCCGCCGCCCACCGTGATGCCGTTGAGGCGGGCGATGGTGGGCTTGCCGAGGTTCTTGAGCTGATCCAGCGCGCCAATGAAGACGCCCATCCACTTCCAGTAGTCCTGCGGCCTGGCGAGGAAGCCGGTCTGCTCCTTGACGTCGGCCCCCGTGCAGAAGGCCTTGTCGCCGGCGCCGGTGAGGACCAGCACGGCGACCGCATCGTCCCACGACGCTTCTTCGAACGCCGCCCGGAGCTCCCGCAAGGTCGGGAGATCCAGCGCGTTGTGCACCTCGGGCCGGTCGATGGTGACGGTGCAGCGCCAGTCGCGCTTCTCGTAGCGGATCATCTCCTCACGGTAATGACGGCGGCTTGCCCCGTCAAACCAACCCGAAGGGACTCCCGCCGCGCGGGCGGGAGTCCCTACCCCCCCAGATTGCCTAGTGTCCCGCTCCGGAAGTGGGTTGTGCATTCGGCGAGCAATCGCGAATCCAGGCAAGGAGCCGGTTCGCGCCGTGTACTTCCAGTGGAACGCGTACACAAGCGAAACGGCGACGCAGCCTGGGTTTGCGAGGGCCGGCGAAGGCACAAGGGACTTCCGGAGCGGGACACTAGGCGGCCGCCGCGGCCTTCTTCTGCTTCTCCTCGGCGATGACGTTGGAGACGCCGTTCACCGCGCCCAGGGCGGCGCCGACGGGTCCGCCGGTGAAGAAACCGACCACGGCGGGCACGGCCACCTTCACGACCTTGCCGATGAAGTCGAAGGTCTTCTTGAGGCAGTTCTTCTTCTTTTTCTTCTTCTTCTTGGGCGGCGGCGGCGGGGCCGGCTGATCGGCCGCCTTGACCGGTTCGGGCGAAGCCGGCGAAGCAGGCGCGGGCGCCGTCGGCGCCGCCGGCTCCAGGCCGATGGACGACGGCGTCGGGTTGGTCGTCGCGGGGTAGCGATCCGTAGCCGCCGGCGTGGGCTTGGCGACCGAATCTCCCACCGCGACGCCGTTACCCGAGAACTTTCCCATCAACTTCTTGAAATCTTCGAGTTCGGCATCCGGATTTCCGGCGTACTGATCGGCCAGGCGCTTTTGCCGGGCCAAGTACTGCGCCATCTCGCTATCAAAAGACGTACCAATGTTTGCCGCTGTAGCCATCTCTCTGTAACTCCCTCACACGCCTTATCCGGCGCGGGGAAGCTGCCCTGGCTTAACGAAACGTCCGCTTAACGAACGTTTTAAAGCGACAGGTGCCGCTGGCCCATGCGGAACGCCGCGGGCGGAGCGTTCGCTTCCGCGGGCGCGGCGATCGGGGCCGTCGGAGCGGGGAGCGGAGTGTCCAGGTGCGAAGGCAACCCCTTGCCGCCTTCGAGGCCGCGCGTCCGGCTGTCGGCGACCACCTCCGGCCCGACGAGGGGGCGGGTCGCCTCGGCCGCGTGCACCGCAGCGAGCATCTGAGCGTTGATGCGCTCATCCAACTTGCGGTAGGTGGCCAGCGCATCACGCGCCGCCGCATCCCCTACCTGGTGCTGTGCCATAGACGCCTGCTCGTCCCCCTCTATTCGTTTATACCTGATCGGCCCGTGAGACGGCTTGATCTAACGGAGGCTTATAAAGGATTTGAGCGCGTTCCTAATAATTTTAAAATAGACTGGTCGGATGAAACCGCGGTGGGCCGTGCCGGAAGACAACCAGGGTCTTATCGACCTGGTGCGCGACTGCCCCATGCGCGGCCCGGTCGAGATGTACTTCGACCGCGCGCCTGACTTCTTCGCCCTCGGGCGCCTGCAGGGAGACGGCGCACGGGTCTGCGTGATAGACGGCAAGGAGCCCGGCGTCATCGCCGCGGCCGGCGCCATCGCGAACTTCCCCGCGGTGTACGTGGACGGGGAAGTGCGCCAGGCGGCGTACGCCTGCGACCTGCGCGTCCGGCCAGCCGCCCGCGGCGGCCTGCTCGTCAAGCGGGTCTACGACTTTCTCACCGCGTGGAGTCTCGAGCAGAGTTGGGATCTCGGCTTCACGGCGATCATGGCAGGCAACGCCGCGATGAGCGCGGTGCTTGCCGGCAAGGGCGGCATCGTGGCGTATCGTCGCCTGGGTACCATGCGCAACTTCACCGTGCAGTTCCTCCTGCCAAAGCGCGCGCCGCACGGCATCGCTGTGCGAGGAGCCACCGCGGCCGACATCCCGGCGATGGTCGAGCTGTGGAACCGGCTTCAAAGTCGGAAGCAGTTCGCGCCCGCCTGGACCGGCCGCGAGCCGGCGGGCGCAGTCGACGAATACCTCCTGGCCGAACGCGCCGGCCGCCTCGTGGGCCTCCTGCGCATCTGGAACCAGGAAGCCTTCAAGCGCATGGTCGTGCTCGGCTACTCGCCGGCCATGCGAAGAATGCGCAGCTGGTACAACCCCCTGGCCCGCGTGCTGCGCCTGGCGATCATCCCGGACGTGGGCCAGGCGCTGCCGTACCGCTACGCCACGCACCTGTGCGCCGAAGCGCCCGCCGACCTGCGCGCCCTGTTCAGCCACGCCTACAACCGGCTCCGCAACCCGAGCACGCTCTTCATCAGCACGATGCTCGACGTCGCCGATCCGCTCATCGGCGCTCTCGACGGCTTCATCACCCAGCACGTGGACATCGATCTCTACGTCATGGATCCCCACGGCCGCTACCGGGAGCGGCCTGCCGGAGACCGGCCCTGCTACTTCGATCCGGCCATCGTCTGATGCGCCTATTTCCCGCCGTATAACCGCTCGAGATCGATCAGCTCGAGATCCCCGCGCCTGCCGGCCTCCGCGAGAACGTCTCGCGAAAAGGCCGGCGCGAAGAGCATGAGCTTGGCACGCGACGCCCGGACGCCAAGCGCCGCGCGGGCGCGCTCGAGCTGGCGCAACTGGCTCATCTGCACGGTCTGGCCGGCCTTCGCTTCGCCCAGGCAGAGGACGGAGCGCTCGGACGGCGGCGCGGCGGGATCGCCGGTGGCCGCGACGACGTCCAGTTCATGCTCGGTGCCGTCGACCACGACGGTGGACGCGCCGAGGTGGTCGACCGGGCCGCCGGTGGTCTCCGGATCGGCATGGCGCCGAACCCATGACCTTGCCATGGCCTCGAAAACGGGCCCGCGCACCCGCGAATCGAACGTAGCCAGCAGGTGGTCGCGCCAGGTCTTGTGCGGGTCACGATCGCGCAGCAGCGCGGCGTGAGGCTCGAGTATCGCGTAGTGGAACTGCAGGAACGGATCGTTCAAGGAGTACACGGGCCGCTGCGCCCTGACGGGGTCGTCGTGCCGATTCACGAAGCCCGCCGCAGCCAATCGCTTGAGCGCGGGATCGAGATTCGACACCGGCCGGCGCAACCGGTTGGACAGCCTCCCGGCGGTCACGGCTCCGCTGGCGATGGCCCCGAGGATGGCGTTGTGAAGGGCGGGGCTAGCCTGCGAGAGCGTGGGATCTTCGGCGAGGACTGTGGTCGCCTCGTGGTGCAATGTCGCGGCCGGCGAAAGGACCCGGGCCGCAACCCAGCGATCGAAGTCGGCCAGATCCCGCGGAAGGTCGTGATCCACCATGTCCGTGTAGTAGCCGACCACGCCTCCGATCGTCGAGAAGACCCGGAGCGCGAGTTCCGCGGGAGCGCCCCTCCCCAGGAGTCCTCCAGCGGCGCGAAAGTCGAAGGGTTGCATGACCAGCTCCATGCCCGCCCGCCCGCGCAGCGGCGCCTCCCCGACGGTCAGGAGTTTCATCAGGGCGATTGCCGACCCGCACAGGACGAGCCTCACCTGGCCACCGGCCTGCCGCCGGCCTCCCGGGCCAAGCGCCGCCGCCAGGACGGAGTCCAGCGGCGGGAAGGCCTCCAGCAGGTAACTGAATTCGTCCAGGACCACGGGAACAGGCCCCCGGTCGCCCAGGCGGAGTAGCTGGCCGATCGCTTCCTCCCAGGAGTCGAAAGACAGCTTGCCGACGCGCAGATGAGCGCCGACGGCTTCTCCGAGCCTCGCCAGATGCACGGCTGCTTCGCTGCGTGTGGCTTCCCAGTAGAACCCTCGTCTCTCCCTGGCCACTCCTTCGAGGAGGGTCGATTTCCCGATCCGTCTCCGGCCGTAGACGAGTCCAAGCGTTGGCCGATCCACTCCGGACTCCAGGAAGGTTTCGAGGGGCAGGCGAGCAGACAACTGGTCCATGCTCACCCGATACTATCCCAAATAATACTATCGTCAAGATGAGTATCCAAAATGACGCCCGCGAGGCGGGTACAAGGAGCCCTGATGGGAGGAGATTTGGTCAGCCTCACGCACAGCCAGTACGTCGTTCCGGCCGCCGAGGCCGCCGCCCGCGACCCCGCGACCCTGGGCGGCAAGGCCGCCAACCTCGCCCGCCTGGGCTCGCTCGGCTTTCCCGTTCCGGCCTGGTTCGCGGTGCCCACGGAGGTGTACCTCGGTACGCTCGCCCTCGGGAAACTCGACGCCATCATCCGCGACACGGTCGCAGACATCGCATGGGACAACCCCGCCGCCGCGCGTCGCGCCGCGGAAGGCCTGGCCGACCTGGTTCGCCGCGTGCGCTGGGACGCCGCGGCGGCCCACGCGATCGCCGAGGCGTACCAACAACTGGGCAAGGGCCGGGACATCCTGGTCGCCGTGCGCTCGAGCGCCGTCGGCGAGGATTCCGCCGCCGCCTCGTTCGCCGGGCAGCACGACACGTTCCTGTTCGTGAAGGGCGCGGACTCCGTGGTGGCGGCCATCTCAGCCTGCTGGGCCTCGGCTTTCTCGGAGCGCGCCCTGACCTACCGGCGGCGCAACGGCCTCGATCTCGGCGACATCCGCATCGCCGTGGTCGTGCAGGAGATGGTCTTCGGCGAGGTCTCGGGCGTCCTGTTCACGGCCAACGCGATCTCCAACGACGAGGACCAGGCCGTCCTGTCGGCCACCTACGGCCTGGGCGAAGGCCTGGTGTCGGGCGAACTCGACGCCGACAACTGGATCGTGGATCGCGCCTCGCGCAAGGTGGTCCGGACCGAGATCGCCACCAAGGCTCATTGCATCGTGTTCGACCAGGAACGCGGCCACGGCACCACCCGGGCGGAGGTCCGCGAGGACGCGCGCGACCGCCCGTGCCTCGAGGACGCGCAGATCGCCCACCTGGTCGATCTGGGCGAGCAGATAGCCGGCAGACTCGGCACGCCGCAGGACATCGAGTGGACGCTCCGCGAGGGCGAGATCTACCTCCTGCAGACGCGGCCGATCACCACCCTCAAGCCCAGGCCCCGCGGCGCAAAGCGCCTGTGGGACAACTCCAACATCGCCGAGAGCTACTACGGCGTCACCACGCCCCTGACGTTCAGCTTCGTCAACCGCATGTACGAAGTGGCCTACCAGGTGCTCTTCGATGCCTTCGGCATCCCGCAACGCGTGCTGCGCGACCACAACGAGGTCTTCGCGAACTTGCTCGGCCTGCTGAACGGGCGGATCTTCTACAACCTGGGCAACTACTACAAGATCATCACGTTTCTACCGGCCTACGAGTACATGAAGGACTTCTTCGACACGATGATCGGCGTGCAGGAACGAAAGGACTACGAAAAGCGCCGGCGCAACTGGCTGAAGACCCTCTTCGTGGGCATCCCGAAGATCTGCTACCTGGTCGGGCGCATCTACGGCAACTTCCTGCTCTGGGATCGCGAAGTCGCCACCTTCACGGCCCGCTTCAACCGGACATTCGAGCACTACCGCAACCTCGACTACGCGAGCATGAGCCCCGACGAGATCCTCGCGACCTACCGGACGCTCGAGAAGGCCCTGCTGTGGGAGTGGCGGGCGCCGATGACCAACGATTTCTTCGCGATGGTCTTCTTCGGCCTCACGCGCAAGCTGATCGCGAAGTGGGGCATCGACACCACGGGTTCGCTGCACAACGACCTGCTGTGCGGCGAGGGCGGCCTCGAGAGCACCGAACCGGCCAAGGAACTGATCCGCCTCGGGCAACTGGTGAGGCAAGATCCCGAACTCGCCGCCCTCTTCGCCCAGACGCCCGAAGCGGCGCTCAACGCGAGACTGGCCGAACCCGCAAACGAAGCGCGCTTCGCCGCCTTCCGCGAACGCCTCGCCTCGTATCTCCGGCGGTACGGCTTCCGCTGCATGGGCGAACTCAAGCTGGAAGTGAAGAACCTCATCGAGGATCCGACCTTCGTCTTCGCGATGCTCAAGAACTACCAGCGCGCGGAGAACCTCGACCTGGCCGAGATGGAGAAGCGCGAGCGGGAGATCCGCGCCAGGGCCGAACAGGAGGTCGCCAGGGCCCTCGCCGGGCGGGCCCTGCGCAAGGTCTTCTTCGACTGGATCCTCTGCAACGCGCGCAAGGGGGTCCGCCATCGCGAGAATTTGCGCATGGCGCGGACCAAGGCGTTTGGCCTCGTGCGGCAGTTGTTCGCGGGCCTGGGCGAGCAACTGGCGCGCCAAGACGTCCTGGAGCACCCGGACGACGTGTTCTTCCTGGAGCTTGCCGACTGCTTCGCCTGGGTCGAGGGGCGCTCGACGCTGACGAACCTGAAGGCCCTGGTGGCCCTGCGCAAGGCCGAATTCGCGACCTACCCGGACATGCCCATCAACGACCGCCTGGAGACCCTGGGGGCAGTGTACTACGGCGATCAGTTCTACGTCCCGCCGGCGGACGCGGACGCGACCGGCCCCGTCCTGCAGGGCACCAGTTGTTGCCCGGGAAGGGCCGCGGCGCCGGCGAAGGTCATTCTCACGCCGGGCGACGACATGCGCCTGGCGGGCGAGATCCTGGTCACCGAGCGTACCGATCCGGGCTGGGTCCCGCTCTACCCGTCGGCGAGCGGCCTGCTCATCGAACGCGGCAGCCTGCTCTCGCACGCCGCCGTCGTGGCGCGCGAACTGGGCCTGCCGACGATCATCGGCATCAAGGGCCTGGTCCGGCGCGTGCAGGACGGCCAGTGGGTCGAGATGGACGGCCGGGCGGGAACCGTGACCCTGGACGCCCGCCCGTGAGACAGGACGGCCGGCCGTGAACCAGGCCGTCCTGCCGGCCCTCGGCATCGTCGGCGGCCTCGGGGCCTTCGGCACCCTGCTGCTAGGGCTGATCGGCGTGGTGCGCCGGCCCGATCCCGCCCGCTACAAGCAGATCTGGATCAAGATGATCCTGCAACTGGCGTTCATGAGCGCCTTCATCGGCGCCGCGGCCCTGTCGCGGTACGCCATGGCCGTGCTGGTGGTCTTCCTGGCCTACCGCTGCTGGGTCGAGCTGCTGCGGGCGCTCGAGACGCGCTACGGGCCGATCGCCACCCCCGGAGTGCTGGTCGCGGCCGGCACCGCCGTGCCGCTGATCGGCCTGTCGCCCTATCCGGACGCTATTCTGCTCGGGGCCTTCGCCGCCACCTGGCTGGCTCTCGCCGTCCCGATGCTGGTGACGCGCCGCCCGCCGCCCCTGCATGGCCTGCTCGGGGCCGCGTTCGCGATGACCTTCATCTCCGTACCGCTGGGCCTGCTGCTCTTGCTCTCGCACGTGGCGTACGCGTCATATGCGTTCTTCATCCTGCTGCTGATGGCCCATGACGGCCTGGCCGAGGGCTTCGGCCGCCTGCTGGGCAAGCGCCCGCTCTGGCCAGACATCAGCCCGGGAAAGACGCTCGGCGGCACGGTCGGCGGCGTCGCGGCCTGCCTGGTGCTGGGCTGGCTGCTCGACCGGGCGCTGGGCATCGGCTGGACCACGGGGCAGGTGCTGGGCATCTCGGCGGGGGTGGTGGTCATGGCGGCGGTGGGCGATCTGATCGCGTCGTCGATCAAGCGAGAAGCCGGGATCAAGGATTTCGGCAAGATCCTGCCCGCGCACGGCGGCATCCTCGACCGGGTGGACAGCATGCTCTTCACCGTGCCCGCGTTCTTCGCGGCGGCCAGCTGGCTGGGGGGGACGTTCAGGTGAACGCGCTCATGCGCCCGCCGGTCGACCCGGCCGTCATGCGAGACTGCACGCGCATCTCGCCATGGAAGTCGCTTGCGCTGTGCATGGGCGTCTACGCCGCGGCGGTGGCGATCGCCTGGGCCTGCGGCGGCCGCTCGGGCTGGGTGCTCGCGCCGGTGGGCATCCTGCTGATCGCCGGGTTGCAGATGCACCTGCTGATCCTGCTCCACGAAGGCGCGCACCTGCTCTTGCACCCGAACCGGAAGATCAACGACCTGATTGGCGACATCTTCTGCGCGGTGCCCCTGCTGCTCCTGCTCAAGAACTACCGGGTCCTGCACCTCACGCACCACAAGTACTCGGGGCAACCGGCCCGCGATCCCGAGGCGCGGCTGTACGCCGGCCAGGGCTACCATTACGCTCGCCGCCCCGGCCCGGCCGCCCTGCGCATGCTGCTCGCGGACCTCTCGGGCCTAAACGCCATGAAGTTCGTGCGCGACCTCAACTCCTGGCTCGCCGAGCAGCGCGCCGCCGGGCGCGTCAAGGATTTCGAGCCGCGAGACTACGCCCTCATCGCCGGGATCTGGCTGCCCGTGGCGGCGGCCGCCTGGGCCTTCGGCTTCTGGCCGGAACTCCTGGTGTTCTGGGTGCTCCCGCAGCCCACTGTGATGTTCTTCTTCCTCAAGATCCACGGCTACGGCGAGCACACCGGCGCCTCGGGTCCCACCGAGTTCGAGCGCACCTGGATCCACGAGACCCACCCGGTCGAGGATTACTTCATCGCGCCCATCTACTCGGGCTACCACCTCGAGCACCACCTGTTCCCGCGCGTGCCCTGGTACCACATGGCCCGCTTCCGGCGCCACCTGCTCTCCCTGCCGGAGTTCGCCGACCGGGCAAACCCGGTGACGGTGCGAAGCTACCTCTTCGGCCGCCGCAGCATCCTGCGGCTGATGGTCTGGGGCGCGGGCGAGTACCGCACGAACGATCTGGGCGCCCAGACCGCGGAACTGGCCACCGACGACGTGGTGAGCGCCGACTGCAAGGCCGAAGTGGACGAGCAACTCGCGGCGCTGACGCCCACGGCTGCCCATCCCCTATGACCGGCAATCCGCGACCGCTGGGCAGCCCGATCCTGGGCGGCCTCGACGCGCCCAACTTCCTGACCTTGACCGGCCTGGCCCTGGCGGTGCTATCGGTCATGTGCGCGGTCCGTGAGGAGTTCCACGCCGCTCTGGTGTGCCTCATCGGCGCCGGCGTCGCCGACCTGTTCGACGGGTTCCTCGCGCGGCGCAGCGTCCGCGGCGAGGTTCCGGCGGCCGTCGGGAAGCACCTTGACAGCCTGTGCGACGTCTGCTCGTTCGGCTTCGCGCCCGCCATACTGGCGTACTGCTACGGCCTGCGCGAACCCTGGCAGGTGCTGGTCCTGGTGGCATACGTGGCCGCCGGCGCGCTGCGCCTGGCGTATTTCGACGCGGTCGGATTGAGCGCCCAGGGCGATCGGCAGGCCTTCACGGGCATGCCCATCACGTACGGCGCGCTCTTCGTGCCCTTGGCCTTCCTCGGGACGTTCCGGGAGGAACCCGTCGCGCTGATACCCGAACTGGCCCTGGTCTATGCCCTGCTGGCCGTCGCGATGGTCAGCGGCGCGAAGGTGCCCAAGCCGACGGGCGTCTGGTACGTCATCTTCGGCCTGCTTGCCGTGGTCATGGCCGGGGTCTACGGCTGGGCCGCCTGGGGGCGCTGAGATGTACCAGGTGATCGCGTTCGAGGGCGAACCGGCGCGAGTCGCCGATTTCCTCGCGGTGCCGCACCGCATCTACCGGGGCGATCCGCGCTGGATCCCCACGTTCGACGCCGTGGACCGGCGGGACATGCTCGGCCAGCATCCCCTGGGCGCCATCCTGGAGCGCCGCCACTTCCTGGCCATGCGGCAGGGGGCGATCGTCGCGCGAGCCACCGCGTTCCTCAACACCGCCGTCCATGCCGACGGAGCCCCGGTGGGCACAGTCGGCAACTTCGAGGCCGACAACGACCCGGATGCGGTCCGCGCCATGCTCGAAGCCTGCTTCGCCTGGCACCGGGAGCGCGGCGTCAAGACCGTCTGGGGCCCGATGAACGGGTCTCTCTGGACGCCGAATCGCTTCATGATCAGGGGCTTCGACGACATGCCCTTTTACGGGGAGCCCTACAACCCGCCCTACTACCCCGAACTCTTCGCATTCGCCGGCTTCGCCCCCGTCAAGCGCTGGAACTCCGTCTTCACCGACCCCGCCGCCACTCGCGACATGGCCGAGAAGACCAGGCCGCGCCACGACGCCGCCCTTGCGGCGGGTTACCGCTTCCGGCCGATCGACATCAAGAAGGGCTTCCTCACCGACCTGCTCGAATTGCGGCGCCTGGTCGTCGACGCCTTCTCGGGCTTCACGGGCTTTCACGAGATTTCCGAGCAAGCGTTCGTCGACCTGTACGGCAGCATCCGCGGCATCGCCATCCCCGAACTCATCCAGTTCCTGCACGATCCGGCGGGTGAAATCGTCGGCTACTTGTGCATGCTGCCCGACTTCCCGCGGGGCATCCGGGCGATGCGCGGCCGGGCCGACTGGCTGGGCAAGCTGCGCTTCCTGCTCGCCAGGGGCAGACCGTCCTCCTATGTCGCGCTGTACCTGGGGATCACCCGGGCCGAGCAGGCGCGCCGGTCGGGCGCGGGCGGCGCCCTCGCGCACCTGGGCTGCCACCTGGCGGCTCGCGACGGGGTAACGCTGGTGTCGGCCCTGATGGCCGAGGGGTCGTTCGCGCGCGCCTGGTCGCGCGGCCACGTGGCCCGCACCCACGAGTACGAGCTATACCAGAAGTCCCTATGAGATGCCCATCGCCCCCACCGAGCAGGCTCAAGTGACTGCCTACAGGGATCGCCGCACCGGCCGCCTGATCGATGAGGAGATCTTCGCGGGCAACGCCATTCGGTGGTTCTACACGCCCGGGGCCGGCAGCGTGGTGTTCGATCGCCTGGTCAACAGCGCCTGGTTCTGCGACCTGTACGGCCGCCTGCAGGACGGTCGGGGCAGCGCGAGACGCATTCCCGAGTTCATCGCCCGCTTCGGCCTCGATGCGGCCGAGTTCGAGAAGCCGCTTTACGCCTACCGCAGTTTCAACCAGTTCTTCGTCCGCAAACTCAAACCCGGGGCGCGGCCCTTCGAGCAGGCCCCGGACGCCCTGCCGGCGCCGGCCGAGGGCAAGATCCTGGTATACCCGCACCTCGAGAGCGACACCAAGATCCCGATCAAGGGCGCGGCCATCTCCATCGAGAGCCTGCTGTCCGGGGCCGAACCGCCGGACGCCTACCGCGGCGGCAGCGCCTGCATCATCCGCCTGGCGCCCTACGACTACCACCGCTTCCATTTTCCCGACGCCGGGACGGCCGGCCGCGTCTGGGACATCCCGGGGCGCTACCACTCGGTCAATCCCCTGGCCCTGGCCCGCGTGCCCGACCTGTACTGCCGCAACAAGCGCACGGTCACGCGCCTGGAGACCCAGAACTTCGGCCGCGTGGCCTTCGTGGAGGTGGGCGCCCTCTGCGTGGGCACGATCCTCCAGACCTTCCAGCCGGGCGACGTGGCGCGGGGCCAGGAGAAGGGCTACTTCCGCTTCGGCGGCTCCACGGTGGTGCTCCTGTTCGAAGCCGGTCGCGTCCGCTTCGACGACGACCTGTGCGCCGACTCGGCCACCGGCCTGGAGGTGCAGGTGCGTGTGGGCACCCGGATAGCGAGGAAAGAATGAGCAGCCGCGGCGCGCGCCTCTGGGGCTATGTCGTCGAGATGTACCCCCTGCACGTCAACGTGCCCTACTCGTTCGTGCTGTTCTTCGGCTACTACCTGCTGCTGCAGGCGATCTACGGGATGGCGCCGCTCCGCTTCACGCGCGAGAGCCTGCTGGGCGCTCTGACCCTCGCGTGCTTCACTCTGCTGCTGCGGGTCTTCGACGAGTTCAAGGACTACGAGCACGACGTCAAGCTGTTTCCGCACCGGCCGTTGCCATCCGGTCGCGTCACCAAGGCCGACCTGACCGTCCTGGGCTGGACCCTTGCGGCCGTCATGACGGCGCTCAACGCGTTGCTGGGCGGCAAGGCCCTGGCCGGCTACGCGCTCCTGATGGCCTTCGCCCTCTTGATGCTCAAGTTCTTCTTCCTGCCGGACCTGCACCGCAGGAGCCTGCTGCTGACGCTCTGCACCCACAACCCGGTCGCGGTGTTCACGCACCTCTACGTCCTGGGAGTCTTCTTCCAGGCGCACGGCATCCCCCTCGATCGCCCCGTCCCGGCCGGCGCCTGGCTGGGCATCCTCATGTTCTGGGGCCTGATCTTCGCGTGGGAGACGGCTCGCAAGATCCGCAGCCCGGAGGAAGAGGACGATTACGTCACGTACTCGCGGTTGCTCGGCACCAAGCGGGCGCCCCTCGTGCCCGCCTTCGCCCTCACGATGTCGTTCGGCCTGGCCGTCTGGTTCGCCTGGACGCTCGCCCTCTCGCCGATCCTCCCAGTCGTGCTCGTGCTGGCCTGGACCTACGCCATGACGGCCTTCTCGCGTTTCGTCGCCCATCCCGCGCCCACCACCAGCAAGCTCCGGCCCTACGTCGAGACCGCGTCGCTAGTGCTCTACGCGGCGCTCCTGGTGGCGCTGCCCGTGCGTTTCGGCCTGGAGCGCCTTTTCTAGCATCCGGGCGGCGAAGCGCACGTCCTCGGACTGGTCGACGGCACGCGGGCCGGCGCGGGGTAGCGAGACACCGACCTCCTGCGTCCCCGGGCACGTCCGTGAAGATTATTGCAACACTAACTGCAGTGCTTGAATTGGTTAACTCGACCAGCTAGGATTGATTATGGGTCAAGAATCCCCTGGGGATTCCCCGCGCCCACAAGATTTCATTCTTCAAGCAACGCCTCGCCCCCCGGGTTGCTCGCCGGCCCACTTTCGAAGCGCGTAAGAATAGCCAGAGGCCCTTGCCCGTTGATTCGCTCGGGAAGACCGGGCCCAATCAGCACGATGCGAGGTCGCACGACCTCGCAAAGTGGGATCAGCCGACCTTGGGGGCCACGTCCGCAAAAACAGGACCCCGCAGGTCCAGGGACCCGTTCTTCTCGTACCACGCGGCCGCGTGCACGTCACTCGCCGCTATACGAGAGGAGTTGTCGATATGGCAACGCTTGAAGGTAGGATAGGCCGCACCGCCGTCGTCGCGGCCCTCGGCCTGGGAGCCTGCACCCTGCCGCCGGGATCCGGAACGGCATTGACCACCGCCGGGCCCGAGTACCTCAGGGCATCCGCCCGCACCGACGGCCAGATCGAGGTAGTGACCCGGATCGGGCCGCTCGGCGCGCCCCAGGTCGCCGCGCTCTCCGGCGCTTTCGTCGCCATCGGGGTCGATGGTCCGGAGCCGCCCGAAAAGCCGGTTCGCCAGGTCGCTACGCTCTCACAACCGGGCCAGTTCCTCGAGAACCGGTCGCTGGTCGCCGCCTTCTTCAGCTCGGCGGGAGCCTGGCTAGCCAACGAAGGCCCCGTCCAGATCTCCGGGGCGCCGCCCTACTCGGTGGCCTTCAGCGCCCCCGAGGGAGTGATCCAGGCGCACGTGTACGGCTACGCCGCGACAGACGGTACCGGGGGCCTTCGCTCCTGGGCCGCCACCAAGCAGGCCTTCGACACGGCGGCTACGACCGCCGTGTCGTTGACCGCGGCGCAGCGGATTCCGGTTTGGGTCGACGACGCCACGCTGGGGAACCAGACGTTCCAGGGAACCACGCAGCCCGGGCAGTTCGACGTCTTGATGTTTCCGGGCAAGGCCGGCGTTCCGTACCGGGTTCACGTCAAGCCGACCGACTCCGGCCCGCTCATGACCGCCTACGGCAATGGTCCGCTCTGGGACTGGACCAGCAGCAGTTGGCAGTCGTTCGGCACGGCGGCAGACATGGTGATCAGCTACAGCGCGCCTACCGCCGATGTCTGGTTCTTCGTGAACATCCGGAACAACGCGAGCGCGGCCGCCAAGTGGCAAGCCTATGCCGAGCCCAACAGAACCAAGTCGATCGCATTCACCCTGAAGTAGGAGGCAGCCATGCGCACGCTCATCGGGGGCGTGGCGCTCCTCCTCGCTGCCTGCGGCCCCGTTGCGGGGCCACAGGCACGCGAGGCGCCGCCTGCCCTGATCGCCCCAGATACGCCGCCGCCAACCCCGAGGCCAGGCATCGCGATCCAGATTCCTGACCGGGAGTTTCAAGCCGGAATTGGCCCGACGCCTCCCAGCTTCCAGCCCATGGCCCCGGGCTCATCCACTGGCGCGTGGCTCGGCCCGGGATCGGCCTCGGCCATGGCTTCCAACTCAGTTTCCGCCTCGCCTTCCCTGATAGCGGCGCTCAAATGACCTGGCGCCTATCGGACGCAGGCACGGAGGCCTGCGCCACCGATGCAACGGGTGGGGCCGGCCTCCGTGCCGGCCGCGATGCCGGAGCGAAGTCATCAGAGCCGCGCTATGAGTCCGTCGGGGGCTGAGTGATGCGGTACGTACTGATTGTCTTGCTCAGCCTGGCAGTATCCGCTTGCGCACTTGCCGCGCCCCCGCAGAGTCCTGGCGTCGCCGGGCCGTCGGAAGTAGTTTCCGATGCGCGGCCGACGATTGTAGTCCACTTGAAAGGCGGATTGCGCGGGTACTCCGCCGCCGTGGCGCAGGCAGCCATCCGCAAGGCTCTCGATCTCTCACCGGCTTTCCCGTTGGGCGAGGCAGAGCGGGAGTTCCTGGCCACGTTGCAGCGGGGAGACCTGGAATTCCTCACGCCAGACTCGCCAGCCGCTTACAGGATCGCTAGCGGTCATGGCGGGCTCGCGTTCATCCTGAACCCCTCCGACCTGATCGCGAAGATCGACAACTTGATCGCAAGATGGCAAGCCGAAGTCGAACGGGTCAGGAAAGGGCTCGAGAACCTGGCGGGAGACTTCACCGCGTTCATCAAGAAGGTCTACTTCGGAACCGTTGGCTTCCTGCGCGGCGCTTTCGATGGAATCAAGACCGGCTGGCTGGATGATCGCGACTTGCTGGTGCTGCTCAAGACCAATGGCCAGCGGATTCTGCGCGACCCCGCGGGGGCGGTGAGCCAGGCCGTCGAATCCGAGTTCGCCCGCTTCCTGGGCAGCATCGGCCTGGACCTCCGAGCCGAGTTCGACCGTATCGCACGGGATCCTCGCGCCTTCTTTGGCGAGTTCCGGGAGAAAACGCGGGCTTTCCTGGACCTCCTGACGAGCCTGGGCGACGTGCTCTTGGATCCGGATTTCTACGTCGCGATGGCCGATGCGGTGGCCGAGGAGATCGAGGACTTCTCCGAGTATGCGGCGGCCATCGCCTCGGAATTCGCCGATGACACGGATATCGCAGCATTCGGAGCCGCCACGGGTGGCGTCGTCGTCGGCCTCGCGGCTGGTTGGGTCGTCTACAACTGGGCGTCGCCGGGAAAGGTCGTGAAGCTGGCGAGGACTGGAAAGGGCCTGTTGGAGGCGTTGAAAGGGATAAAGCTGCTCAAAGGAGCAGATCCCGCTCGCGTCGTGGAAGACCTGGGACTTAAGGGGGCCCAGCGCAAGTTGAGGAAAAAGGCCATTCAGAGCTTTGGCGAGGCCCAGGTGGTGAGCGCTTCCGTGCTCGGTATCCTGAACCTCCGCGCGGACAGGGTGGCCAAGAACGACGTCTATCCGCGCGGTCCCGACTACGTGGCCGTCGACCGAGCGTCCGATCCCGAAGCACGCCGCTTCATCTTCATCGAGGCGAAGGGCGGCTACTGCCACCTGAACCGCACCAGGAGATGTGGCCAGCAAATGTCGCTTTTCTGGCTCGATAGCTGTGGCAGGGACGGCCTGAGCAAGGCGGTGAAACGAGCTAGCGGCTCGAAACGGGAGACCTTCTCCATGGGGCTGAACTTCGTCGAGCACATGGACTTCCTTCGCCTCGAACGGTGGCTCGTTTGCTCGGTCAGGTCCGGCGGCCAGAAGTGGCGGGTGAAGGTCCATCCCATCCTATACGCGAGCGGCGACCAGCGGGAAATGGCTCGTGAACTGGCGGAGCGAGGTGACGCACCGGTCGCTCGGGCGCGCGCCGAGTTCGATGTCGATCCTCCCGCCAAAGTGCATGCAGCTGCGGCATACGATAGGCCCGTTGAGACGGCTGATCCCCTCGTTCCATTTGACTTCGACGACGGGTTCGATCCGGGATTGCTGGGGGCCCTTGGGGCGCCCCCGATGCCGGCCCCCGGCATCCTCTTCGAGGTCCGCTGAGGCTGGCGTCTAGTCGCCATCAGGAAAGGAGGACGCCGAGGGGAACGGCCCAGATCCCGTCGCCGAGAGGCGCGATGGCATCTCCGCCGTACGCCAGGATCCCGGCCTTGCAGCCCCGGGTCGCGGAAAGCAACGTCCGTAGCCCGGCCAGATCGCGGTCTTGCCAGCGGCTTCCCGCCTTGACTTCGATGGCCAGGGAGGATTGCCCGACCTCGATCACGAAATCGACCTCATATCGGCCCTGGACATTCCAGAAGTGGAGGCGGGCGCCCGGCTCCCAGGCCGAGAGGACGGCCGCCAGGTTCTGGTGGACGTAGGTTTCGAGAATGCGGCCCCACATCGCGTCGCGTTCGGCAACGTCCCTCGCGATGCCGGCCAGGTGAGAGGCGAGGCCCGAGTCCGAAACGAAGATCTTCGGCGACTTGATCAAACGCGTCACCCGGCTCCCGAGGTATGGCGGCAACCGCGAGATCACGAAGGACGCCTCCATCGCGGAGAAGTGGCGGGTCGCGGTGGCCACGTTCAGGTGGGCATCGCGAGCCAGTTCGCTCATGTTGAGCACCTGCCCGGTCCGCATTCCCGCCAGCCGAAGGAGGTGGCGGAAGGCAACGAGGTCGCCAATCTGGGAAATCTGCCTGATGTCGCGCTCCAGGTAGGTCTGCTCGTAGCCCAGGAACCACAGATCGGGATCGGCCCCCGGCTCGAGACAGACAGGCGGCATGCCGCCGCACATCACCTCCGGGACCGACACCGGCTCGGCCGAGGCGCCACCGTGCACGGGCAATCCGTGGCGTAAAGCCCTCACGACGAACGGTTCGGCATCCAGGGAAGCGGCGACCTCCCGCCGGCTGAAGGGGTGCAACGGAAAGTAGACCGCCCTGCCGGCCAGGCTCTCGGTGATGCCTCCGAGCAGGGCGAAGTTCGCCGAGCCGGATAGGAGGAAGCGCCCGGGAGTACGGCCCCCGTCCACCAGCCGCTTGATCACCGGAAAGAGTGCGGGAGCCTTCTGGGCCTCGTCGATCGCGACGGGCCGGTCGTCCGCGCCGAGAAAGGCCTCGGGCGACCGGGTGGCGCTCTCGAGCGTCGCAAAGTCGTCGAGGGTTTCGTACCGGGCGCCCCGCTCCTGGGCGATCACACGGAGCAGCGTGGTCTTTCCCACCTGCCGCATACCCGTAAGCGCGACGACCGGGAGGGAAGCGAGCGCACGCTCGATCTGTCTTTTTATCTCCCTGGCCTTTGGCATTTTGCCCACTAACATAGCATAAAATTGACAGAGCGCGAGACCGCGTCGCTAGTGTCCCGCTCCGGAAGTGGGTTGTGCATTCGGCGAGCAATCGCGAATCCAGGCAAGGAGCCGGTTCGCGCCGTGTACTTCCAGTGGAACGCGTACACAAGCGGAACGGCGACGCAGCCTGGGTTTGCGAGGGCCGGCGAAGGCACAAGGGA
>Ga0194120_10004027_pt1 | contig 23176 bp, 19 predicted proteins | sample TA2MahCa65mmetaG_FD_148642 | JGI IMG/M metagenome (GOLD analysis project Ga0194120, IMG submission 148642) | Freshwater microbial communities from Lake Tanganyika, Tanzania - TA2015019 Mahale Deep Cast 65m | ecosystem: Environmental > Aquatic > Freshwater > Lake | place: Tanzania: Lake... | reverse complement strand
GAAGACCTTGAATGAAGCAGTCACTCAATCGCGCCGGGCGATTCAAAAGCAGGCAGATGCCGCGACGCAAGAAACGTTGAAAGGTTGCCGCTGGTTGCTGGCGAAGAACGCTGAGAACTTGACGGATACCGATTGGATCGCTCAAGTCGAAGCCAGCGGTTTGAAGGCCTTGCAGACCTTCCTCAAAACCCTCGCCAACTGGCGAGAGCGGATTCTGAATTACTTTGACGGACGACACACTAATGGTTTCGCCGAAGGTGTGAACTTGAAGATCAACCTGATCCATCGACGTGGTTTCGGCTATCGCAACTTCGCTAACTTCCGTTTGCATGTCCTTGTCGCCTTTGACCCTATATCACATTGAATCTGGTAGAGCCGGAAATTGTAAAGAAAAGCCAGAGCAGAACTGAGACTTTTGACGCGAGTGAAACATATCGCCAAAACCGACTTTTGACGACTCCAGTTTACCGATACACCCCCACCCGCACATCGTGAAATCTGGCCGGAGAGGCGCCGTGCCCGGTGTGGGCCACTTGCTGAGGCTGCCCCTTGCCGCAGTTGGGCGTGCCCCACAGCGTCCAGTGTTTCGCGCCACAAATCGCATCGCACGAACGCCAAAACTCCGGCGTCACCCCCGTGTACGTGCAATTCTTCAACAGCCGCGCCCGTTTGCCTCTCTTGATCTCATATCCCAACTCGGTGCTGAACTGAAAGTTCCAGCGCTTGTCATCGATGCTCCACGAGCGATTCGTTTCCATGTAGAGCCCGTCGTCGGTGTCGGCAATGAGATCGTCGAGCGACCACATGCCGGGCTCGAGACTCACGTTCGTCATTCGAATGAGCGGAATCCGATTCCACCCTACCGCCCTCATGCACCCGTTGGCTTCAAGCCCCAACAGCGGCGCCGTCTCGCGCGACATGAGATAGCCCACGAACAACCCCTCCCGAACAATCGGCGTTGTGGACGCCGCCACTCCCTCATCATCCCAACCGAAGGTGCCCAACCCGGTCGGCCTCACCGCGTCAGCCGTGAGATTCACGATCCCCGATCCGTATTGAAAGCTGCCAAGTTTTTCGGGGGTGAGAAAGGAGGTGCCCGCATAGCCGGCCTCCGCACCGAACACACGATCCAGCTCGGCGGGGTGCCCGCACGACTCGTGAACTTGCAGGGCCACTTGCGAGCCGTCGAGAATCACCGTCATGCGAGTATCGGCGGGGCAATCGTCTGCCGAAAGCAGGGCCACCGCGTCCGAAGCCACGCGCTCGCCATTGCCCGGCAGGTCCATTGCCAGCACATACTCCCAGCCCGCCGTGCCCTGCTGCCCGCCCGAATTCGGATATGACCGCCGCTGCGCATCGTCGCCCGACACCGCCGTCGCAACGATGCCGCCGCCCGCCTCGTAAATTGTCTGGTGAGTCTGCGCGCCTTCGCTGTTGGCAAAATACTTCTCTTCGCGAATGAACACAAGGTGCCCCTGCCGCACGCCCACCCCTTTCACCCGAGCCATCGCCGAATCGGCATCCAACAACAGTGATACTTTCTCTTCGGTGGTGACGGCGAAGGGATCGATCTGAATCGGCGTCACGTAGACTCCGCGATTGGTCACCACCGGGCCGAGCGTCACCGGCTTGCCCGGAGTGGCGGCCGAGGCTTTGGCAATCGTCACTGCCAGCGCCGTTGTCCGATCCACTTCCTCATTCGACAAAGCGCGCGACGAGGCAAACCCCCACGCGCCGTTGATCAACACCCTCGCTCCGATGCCGATGGACTCGATGAAACTGATCTCGTCCACCAAACCGTTCTTCACGGTCAGCGTTTGTTCGGTGATCCGAGACAGCCGCGCGTCGGCGTATTGCGCGCCCCGAAACGTGGAGAGGTCGAGCGCGCGGGCAAGAAAGTCTTTCACAGCGAGGCCTCAATGCAACGACCCTGCTCACCGAGCAGGGTCGTTTGGGCGACCCCAATGTTCGAGCAACTACGCAAGGCGATTCGAATGGGACGCAGATGAACGCTGATCTGAGTCGATGAGCGCTGATTCTTCAGCGTATATCAGCGTTCCTCTTTACTTTTGCTTCAAGCCTTTGCCAACAGCGCCAACAGCGCGCGTTCGGCGGCGGCCATGAGCGGGCCGGGCACGATGCCCAAGATGAAGGTGGCAAGCGCGGAGAGAGTGACCACTGTGCTCAGTCCGAGCGGGGTGACGGCTTCCCCCTGCCCCGATTGCATCCACATCACCATCACCACGCGCAAATAGTAGAACGCAGAAATGAGGCTGGTGATCACGCCGACAACGGCCAACCACATGTAGCCGGAGTCGATGGCGGCGCGAAAGACGTAGAACTTGCCGATGAAGCCAATGGTGGGCGGGAGGCCAGTGAGCGAAAGCATGAACACGGTCATGGCCAATGCCATGCCGATGCGCGTTGCGCCCAGCCCGGCGAAGTCGTCCACTTTCGCCGCCGCGCCGTCTTTCTCCACGGCCATCACCACCGCCCATGCGCCGAGATTCATCACCGCATAGCCGAGCAAATAAAACACGGCCGAGCTCGCGGCGAAGCCGGCCATCGTGCCCGCGCCTCCGGCGACGACGGCCATCAATACGTATCCGGCGTGGGCGATGGACGAATAGGCCAACATGCGTTTGATGGACGATTGAGCGATGGCGGCCACGTTGCCGAGAATCATGGTGAGGGCAGAGATGGCGGCGACCACCGGGGTCCAATGGGCGGCCAGCGCGGGGAAGGCGATGAAGAAGACGCGCACGAGTGCGGCGAAGCCGCCGATCTTCGCGCCGACGGACATGAATGCGGTGACGATGGTGGGCGCGCCTTCATATACATCGGGCGCCCACATGTGAAAGGGAACGGCGGCTACTTTGAAACCGAGCCCGACGAGGATGAGCGCCGCGCCCGCGAGCAGAAGCGGGTCGGCGGCCAATGCGCCGTTGGCGGCGACCGCCGCCGCGATCTGCGATAGGCTGGTGGTCGCCGTCGCGCCATAGGTGAGGGCGATGCCGTAAACGAGAAAGCCGGAAGCGAACGCGCCGAGCAAAAAGTATTTGAGCGCCGACTCTTCCGAATCGAGGCGTGGGCGGGCGAAGCCGGAAAGAATGTACAGCGGAATGGAAAGGGTTTCGAGGGCGAGGAAGACCACGATGAGATCGCCGGCGGAGGCCATCATCATCATTCCAGCAATGCTAAAGAGCAGGAGGGTATAAAACTCGCCGCGCTCAATGTTGACTCGCTTGAGATAATTGAGCGCCAAGAGAACGGCCAGCCCGCCCGTGCCCAGCACTAGCACGTTGAGGAACACGGTGAAGCCGTCGAGGACGATCATGCCGCCGAAGGCCACGATGGGAGTCGGCCCGGTGGCGGCGATCACGAGCAGAACGGCGAGGGTGACCGCCAACCCCAACAGCGCCAGCGCGGCGGTGATGTCTTTGCGAGTCTTCGGGATCCACAAATCCACCAACAGCATGAGGCTCGCCCACCCGGCGAGGACGATGAGGGGAAGGATGGCGTTGAAGTCGGATGTCGTCATGAGCAATCTCTAATTCCCAATCTCTAATCTCCGATTCTCTGCTTTGGAGAACTGGAGATTGGAGATTAGCGCAACGCCACCGCCGCGCTCTGAATGGCGGCCACCAATTGAGTGACCGAGGGCGACATCAGATCGAAGAACGGGGCGGGGTAGAGGCCGATCCAGAAGATCATGATGATCAGCGGAACAAGCACAACGACCTCGCGCCAATTCAGATCGGCCAGCCCGTTGTTGTGCGGGTTCTCCACTTTGCCGAGAAACATCTTTTGGAACATCCACAACATATAGACGGCGGCGAGGATCACGCCGAGCGAGGCGACGGCGGCATAGGCATACGAGCCATAGGCCGCGCCCGGCTGGCCGGCGCCCCACGCGCCGAGCAAAATGGCAAACTCGCCGACGAAGCCGTTGAGGCCGGGCAGGCCCATCGACGACAGGGTGACGATCAGAGTCAGTGTGCCGTAGAGCGGCATCACCGTCCACAGGCCGCCGAACTGCGCCAACTCGCGCGTGTGCCGCCGCTCGTAGATCATGCCCACGAGGAGGAATAACGCGCCGGTGGAGAGGCCGTGATTGATCATTTGCAGGATTGCGCCCTGAATGCCCTGCGAGTTGAGAGCGAAGAGGCCGAGCATCACAAATCCCAAATGGCTCACCGACGAATAGGCCACCAACTTCTTCACGTCCTTTTGCGGATATGAAACAATCGCGCCGTACACGATGCCGATGACGGCCAGCACGGCGATGGTGGGCGCATACTGTTTGGCCGCTTCAGGGAAGAGGCCGAGATTGAATCGCAGGAAGCCGTAGGTGCCAAGTTTGAGCAGAACACCGGCGAGGATGACCGACCCGGCAGTGGGCGCTTCCACGTGAGCATCGGGCAGCCACGAGTGGAGCGGCCACACCGGCACTTTGATAGCGAAGGCCGCCGCGAAGGCAAGGAAGAGCAACCCCTGCGCCGCCGCCGGAACTTTGCCGAGAATATCGGTGTAGGCAAACGTGCCCACGTTGATGCCCAGCCACAGAATGGCCAGCAGCATCAAAATCGATCCGGCCATCGTGTAAAGGAAGAATTTGATGGCGGCGTACATTCGGTTCTGGCCGCCCCAAATGCCCACCAGCAAATACATGGGCACGAGGCTGAACTCCCAGAAGATGTAGAAGAGGAACAGATCGAGCGAGACGAACACGCCGACCATGCCCACTTCGAGCAGAAGGAAGAAGATCATGTATTCCTTCACCCGCTCTTCGATGGCCGTCCACGAGGAGAAGATGGCGATGGGGGTGAGGAAGGTGGTGAGCAGAATCAATAGCAGGCTCGCCCCGTCGATGCCGAAGTAGAAATCAATATTCCAATTCGACCCGATGCGAATCCACGGCGAACGCACCACCAACTGCATGTTGGGGTCGGCGGGGTTGAACTGCGCCAGCATCACCAGCGAGATGAGGAAGGTGGTGAGCGACGCGCCGACGGCGATCCAGCGGATGGTGTCCTTTTGTTCCTTGGGCGTGAACAGCAGAAGCGCCACACCCACCAAGGGGAAGAAGGTAACGAGAGTCAACGTCGAGAATAAAACATTCATGGAGCAATCTCCGAAAACACGAGTTTAGCGCGCAAGCAAAAAGACGCCCAACACCACCACCGCGCCGAACAGCACCGCCAGCGCGTAATTGCGCACGTATCCGGTTTGGAAGCGGCGGAAGATGTCGGCCCAATCGCGGACGAGGGAAGCCAGCCCGTCGAAGAACGAGTCGACCACCCCTTTGTCCACCGACCACGCTGTAAAGTTAGCAATCCAGCGGAAGCCTCCGGCGATGATATTGTCGTGAAAAATGTCGTGCCACAACTCCCAATCCACCGCATATGCGAGAAAACGGCCAATGTCCTCGAACGGCTGAATGATGATCGCGTGGTACAACTCATCGACATACCACTTGCCGTTGAGAAAAGTGAACGCGCGCCCCAATCGCTCAAGGGGATCGAGCATGGTGGTCATCGGCCTCTGCCCGTAAACCAAATACGAGAGGCCGATAGCAACGAGCGCGATCACGGTTGACAACCCGGCGACGACAAAATTGAAATCGAGTGGATGCGCCTCAATGGTATGCTCGATCCACTGGCCGAGCCAATGCAGGCCGGGCAAATTCATCGCCCCGCCGATCACCGACAGCACGGCGAGAATGATCAGCGGCACGGTCATCACCGCCGGGCTTTCGTGCGCGTGCTTGGCCGCCTCGGTGCGCTCACCGCCGAAGAACACCATGAGCACTTGCCGCCCCATGTAAAACGCGGTGAAGAACGCGGCCACCGTGAGCAAGCCATACACCACCAGCCCGTGCCACTCCCCATCGGTCACGCCGATCTTCCACGCATCGGCGAGAATTTCATCCTTCGACCAAAAGCCCGCCAGCGGGAACACGCCCGCCAACGCCACTGCGCCGATGAAATACACCCAAAAGGTGGTGGGCATGCGCGCGCGAAGCCCGCCCATGTTTCGCATATCTTGCGGATCGAATGTATGCTCCTCTTCATGCGCGGTCGCGTGCGCCGACCCGTGCGACTCATCCGCGTGAGCGTTGTGTCCGTTCCCACCGTGATCGTCGTGGCCGCCGCCGCCGTGCGCTTCCGCGTCGTGGGCCAATGCGTGATGCCCGTGCTCCATTCCGTGAATGACCGATCCCGATGAAAGGAAGAGCAGTGCTTTGAAGAAGGCGTGAGTGAGCAAATGGAACATCGCCGCCACATACGCGCCCATGCCCGCCGCCGCAATCATGAAGCCCAATTGGCTGATCGTCGAATAGGCCAATACCCGTTTAATGTCGAATTGCGCGACGGCGATCGTTCCGGCGAGGAAGGCGGTGGACGCGCCAATGATCGCCACCGTCATTTGCGAAGCAGGCGCAAGATTGAAAATGACGTTCGAGCGCACGATCATGTAAATACCGGCGGTGACCATCGTGGCCGCGTGAATGAGCGCCGACACCGGAGTGGGGCCGGCCATTGCATCGGGCAGCCAAACGAACAGCGGTATTTGCGCCGACTTGCCCGTTGCGCCCACCAGCAAAAGCAGTGTGATCGCGGTGGCGATGGTGACAATCGTCGGCCCCGCGCTTTCGCCGTGCGGCTCTTCGTCCTGTTGCGCCGGGCTGAGTAGTTTGCCGATCCCGGCCTCCGGCGCAACCGCGTGCTGGGTTTCGCCGCCGTGCTCCTCGAAATACGCGAACACTTTATCGAAGGTGAGCGAGCCGGTCGTCCAAAAAATCAGGAACATCGCCAGCGCAAAACCGAAATCGCCGACGCGGTTGACCACAAACGCTTTGCGCCCGGCGCGCGCGTTGCCCACGCCGCCCGCGCCTTTGTCGTACCAAAAGCCGATGAGCAAATACGAACACAGCCCCACGCCTTCCCAACCCACGAAGAGCATGAGGTAATTATTCCCGCCGACGAGAATGAGCATCGAGGCGATAAACAGGTTGAGGTAAATGAAGAAGCGATGGAAACGCGGATCGCCCTTCATGTAGCCGATGGCGTAAATGTGAATGAGCGTGCCCACGCCCGTCACCAACAGCATCATCGTCACCGACAGCGTGTCCACTTGAAACGCCCATGGGATATTCAACTCGCCGATCACGATCCAGTCGGCCACATGAATCGTGGCGGGATGGAATCCGTTTTGAGTGAGGCCGACGAACTGAAGGGCGGCGATGACAAACGACGAGCCGGAAGCCAGCGAGGCGATGATGCCCGCCCACGGGTCGCCGATCTTTTTCCCGGCAACGACGTTGATCAGTAAACCGGCGACCGGGAAGAAAATGATCAGCGGAACTAAAGCCTGAAGTGAGAAAGAGGAAGTTTCGTGCATTGTTACCCCTTCAACTGATGCACTTCATCCACATCAATTGAATGCTTGGTGCGGAAGATGGCTACGATCAGCGCCAGGCCCACGGCTACTTCGGCGGCGGCGACGGCCATCACGAAGAACACAAACGTCTGCCCGGCCATGGCCGCCGAATTGATGGCCCCCGAAGCGGGCTGGAACGACCGGGCGAAGGCCACGAAGGCCAGATTGGCCGAGTTCAACATCAACTCGACCGACATGAAGATGATGATGGCGTTGCGGCGGACGAGCACACCGGCCACGCCAATGGTGAACAGCACTACGGAGAGGATGATGTAATACGAAGTCGGAACCATCTACGAAACTCCAAACTGCAAACTTCCAAATCCCAAAGGGCAGTTCCTCGCCATCTCAACTCTCATTTCTTGGAAGTCTGCGATTTGAGAGTTGGCCGTTTCTTTTCATCTTTGGTCAGCACGATCGCGCCCACCATCGCCACCAACAAAAGGATCGAAGTGACCTCGAACGGAAAGAGATAGCCGGTGAACAATTGCCTGCCGATCTCGCGCGGACTGCCAAAGGTCAGCGCCACTTCGGGGTTCAGCGGCTGAGGGGAGGCCGCCACCCCGCCCCGACTCAACAACCCGAACACCGCCACGCCGAGAAGAGCAAGGCCGAGCCCAATGGCGAGGGGTTGCTGCCACGCGAGTCGGCTATCCGGCCGGCGAAGCCTCTCCGCGCCGAGAAGCATGATCACAAAAATGAACAGCACCATGATCGCCCCGGCGTACACCGTCACCTGCACCATCGCAATGAACGGCGCATTGAGAATGAGGTAGAACACCGAGACGACGGCGAAGTTGAGCACGAGGAACAGCGCCGAGTAGATAGCGTTGCTGCTGGCCAGCATGGCGATGGCCGCGGCCACGGCGATGACGGCGAGAGCGAGGAAGATAATGAGTTCGAGAGTCATGAAACCTGACGCGATGACAAGCTGAAGGGATGACAGGATGACTTTGCTCATCTTGTCATCGCGCCATCCTGTCACCCACTCATCAAGCGGGGTCTTTCATATCCGGGATGGATCGATTGAACTTGCCCGGCTCCACTTTCTGCGGCGTGGCTTGAGCGTTCGGGGGCGCGGGCACGATCAATCTATCTTTGGTGAAGATGGCCGACTCGCGGGTGGTGTACGACAGTTCGTAATTGCTTTCGAGCACAATGGCTTCGGTGGGGCAGGCATCCTCGCAATAGCCGCAGAAGATACAGCGCAGCATATTGATTTCGTACACGCGGGCATAGCGCTCGCCGGGTGAGTAGCGCTCGTCGTCGGTGTTCTCGGCCGCCTCGACGAAGATGGCGTCGGCGGGGCAGGCGGCGGCGCACAACGCGCAGCCGATACACTTCTCCAGCCCGTTGTCGTAGCGTTTGAGTTCGTGGCGGCCTTTGTATCGTTCGCGGGTGGGCCGTCTCTCTTCGGGATACTGAATGGTGATCGGCTCTTCAAACACATGCTTGAAGGTCGTCGCCATGCCTTTGATGATCTCGATAAACATACTCTATCCCAGCCTTCCGCCGAACAACACCACCGCCACCGCCGTCACGGCCACGTTAGCCAGCGCCAGCGGCAGCATCACCTTCCAGCCGAAGCGCATCAACTGATCGTACCGGAAGCGCGGCAGTGTGCCGCGGATCCAGATCATCACCACAAGAAGGACGAAAGTTTTGATGAAGAAATAAAGGAGCCCGAGGATAGCGGCCATCCAATTGGGAACTACGTCGAGGAACGGGCCGAGGTAGCCGCCGAAGAACAACGTCACGCCCACCGCGCTGACGGCCACCATTTTGATATATTCGGCCATGAAGAACAGCGCAAACTTCATCCCGGAATATTCGGTGTGATAGCCGGCCGTCAATTCTTGTTCGGCTTCGGGCATATCGAACGGCGCGCGGTTCACTTCGGCCAGCGTGGCGAGAAAATAGATGATTGCGCCGATGGGCTGAGTGAGCACAAGCCAGTAGTGATCGGCCTGCCATTGAGTGATCTCGCGCAGGCTGAGCGAGCCAACCATCAGCGTCGGCCCCACCACCGACAGGCCCAGCGCAATCTCGTAACTCACCATTTGCGCGGTGGAGCGAATGCCGCCCATCGTGGCGTATTTATTGGCCGACGACCACCCGGCCAGCACAATGCCGTACACGGCAATGGAGGCCACCGAAAGAATATACAACATGCCCACGTTGAGATCGGCCACTGCCAGCGGAACGTTGTAGCACACCCATTTCCAATCGGGTTGGCCGATGGCTGTTGGGATACACACGTTGAGCGGCGGCCCGAATGGCACGACGGCGAGGATGATCAGCGCCGGTATCACGGTGATGGCCGGAGCCAGCACGAACATGATTCGGTCGGCCTCTGCCGGGATCAATTCCTCTTTGAAAAACAGCTTGAGTCCATCGGCGACCGGCTGAAAGAAACCGCCCGGCCCCACACGGTTGGGGCCGAGTCGAACCTGCAAAAAGGCCATCACTTTGCGTTCGAGCAACGTCATGTACGCAAAGGAGGTGAGCAAAACAGCCACAAGAATCACGCTCTTCACTGCGGCGGCGATTGCCACTTCGGCGAATGTTTGTAGTTCCATCCCGGTTATACCTTTTTCACTGCCACGCTGGTTGCGCCATTCAACTGCGGCCCGCCGAGGCTCTGCGGCACGAGCGCCACACCTTCGGGAGCGCGGCCATTCACCCGGCACACCGCCGGAGTCTCTTTCCCGTTCACCAACAGCGCCACCGCCTCGCCATCGGCAATGCCCAGTTTGGCCGCGTCGGCCGAGTTGAGTTCAACGTAAGCCTTCGGCGTGCGCGGGCGCATCAATTCGGAAGGAGCGAATGTCGCGCCGCGATCGTACAGCACCGTCGTCGGCACGGCGATCAATCCATCGCCGGGATGCCGCCTCCCGTTGGCAACGTGATTCACGGCGAACCCTTCGCCCCGCTCCGCCATCGTCGGCGTTTGCATGCCAAGCCCGCTCGTGTTCTCGAAGGCCGCGCCGCCGTAATATAGATCGGCGCCGCCCACATCGGGAAATTGCTTTTCGACCTGCGCCAACTTTTGATACGACAGCCCTTCGTATCGGGGCGCCGTCTTCGCAATTTCGGCGAACACGGCGGCGGCGCTCGTTTTGGTTTTGGCGTACCCCAGCCGCTCGCCGATGAGAGCAAAAATTTGCCAATCGGGTTTGCTTTGGCCCACAGGCGGCGCCGCCGGATAAAAACGCTGCACTCGCCGCTCGCCGTTGGTGAACGTGCCCTCGCGCTCGGTGAACGCCTGCGCCGGCAGAACGACATCGGCGGCGCGCGCGGTGGCGGTGAGGAACAATTCGGACACAACGGTGAACCCCGATCGGAGTTCGAGCCCGTCGCCCACCGGATCGGCGGCGGCAACGATCATCACGTCGGACGCCGCCACTTCATCGCCCGGCGCGATGCCCATATCCCACGCACCCTGATCGTTGGCGCGAGGCCACACGGCAATCAAGCCGTTGTTGGGTTTGCCAACATGCTTCGTGCTGACGAGCAAATTGGCGCAGGCCTGCGCCAGCGCGGTGGAGGCGGTGAGGCCGAGCCCATCACTGCCGAACATGATCACAAGATTCTCAGCTTTCGCCGCGTGCCCGGCCAGTCCGTTCACCGCGTTCACTTCGTCGCCGTAGGCGTAGCGCACTTTGTGAGTCGCGTATTTGTCGAGTTTGGTGGGGCGCGCGTTGGCCACAATGAGCGTCGCGCCACGCTGTGCGGCTTGCTTCACCCTCAGCCACCAAATCGGCGCTTCCTCTTCGAGATCGGAAGCGGCGACGATGATGGTGGCGCCCGTGCCCATCGCGCCAAAGTTGGCGCCGACTCCCACGCCCACTTTCTGAATCAGATCGCCGCCGCCCATGCGCGAATGCAATTGCGCGCGCCCGCCGCGCTCATCCATCAACTCGATGAGCATGAACAGGTCTTCGTTGGAGAGTCGGCCTCCCGCAAGGGCGGAGAGGGTCGAGGCCGTTTTCATTTTTGCGGCGATGAGATCGAGCGCCTCATCCCACGAGGCCTCTTCGAGTTTGCCGTTCTTTTTGATCAGCGGAGTCGTCAACCGATCCGCGCTGGCGGTGAAGTGGTGGCCGAAGCGGCCTTTGTCGCAGATCCAAATTTCATTCACCTGCTCATTCTGGCGAGGCATCACACGCTTGATCGCTGTTTTGCCCGACACGCCGGAGCGCCGTGTGTTGAGGTGCAGGTTGCAGCCCACCGGGCAGTGCGGGCAGATGGAGGCCGAGTGCGTGAGTTCCCACGGACGCGCGCCGAAACGGAAGTCGGCGGTAGTGAGCGCGCCCACCGGGCAGAGGTCGGTGGTGTTGCCGGAGAATTTCGAGTCGAAGCCCGGCTCTGAGAAAGTGACGATTTCGAGTTTGCGGCCGCGCTCGAAGAAGCCGATGACCGGGTCTCCGGCGATCTCGTCGGAGAAGCGCACACAGCGCGCGCATTGAATGCACCGCTCGCGGTCGAGGTAGATCAGCGCGTCGTCTTCCGAGCCGAGCGGCACGTGTTTGTCGAAGTGAATCTTTTCGCTGTAAATGAAACGGCTGGCGCCCGGCCCGTGGCGCATGGTGAGGTTTTGCAGAGGGCACTCGCCGCCTTTGTCGCAGATGGGGCAATCGAGCGGGTGAGAGGTGAGCAGAAACTCGACGACATTACTGCGCGCCGCTTTCACTTTTCCATTGGCGGTGCGCACGTGCATTCCTTCTTCCACCGGCACGGTGCAGGCGGTTTCGAGTTTCGGCGCATAGGCGATCTTCGGACTGCCGTTTTCGTCAGTCATCACTTGGCCGGTGGCGCGGTCACGTTGAACGCGCCCCACTTCCACGAGGCACATGCGGCACATGCCCACCGGAGGCATTTTGGGGTGATAGCAAAACACCGGGATGTCGTTGCCCACACGCTTGGCGGCGTCGGCCACCAATGTGCCTTTGGGCGCTTGCACTTCAACGTCGTCGATTCTGAGTTTTACGAGATCAGGCATGATTTTTCATCAACGGATGAAACGGATTGAACGGATTTGGCCTTTTTCAATACGCGCCATCCGTTCAATCCGTTGACTTAATCGTTCCCAGCCATAGGTTCTTTCTTCGGCGTGGGCTTTGCGGCCGGCGCAGGTTTGGGCTTGGCCGCGTCCTTCGCGCGCGCATCGAAATCGGCGCGGAAGGCTTTGAGGCTCGACAGCACCGGCGTCACCGCGAACTCGCCCAGCGGGCACAAACACTTGCCCTGCACTTGGCTCGCCACCGAATTGAGCAAATCCACATCGGCCTTCGTGCCCTCGCCGCTGTGGAGGCGCTCAAGAATATGCAGCATCCAATAATTGCCCTCGCGGCACGGCGTGCATTTGCCGCACGACTCGTGCTTGAAGAATCGAGTCGTCTTCAGAATCACCCACGACAGATCGACCGACTCATCCATCACGATGACCGAGGCCGAGCCGAGAGCCGCGCCTTTGGCGGCGACCGAATCGTAATCGAGCGACATATCTAGGATCTCATCGGTGACCGACAGCACCACCGACGACGCGCCCGACATCATCACCGCCTTCACCTTTTTGCCGCTGGGGACTCCGCCGCCGTGATCGTAAATCACCTGCCTCAGCGTAACGCCGAACGGCAATTCGTAATTGCCCGGCTTGTTCACGTGGCCGGAGAGGCACATCACTTTCGTTCCGGCGCTGTTCTTCACCCCGATCGATTGATACCACTCCGCGCCGCGAGCGACGATGAGCGGCACGTTGGTGAGCGTTTCGGTGTTGTTGATCACCGTCGGCATCCCGTAAAGGCCTTTGTCGGCGGGGAACGGCGGCTTGAGGCGCGGCTGGCCCATCTTGCCTTCAATCGATTCGAGCAATGCGCTCTCTTCGCCGCAAATGTACGCGCCCGCGCCGAGATGAAGATGAACGTCGAGTGAATAGTCTGTGCCGAAAAGATTCTTGCCGAGAAAACCGCGCGCTCGCAGTTCGGCAATTTTCGTGTCGAGCACTTTGGCCACCGGCCAGAACTCGCCGCGCATGTAGTTGTAGGCGGTGTTGGCGCGGGCGGCAAAGGCTGTAATCATGATCCCTTCCAATAACTGAAAAGGATTCTTTTCCATGATCTCGCGGTCTTTGAAGGTGCCCGGCTCCGACTCGTCGGAGTTGCAGACGACGTAATAGGCCGGGCGGTTTTTGGTGAGGAACGACCATTTGAGTCCGGTGGGGAAACCGGCGCCCCCCCGCCCTTTGAGACCGGAGGCCATGACAATCTTGATGACCTCTTCCGGCTTCATCGAGGTGACGACTCTCTTGAACGTCTCGAAGCCGCCGTTGGCGAGATACACGTCCAACTTGTCGAGGCCGGGAATGTTGCGATGCCGCAATACGATATGTTCCATAAGAAGCCTATCCGCGAATTTCACGGATTGCGCGGGCTGTCCATGACATCCGCATCATCCGTGATTGATTCATTTCTTGCCCTTGAGTTCTTCCATCACTTTCACCGCCGACTCGACCGTTTGATTCTCGTGATAGACAATGCCCTCTTTGTTCTGCGCCTGAAACACCGGCGCTTTGTCACAGGCGGCCACGCACATCACCCCTTCGATGGTGAACATGCCGTCTTTCGTGGTTTCGCCCAGCTTGATTCCGAACTTGGCGCACAGGTCGTCGGCGAACTTGTCTGCGCCGCGCAGGGCGCACGGCAGGTCGGTGCAAACTTGAACGCGATGCTGGCCCCCGGCGTGATCGTAGTACAACGAATAGAAGCCGACGATGGAGGCCACCTGAGTCGGCTCCACCCCCACGATCTCGGCCACTTCGGCCAGCGCCTCTTTTGTCACATAGCCGTATTCCGATTGCGCCATGTATAGAAGCGGCATCACCGCCGAGCGTTTCTGATCGGCGGGGTACTTTGCAAGGGTTGCGGCAATTTGTTCGCGGTATTTTTCGGCCAGCATATTATCGATCCACATCTCCCAACACAATATCAATCGAGCCGATGATGGCAACCAGATCGGCCACGAGGCAACCTTCGCTCATTGTGGTGAGCGCCTGCAAGTTGGCCCACGACGGGCACCGATAGTGAACGCGCTGAGGCTTGGGTGTGCCGTCGCTCACGAGGCGCACGCCCAACTCGCCGCGCGGCGATTCGGTGGCGGCATACACTTCGCCCACCGGCGGCGTGAACCCTTCGGTGTACAACTTGAAATGATGAATGAGCGACTCCATGCTCGTGCTCAGTTCCGAACGCGGCGGGGGGGCCACTTTGCGGTCGGCGGTCATCACCGGGCCTTTGGTCTTGGGCAAGCGATCGAGGGCTTGGCGGCAAATCTTGAGCGACTCGCGGAACTCACGCATTCGGCAGAGATAGCGCGAATACACGTCGCCGCCGGTTTCCAGCGGCACATCGAAATCGTATGTTTCGTAACCGCAGTAGGGCATGGCGCGGCGCACGTCATAGTTTACGCCCGAGCCGCGAAGTGAGGAGCCGGTCATTCCCCAATGAAGCGCATCTTCGGCGCTGATATGGCCGACGCCCTGCGCGCGCATTTTGAAGATGGGGTTGTTGGTGAGGAGCCGCTCGTAATCGTCAAGTTTGGCCGGCAGGTACTCGAGGAAATCTTTGACCGCCTCTTCGAATCCGGCGGGCACATCGCGCCACACGCCGCCGGGGCGAATGTAGGTCGTCATCATCCGCTGGCCCGACACCATCTCGAAAATATCCATGATGCGCTCGCGGTCGCGGAAGCAGTAGAGCAAAATGCTGAGCGCGGCCAGATCAATGCAGTGCGTGCCCAGCCACACGAGGTGCGAAGCAATGCGCTGAAGTTCGGCCATGAGCACGCGCAACACCTGCGCCCGCTCCGGCACGTTCACCTCCATCAGCTTTTCGATGGCGAGGCAATAGGTGAGGTTGTTGCCGATGTTGTTGAGATAATCAAGGCGGTCGGTCATCGCCAAGGCCTTGAGGTAGGTCTTGGCTTCCATATTCTTTTCGACGCCGGTGTGCAGAAAGCCGATGTCGGGGATGGCGCGCACGACGGTTTCGCCGTCGAGTTCGAGGATGAGGCGTAATACCCCGTGCGTGCTGGGGTGCTGCGGCCCCATGTTGAGCACCATCGTTTCGCCGCTAAAGGCGCGTTCGGTGAACAAATGCCGGAGTTGATCCAGCGTCGTTTCAACTTCGCGAAGGTCAGTCATGGCTATTCTTTCGCGTAGGGCTTCTTGGAATCGATCTCGCGCCAATTGAACGAGAACTGCACTTCCTCATAACCGAGCGGATAATCTTTGCGGTGCGGGTGCCCCACCCAATCGGCAGGCATAAGGATGCGGCGGAGATCGGGGTGGTTGTTGAATTGGATGCCCAGCATATCGAAGGCTTCGCGTTCGTACCAATCGGCGTTGCGCCACACGCCGGAGACGGAATCCACTTGAGGATCATCGCCGGAGAGGAACACTTTGAGCCGCAAGCGGGCGTTGACCGCCATCGCATAGGGAATGTACGAGAGGGCGAAACGCGGCTCGTCAGGATAATAATCAACGCCAGCGAGATCGGCGAGGTAGTTGTAATTGAGATCGGGATCATCGCGCAGGAAGCGCGACACGGCCACGATGGACTCCGGTTTCACCGTCACCGTTGTTTCGGCCCGGAACTCGGTGACGCTTTCGACGGCTTCGGGGAATTTGGCTTTGATGGCCGCGACAGTTCTTTCGACATGATTCATGGTTCGGCCCGTTTCATTTCCAGGTTGCCAGTTTTTCTTTGCGGACTTTGGCGTGCAGAGTCATCACGCCGTGAATGAGGCCTTCGGGGCGCGGAGGGCAGCCAGCCACATACACATCCACCGGCACCACTTCGTCCACGCCCTGCACGATGGCGTAATTATTGAAGACTCCGCCGCACGAGGCGCAGTCGCCCATCGCAATCACCCATTTGGGATCAGGCATCTGATCGTAAAGGCGGCGGAGGACGGGGGCCATTTTGCGTGTGACACGCCCGGCGACGATCATCAAGTCAGCCTGTCGCGGCGAAGCGCGCATCAATTCCATGCCGAAGCGGCTCACGTCATACATCGGCGCTTGCGTGCTGATCATTTCCATGGCGCAGCAAGCCAGCCCGAAGAGCATGGGCCACATGGCATTGGTGCGGCCCCAATTCACCGCCTGCTCCAATGACATTGTCACAACCCCCATGTTGCCGAGTTTTTGCTCAAGTCCCATGTTAGCAGTCAGCGGTCAGCGATCAGCAGTCAGTGAATGATGTTTCTGATCACTGACGACTGGCTACTGGCTACTGTTCGATCACTCCCACTCCAGCGCGTCGGTCTTCCAAGCGTAAGCGTAGCCGATCAGCAATATAAGGATGAAGACGACCATCTCCAAGAGGATGAACGGGCCGCCGATGGCTTCGAAGCCGGGAATCTTTCCTTTGACGAAATCGTTGAAGACCACGGCCCACGGCAGGAAGAAGATCACTTCGATGTCGAAGAGGATGAAGAGGACGGCGATGAGGTAGAAGCGCACGGGCATCCGCCGCACCGCAGGGCCGATGGGGTTCATGCCCGACTCATAGGGCATCAGTTTTAGTTTTGTGTCGCGGCGGGGGCCTAAGGCGTGACCGAGAATGATGGCAATGAAAGCGAGGCCGGTGGATACTGTGACGAGGATGACGATAGGGAGATAATCTTTTGTCAGTTGATCAAGGATCATACACGTTTCTCTCTGGCCGGGAGTGTGTAAAGTTTATCACAAGCGATCTGGGGCGTCAACGTTTTATATGCAACAAGTCCATTCAACGTTTGACCTCGCTTCTCAATGAGGGTATAGTGCCTCTATGTTTAGCGCAAACACTCTGACCTTTCGGGAGTTCGCAATGCAAGAGTCTCTGCCCCTTGCAACGATCCAGAATGCGGTGCTCGAATTCTTGCGCGGCCGCGATGATGCTGTTCTGTTCGGCGCGCAAGCAGTGAACGCTTATGTGGGCGAGCCGCGCATGACGCAGGACATTGATTTGCTCTCGACGCGGGCGGCAGAACTGGCCGAGGAGTTGCGCGAGAACTTGAGCGAGCGTTTTCACATCGCCGTGCGAACACGAGAAGTTGGCGAGGGGAAGGGGTATCGGCTTTATCAGATTCAAAAAGATGGCAACCGCCATTTGGTGGATGTGCGGCCCGTTGAAACGTTGCCTGCGGCGCGACGGATTGAACAAGTGTTAGTCGTTGCGCCTGCCGATCTGATAGCCCTGAAAGTCATGGCCCTTCACCATCGGCGGGGGCAACCAAAATCGGGCACCGATTGGCGCGATGTGGCAATGCTATTGCTCACCTTTCCAGAATTCAAGCAGGAGAAGGGGTGGGTTGCAGATCGATTGGCGACTTTGGGCGCAAGCGCTGAGGTGATGGCGGCGTGGAAAGAATTGGCTTCTCAAGAGTTTGAACCGCCGGAGGAAGATGGCGAGTTCTGATGGCAACGGACATTACCAGCGCCTTTCCACCCTCGCACACTGTCAACTGAGATAATCGCGTAGCTGCCGACTCCGTGTCGGGTGCCGCAACTTTCGCAACGCCTTCGCTTCAATTTGCCGGATGCGCTCGCGCGTGACCTTGAAATGCTGGCCCACTTCTTCGAGCGTGTGATCCAACCCATCCACGAGTCCGAAACGCATCTCCAACACCTCACGTTCGCGATCCGTGAGGACGGCGAGGGCGTTAGCCACTTGCTCCTTCAGCAGTTCGCGCGAGGCGGCGTCCGCCGGGGCGGGCATACTTTCGTCCTCAATGAAGTCGCCCAGCAGGCTCGATTCTTCAGCGCCCACCGGAGTCTCCAGCGACATCGGCTCCTGCGAGACGCGCACGATCTTGCGCACCTTCGATGCGGCCCGGCGCAGTTTGCGGTCGAGTTCCGGATCGAGCCGCTCGCCGCGCGCGCGCGCCTCTTTAATCGCCGCCACTTCTTCGGGCAAGAGCAGATCGAGTTCGAGCGCCACTTCTTCAGCCACCGCATCCCGCCCCAATTCCTGCGTTAGCTGCCGTTGAACTTTCATCAGGCGGTTGATCGTCTCGACCATGTGCACCGGGATGCGAATGGTGCGCGCCTGATCGGCAATGGCGCGGCTGATGGTCTGCCGAATCCACCACGTGGCGTAGGTGCTGAACTTGTAACCTTTGGTCGGATCGAATTTCTCGACGGCGCGGAGGAGGCCGATGTTGCCTTCTTGAATCAGATCGAGGAATGAAATGCCGCGCCCGATGTATCGCTTGGCGACGCTGACGACGAGGCGCAGGTTGGCCCGCACGAGCGCGTTGCTGGCCTCGCCCGCGCGCTGATTGATTTCGGCAAAGTCGTGTTCGATATCGAGTTCGGTGGGCAGGCCGCTTCTGAACGAGCGAGTCTGCGGCAATTTGACGATGGGTTTTTTGCTTCGGCTCTTTTGCTTCGGCTTCGCCAACGTCTCCAATTTGTTCAACGTCTTTTGCGGCAAGAGGTAGAGAAGCAAGAACACGTCGAAGGCGCTCTCGGCCACTTTGGCCCACGCCGCGTCGCGGCCCCACTCGCCGTTGTCGAGCCAGGCCCGCAACACGCTGGGCTGATCATTTAGCCACGAGCGGCGCAGTTCGCGCGCTTCGGCCACCAACGGGGGAAAGCTTACCGGCTGGCGCTTGAGGCGTTTGCAGTCCTCGATCACTTTCTTCCACGCCGAGTTCAACTCGCTCCAAGCGTGCAACAATGCGCTGGAGCCGACCGGATGGTTATTTGCATTGATGGCAAACTTTCGGAGTTTGAGCAGTTTGTGCGCGGCGCTGATTTGAGTGGACAGCCAAATCTCTTGCGTGGGAGTGAGCAGCGACACCTGCCCGATCTCTTTGAGATACTGCCGCACCGGATCGTCGGACATCTCGATTCCGGCAATGGCCGCGCGCTCCTCGCGCCACGTGTCGTCTTCGGCGATCTCTTCTAGTTCAGAGGCTGGCGGCTCTTCGACAAAGTCAAACTCCTCATCGTCCTCCAACTCCAGTTCGAGCTCCGACTCCACATCGGCATCCGTCTCATCTTCGAAATCGGCCGCGCGCTCGGCGCGCAGACGCTCGGAGAGATCGGGGCGCTCGTCGCCATCGGCGGAGCGCAAACGCGGCAATGCGCTCTTGCCGCTCAGCATAGGCGCGCCCGCCACCTCTTCACTATCGGCGGCGGGTCGGCGTTTTGATCTTGCAGGCCTCTTCTTTGGTTTGGTCACGTTCAATTGAGCCCGGCGATGCCGAATCGTTCAGCGCGATGCATATACTCTTTCAGAGCGTTCGTCACTTTTTGGAGAGCCTTCACCAAATTATAAATCTGATCCTGATAGACGTGTGAGAGTTCTTCGTCTGCCTGCGCGTGCGCATCTTCTTGCAAGAAGCGCAGCTCGTGCAGGGCGTTGTCGATGTTGCGTTTGCGCAAACGCATCACCGCCGACAGCACATCCTCCACGCGGCGGCGATCTTCGACGGACACATCGTGCGAAGCCTCCAGCAGTTTTTGCAAACGGGCGGCAAACGTGTCGTCCAACTGCAGTTGCATGTGTTCGCCCGGATCGAGATGATGCTGATCGAGCGCGGCCTTCAATGCGCTGAAAATGATTTGCAGATCGGTGTGCGAGAAATCGTCGGCGCTCAACGGCGCGAGTTTCCATTCGCGCAACTGCCGATCGGCTTTGGCAACCAGATCGGGATGACGCGCCAACGCGCCGAGACAGTACGATTCTAATCGATCAACAGACGATTCGGTGATCGAGCTTTCGACTCCGACGGGAGCCGACTCGATCTCGGGGGAAGCGGGTTCGGGTGTGGGGAGCGCGGGACTCAGGGGAGGCCGGGCAGACGGTTGTGCGCGCGTCGGCGGCTTCACCATCTTTCGACTTTGCTCAGGATGCAATTTTTGAGTCAGCGCGCGTTCGTCCACCTTCAACAGCCGCGCAAGTTTTTGCCGATAGGAGTCGCGCTCGACCGGATCGGCCACATCGTGAATGATGGGCAGAATCTCATCGGCGACTTCGCCCTTCACCTTCGGATCGTCGAGATCGCGTCCGGCAGTGAGCGCGCGCATAACGTATTCGACGATGGGCGCCGCCTCGTCGATGCCGCGCTTCCACGCATTCGGATCGCTGGCAATGAGATCGTCGGGGTCGAGGCCTTCGGGCAAAGTAAAAACGCGGATGTCGGCCTGCAATTTGCTTTCACTGCGAATGAGGCCGCGCGCGTCGAAGGCGGGCGTGTAATCGTGATCGAGGGTTTCACGAGCGACGTTGAGGCCGCGCAGGGTGGCTTTGTCTCCAGCGGCGTCAGCGTCGAGGGCCAGCACGATTCGTTTGGCGAATTTTTTGATGAGGCGCAGCTGGGTTTCGGTGAGCGCCGTGCCCATCGCCGAAACGACGTTGGTGAACCCGGCTTGATGCGCGGCCATCACATCCATGTAGCCTTCGACCAGCACGGCCACGCCGCTGGCGCTGATGGTCTTGCGCGCCCGGTCGAGCGCGTACACCGTGTCGCCTTTATTGAAAAGCGCCGTGAGCGGCGAGTTGAGGAATTTGGGGTTGTCGTTCGGGTCGAGATGCCGCGCCCCGAAGCCCGCCACCCTGCCCTGCCCGTCTCGGATGGGGATCATGATCCGGTTGCGGAAACGATCGCGAGTGGAGCCATCATCGCGCTCGACGATCATTCCGGCGTCCACCATCTCTTTGCGCGTGAATCCGCGCTCGGCGAAAAATTTTTGGGCGGCGTCCCACGACGCGAGCGCATAGCCGATCTCGAACGTTTCGAGTGTGGAGGGCGTGAGGCCGCGTTTCTGCAAATGCTCGCGCGCGGCTTGCCCCTGCGGCGCGTTGAGAAGCAGATTGCGGTAATACGTCACCGACAAGTTGAGCAGATCGCGGAGGCGTTTGTGCTCCTCCTCGCGCTGTTCGTCCTGCGGCGTGCGCGGCTTGAGTTCCACGCCCGCGCGCCCGGCGAGGTATTCGAGCGCCTCGCGGAAACCCCAGTTCTCTTTCTTCATTACGAACTTGAAGAGGTCGCCGCCTTCGTTGCATTGGCCGAAACAGCGCCACGTGCCCGTGTCGGGCCAGACGACGAACGAGGGTGTGTTTTTAGTGTGGGCGTGGAACGGGCAGAGGCCAGTGAACGTGCGGCCACTGCGGCGCAGTTTCACCGTCTCGCCGATCAGTTCGACAGCGTTGAGGCGGGCTTTGATCTCGTCAGCGGGGCCGGGCATGGTGATTCTGTTGAAACCTGAACCGTACTTGTTTAGCGTCAAGAAGTATCCAGCAGAGGCGGGGCCAAAGACTTGAGTGTGTTGCCTGGGTTCCGCTGGATCTTGACCAATGAGTCTAGGATGGAGAAACCTTGTTGACGACAGGTTGCCAGAACGCTGGTCAAAATCGAATGCGTCGCGGCCCCGCTGTCAGTGCGATTGCAGCCGCCCGTCTTGCGCGTAATCACGGCTGGGCGCAACATCCATTCGGCTTGATTGTTGGTAGCGTTCAAGCCTGCGCCACCCGTTTTGCGTTCGTTCAAGTCACTCAGGTCTTTGAGCAAATGGCCCACGCACTTCTGCTTGAGCCAGTCGACCAGCGTCCGGTGGTCATAGAAACACCCAGCCGGGTATTCTCCGGCTGGGCGTGAGGGGCGAAATCGGGCGGCTGCGAGTCCGCTCGAGGGCCTTACTTCAGTGCTTTACGGAAATCGTCGAGGGTAACTCCGGCCTGCTTGAGCAGACCGAGTAGCGTACCTGTAGCCAATTCGTCATGCATTGGGACGACACAACCGATACTGCCCTTTCGCAAAACGACATGGCTGCCACGCTGTCTCACTTGTCTGAAACCGAATTTTTCCAGCGCCCGCACCGTCTCGCGCCCCGAGACACGAGGCGGTCTAGGCATAGGCCGCCTCAAACGTAGTCAACAAGGGCCGGCCAACCTGGCGGGGTGGAAATTCCTCCAAGTAGAGTTCAGTGGCTTCTCTGAGATTCTTTACAGCCTCATCCAGCGTGCGCCCCTGGCTAATAGTTCCAACCTCGGGGCACTCAGCCACGTGCCATCGACCTTCCTTGTGGACGACTGCCGTCAGAACCAAGTGGCGAGTTCGGCGTTTGCGACGTTGCTTGGTAAGCATCTTTGGGGTTCTCCTGCTGGCGCTGATTATATCCCACGATAGACCCGCACAGGGCAACTCTACCGCGGGAATCACACTGCCTCTCAGAGTTACTCCTCCGAATACGTTCCCATCGTAGGGCGACGATTCGTACTCTTCGTAGTCACTCACGACTCGATCTTCGTAAAGCATCTCAAGGTGGGAATCGGGGGCCGGATCATCATGGGGCCTTCGCGGCCCCTGGGTGATGCTCGTCGGTGACCGGCCGTATGGAAGGGCGGCCCGCAAGAGTCTCTATTTAGCTGCTTCGCACACTGCATTGAGTCGCCTGAGGTCGCGCCAAAATACTTGTTGTTGTCAAGTTGGGCGACAAATGTGCGGTATGGGGAAGACCTGAGTATCCAAATCAGTACATTTGCCTACGGACAGCCGCGGAAATCCCTGTAGAATGAGAGCGTATTCGCCAAAGAACCGCGTGATTGAATCTATACTTCACGCGGGCACAAACTGCGCTTTTGAAAACAGTTGAAAACGCAAGGTCAGCAATGAATGTAAAGCGGCGCGATGAGTGGTGGGCATCTCTTGCAGGCAGGTCTCAATCGCGGTCTTGAAA
>Ga0194120_10004026_pt1 | contig 23176 bp, 13 predicted proteins | sample TA2MahCa65mmetaG_FD_148642 | JGI IMG/M metagenome (GOLD analysis project Ga0194120, IMG submission 148642) | Freshwater microbial communities from Lake Tanganyika, Tanzania - TA2015019 Mahale Deep Cast 65m | ecosystem: Environmental > Aquatic > Freshwater > Lake | place: Tanzania: Lake... | reverse complement strand
TACCGCATACAACATCTTTCCTATTTACTTTAACTTTTATTACATCAATAGCGCCATTTTCTTCTTTATCTTCTGCACCTTCTTGAGCACGAAACATAGCTTCTCTTCCGCCAGCAATAAATCCTTCAATCATTCCGAATGGCGTACCAAAAGTTGGGGGACATTCTGATGCATCAACTACGCCAAGCCTTCCGCTAGTTCCGGCGCCAAAATAAAGTAATCTTCCTCCATTTTTTAAAGAATGAACAATAATTTCAACTGCACTTTCTATGTATGGAAGTTCTTTTTCAACTGCAAGCGGAACCGTTTTGTCTTCTTCATTAATAATTCTTATGATTTCTGATACGGTAGCATTATCTATATTCATTGAATTCTTGTTTCTTTGTTCAGTTGATAATGCACTTATTTCATCGAATAATTTTTTTCTGTCGCTCATTATAGATTTTCCATAAATATATTTAGTTAACTTTATTTTAAAGTTTTACTCCAAAGGCCATTGAAAACTCAAATTCCTTTATCAAATTGAATCCGACCTTTTCATAAAACTTTATTGCGTCTGTATTTCTTTTTCCTACTTCTAAATGGAGAGCCGTAACATTCATTTCAATTAACTTATTTTTGAATACTTCAATTAATTTTCGCCCCATTCCTTTTCCTTGCCCTTCAGGCAAAATATCAATGTGAAGATGCGCTGGATATGAAAGTAATTCTGGTCTTGGTACATGCCCTTTATGAATTAATCTTATAATTCGTGCATCAGGTGAATTATCGGTTCCATTGGGCAGCGAATATTGTCTGCGTAACTGCGGAAACCACTTTTCTTCTGTGATGCGAAAGAATTCCTGAGAATCATCTGTTCCAATAATATATCCAATAGGGACATCATCCTTCGCTAAAATATAAACTAATTTTGTTTTCAGTATAGCATATGGCGCAGCATAAAAATGTCCAAGCAATTTTGGATCTTTATATATACTGCTGGCATCTTTTCCACTATCACCGGTTTTTAAACATATTTCATATAAAGCTGGTAAATCGGATTCTTTGAAAGATCTAATACTTAAATCCATTATAGCAACTGCTCATTAGTTGTTTAGAATATTTAGTTGAAATATAACAAAGATGGAAAGCATTATTAATAGATAATTGAATACTTTTCAATTTATCTCATAAATCTGCCCTATAACTACCCATCCGTGTAGTAAGTTTATTCAAAGGAATTATACATTTTCAAATAAGAAAATTCATCTGATTAAAAAAATATACCTGATAGTTTCATTTTTCTTTCCCTAATTGATAAATTTATTTTAGAAAAACAGAAGTTCATTGGAGAGTGTATGAAAAATATTTTATTAGTCTTGATTATTGTGTCGATTGAGTTGTTAGCACAAAATGTCAAAGTACTAGACAATATTCCACTTACAAGCATTAGCGAAGGCAGATTTTCTAATCCTTCTTTAAATCCTGATGGAACATTACTTCTTTTTACCGGTGAAAATTATCAGGGACTTTGGTATAAAAGTTTATTTGAATGGAAATTGGAAAATATAACCAAAGAACCCGGCGCCGGATATGACGCGGCTTTTTCCGATAACAACCAATTAGTCTTCAGAGAAAATAAATTTATACATGGTAAAAAATATTCATCGCTAAATTCATATAATTTTACTTCAAAAAAATCTGTTAGACTTGACGATAATATTAGAGACTTGAGGATTTATAAAAACTATGAAAATAAAGCTGACATCTATTTTAAGAACAGCCAGATAGAATTTGTATCAACACAAAGTTCACTTTCTAAAAACAGTAGTAATGAAATTTATGTTTATACTGAAGATTCAAAAATTGTATTGAATGAAAATAATCAGAAGCGATACTTAGAACCATTGGGCAAAGGTTTTTATTTGTGGCTTTCCCTTTCTCCAGATAAATCTAAACTTCTTTTCACATTTGCTGGTAAAGGAACATATGTTACAGATCTTGAAGGAAATATTTTAAACAAAATTGGTTATGCTAATTATCCTTCTTGGTCGAAAGACGGAAACTGGATTTTATTTATGAAAGATCTTGACGATGGAGAAAAAATAATTAAGTCTAATATTTACGTTGCAAATTTAAACACTGGGAAATATTATAAATTGACAGATGAAGATGATGATATATCACTCTATCCCACATGGGGAAGAAATAATACTGAAATTTTTTACAACTCAATCGAAGGTCAAATAAGAGTTATTAAACTAAAAATTGACTAAATAAACTCTATTATGAAAAAATCAATTTTATTTATTGCAGTTTCATTACTTATAAGTGCATCCGTTGCAAATGCACAATCGTTAACCGGATATAAATTCTGTATTAATCCCGGTCATGGCGGTCATGATTCAAACGATAGATTTATAGCAGAGACTGGTTTTTGGGAATCGGAAGGAAATTTAACAAAAGGACTTTATTTAAAAAATATTCTAGAAAGTTTAGGTGCTACTGTTATAATGAGTAGAACACAAAACCGCACTGAAGATGATTTGCCATTATCTCAAATAGCAGAAATTGCAAATTCGAACAACGTAGATTATTTTCATTCCATACACAGCAACGCATTCAATAATGCAAGCAACTACACTTTAATTTTATATCGTGGTTATGATCAAACACCAACTTATCCTCAATCAAAGGAAATGGGTGCAATTTTAGCAAATAAAATTAGAGCAGTAAACCGTACTACTGCAGAACACAATAGAGGGGATTTTAGTTTTTATGGAAATACATCTGGGCTTGGAGTGCTAAGACCACTTTCCATGCCCGGCACTCTCTCTGAAGGTTCATTTCATGATTATTATCCTGAAAGCTGGCGATTAAAAAATGATAGTTATTTAAAACACGAAGCTTGGGCAATAGCACGAGCTTTTTTACAATATTTTAACAAACCAGGTTTTACTGATGGAATTATTGCCGGTATATTAAGAGATGAATCCGAATTTGTTCCATCATTTTACAACCCAACAAGCGGAACAAAAGATAACCACAAACCACTTAATAAAATTAAAGTTAGATTAGAACCAGGTGCAAGAATTTTTAACGGAGATGATTTCAATAATGGTTTTTATTTTTTTGACGATCTTGTTCCGGGCAATTATAAAGTTATTTTGGAGGCAGACAAATTCATAAAGGATTCTGCTAATGTAATAGTAGCTGCAAACCAATCTACATTTTACGATAAGATAATGGAGCTGCAGCCAATTCTCGATCCGCCATTTATTGTTAATTATAATCCAACAGACAGCTTGAATGAAATTAGCAATATCACTCCTATTGTAATAGATTTTAATATTAGGATGAATTTTGAAGCTACTCAAAATGCTTTCTCAATCTCACCATCAGCTTCAGGAAGTTTTAAGTGGGAAAATGATTTTAAAAGATTGATTTTTACTCCTTCACGCGGTTATACTCCTGGCGCAAAAAATATTGTTAGAATTTCGAATTCAGCTAAAACTTATTGGGGAGTAAACCTTCAGCAGACAAAAACATTCAGCTTTATAACTAGATCAAAACTCAATTTAATTTCTACATATCCTAAGAGCGGTGCAAAAGATATTTCTACTACTGTTGTTGTAAATGTAAAATTCGATAAAGGAATTGATGGTACTTCGCTGGGCAGTAAAATTTCTTTTACTGATAACGTTGGAAACACAATTGGAGTAAATGTTAATCAAAGCAGATACAGCATAGGTATTATAGAATTCGAACCTAAAACACCATTGAATAATAATTCTATTTACAAGCTTACTTTAAGAGAAGGGATAACTGACATTGAATATGTCCCTTTAAAAGAAACTTTTGTCATCGAATTCAAAACTGATTCAACTTACACTTTTGATGGTTATGTTTTAGATCCTTTTGAACAAGACTACACTTGGAATTCACCAGCTTCTTCTCCAAACACTATTGGCATAAACTCAAGTATAACTCGATTTGATATTATGACAGAAAAATTTAAAAGCGGTGAAAGATCAGGAAGACTTGAATACCAATTTACCGGCACTAACGGAAACATTGAAGTTGTTCGCTCTTCGCCAATCAATCTCGGCGATCCTTCTTCATCTTTTTTTGGGATGTGGGTGTTTGGTGATAATAGTATGAATATCTTAGAATATAAATTTACAAGACAAATTACTGGGGAGCATAAAGTTAAAGTTGATACTATTAATTGGAGTGGTTGGAAACTAAAAAAGATTCCATTCAGCCAAATCTTAGGCACTGGTACAATTCAATTTAAAAGCATAAACATAGTTCAAACGAACATTGGCAGTAAAACTGGAAAATTATTTTTTGACGAACTTACTTCAAATATCGTTACCGATGTTTCTGAAGATTATGATTTTCCAGTATCATATAAATTGGAACAAAACTACCCAAATCCGTTTAATCCTTCTACAACTATCAGATTTTCGATTCCAAAAATTGACGGAAATAAATCAACACAAAAAGTAAGATTAAAAATATTTGATTTGCTTGGTAAAGAAGTTGCAACCCTTATCAATGAAGAGAAGTCCCCTGGATCTTATGAAGTTGTTTTTAATGCGAAAGGATTAGCGAGCGGTATTTATATATATGTTTTACATGTAGGAAATTCAATTTCAACTAAACAATTTATTGACAGTAAAAAATTTATTTTATTGAAGTAATAAATTAATTCTAGTGGCTTTAATTATAATTAGGAAGAGAGTATTAGTATGGCAAGCCAATCAGAAATCAAAAACGATATGAAGAATCGAATGCATACCGATTCTAAGGTAGAGCAATTTTATTTATCAGCATCCGGTAAAAAATTAATTTATGAACCGACAGAAAAAATTCCAGTTATACAAGTAGATAGTTTTCCAGAACTCGGAAAATTAACTGCGCTTCGTTTTATAGAATGGGTAATTGATAATCCCAATGGTGTTATATCGTTGCCAACCGGTAAAACTCCCGAGCATTTCATCAAATGGGTAGCAAAAATATTAAATGAGTGGGACACTGAGCCGATTAAAAAAATTATTTCCAATATCGAAATTAATGTTAATTCAAAACCATCACTCGATGGACTTAAGTTTGTTCAAATTGATGAGTTTTATCCAATTGATAGTAATCAGCATAATAGTTTTTATTATTACATTCAAAAATATTATTTCAAGATGTGGGGTCTAAATGCAAAAAATGCCTTGTTGATGAATATCAATAAAATTCCGACTGCAGAAAAACTTTCACTTAACGAAATTTTTTCGGATCAGAAAGTTGATTTATCCCTAAGGACAAGATGGGCCAGTTCAAGAATTGAAAGACTGCAAAAAGAGACGATTGAAATAATAGATGAATATTGTACAAGTTATGAAAGGCAGATTAGAGCAATTGGAGGAATTGGATTTTTCCTAGGTGGAATAGGACCTGACGGGCACATCGGATTTAATGTTCAAGGAAGCGACCATTTTTCAACAACACGACTCATTAACACAAATTATGAAACACAAGCAGCAGCAGCTACGGATTTAGGCGGAATTGAAGTTGCTCGAAATAGACTTGTGATTACAATTGGTCTTGATACAATAACATATAATAGAGATGCAACTGCAATTATTATTGCAGCAGGTGAAGCAAAAGCTAACATAATTAGGGATTCAATACAAAATGATGAATCAAATAAATATCCAGCCACTGCATTACAGCGACTTAAGAATGCGAGATTCTTTTTAACACGTGGTGCTACATTAAGATTAAGCGAAAGAAGATTTGTAGAAGTTGAACATGAATCTCCAATTTCACAGCATTCGATTGAAAGAAGTATTATTAACCTTGTAGTTGAAAAATCGAGAAAATTATCTCTGCTTGATGAAATTGATTTCAGCCAAAATAAAATCACAAACCTTATTAAGGATAAACTTAAAAAAAGCACTAACGAAATAACTAATGAAGTCGAACAAAGTTTAATTAGCAGACTCGAAAAAGGAATGAATGTAATTGAGAATGAAACGATTTTACACACAGCTCCTCATCATGATGATATTGAATTAGCATATCTTCCTTACATCACTCACTTAGTAAGAAATCCTCTTAACAAACATCACTTTTCTTATTTGACGAGCGGATTTACTGCTGTTACTAATTCTTTTATGTTGAACTTGATGGAGAATTTATTAAACTTCATAAACTCCGGACTATTCCAAAAAAAATTCGATGAAAATTATTTCAATAGAAAAAACATTGACGGAAAAAATCGTGATGTTATGCATTATCTTGATGGAGTCGCCGGATATTCGCGCACACTTAAAAACGAAGCGCTCGCAAGAAGATTACTTCGCAACATAATGGATATTTATGACGAAGAAAGTTTGGTGTATATAAAAGATCGGGTTAATGAACTTATCAATTACTTTAAAACTCAATACCCCGGCAAAAAAGATATTACCTATGTTCAGAAATTAAAAGGAATGCAAAGAGAATTTGAAAGCGAAATTTTTTGGGGTTATTATGGATTTAGTGTTGAAGATGTTTCTCATTTGCGGCTTGGTTTTTATCAAGGAGATATCTTTACAGAAGTGCCAGAAATTGATAGAGATGTAATTCCAATTTTCAATTTGATGAAAAAAGTAAATCCAACTATTGTAACTGTTGCATTCGACCCCGAAGGAAGCGGACCCGATACTCATTATAAAGTAATGCAAGCAGTCTCAGAGGCACTTCAGCTTTATGAAAAACATTCGGGTAATTCTAATATTAAAGTTTGGGGCTACCGAAATGTTTGGTATCGTTTTCATCCGGCAGAAGCAAATATTTATGTGCCGGTTAGTTTAAATTCTTTTGCAATACTCGAAAATACATTTTTACAGAGTTTCAGTTCTCAGCGCGGTGCAAGTTTTCCTAGCTGGGAATATGATGGTCCCTTCAATAGACTCGTTCAAAAGATACATGTTGAACAATACTATACAATAAGAGAATGTTTGGGCAAAGAGTTTTTTCTCACGCATCTGCATCCGCGTATACGTTCAGCAAAAGGAATTCTATTTTTGAGAGAACTTTCACTTAATGAATTTTATAAACATACAAGAGAATTAAAAAAAGTTACAGAATAAAAAATATTTGTAGAGACGCCCGATCGGGCGTCTCACATTTTTGTAAAATTAATTTTGTTGATGACAAAATTTAAAAATACATTCCGCATTGAATCCTCAAGATTGAAAGAATGGGATTACTCTAATCCGTGGTATTATTATATAACAATCAATACAAAAAATCATGTTAGACATTTTGGGAAAGTTGTAAAAGAAATAATGATATTGAATGAATTAGGGAAAATAGCAGAGCATTATTGGAAAGAAATACCCAAACATTTTGTAAATGTAGAAATAGATTATTATATAATAATGCCCAACCATGTGCATGGCATAATTATAATCAATCCCGCCGTAGAGACGGCATATATGCCGTCTCACAACAAACAAATTAATGAGACGCCATCTATGGCGTCTTTACCACTTGGCGATGTTGTAGGAAAATTCAAAGCTGCAGTTACACGCTGGGCAAATAAAAATGGTTATAACAATTTCTCTTGGCAGCCACGTTTTTATGATAGAATTATTCGGAATGAAAGAGAGCTTTATAATATCAGAAAGTATATTGAGGAAAATCCACTCAAATGGGAAATTGAAAAAGAGAATAATGAAAATATCTGTGATTTATAAAATCACTAGTGTTAAGCGTAATTCCTAAAAGAGAATTACCAATACAAATTAATGTGGCAATACTTTTGTTATACCAATACCGGGGCTATCAGACAAAACAACTTTTCCATCAATAACTTTTGTTCCTTCAAAAGGATCGTTACTTATTAAGAGTGCGCCATCAAGGTCTGCCCACTGAATTCCGGGAGAGAGTTGCGACACTGCAGAAATAGCACATGAAGATTCTGTCATGCAGCCAAGCATTACTTCCATCCCGAGTGACTTTGCAAGATTAATCATTTTATTTGCTTCACGAAGTCCGGTACATTTCATCAGTTTAATGTTAATTCCGGAATAAACTCCGTGTGCTTTAATTACATCATGAATTCTCTGAACCGATTCATCACCAAAAGTTGGAAGCGGACTTTTTTCAGTTAGCCACGCCATATCGTCTATCATCTCTTTAGGCATCGGCTGTTCTACCATTTTTACATTGCGTTCGTTTAGCCAGTTAATCATATCGAGTGCAAAAAATTTATCTTTCCATCCTTGATTCACATCAACAACAATTGGTTTATTGGTAACAGATCGAATAGTTTCAATCATTCTTTTATCTGAATCTCTTCCAAGTTTTACTTTTAAGATTTTGTACTCTTCAGCTTCAGTAACTTTTTCCTTTACAACTTCATCTGTATCAATTCCAATTGTAAAAGATGTGAAAGGAGTTCTTTCTTTATCTAAGTTCCAGATTTTATACCATGGCTTACCCATAATTTTCCCAACTAAATCATGTAGAGCAATATCAATTGATGCTTTAGCGGCTGGGTTATTTGGTTCAATTTTATCAACATATTCCAAAATGCTTTCTATCTCAAAAGGGTCATTAAATTTTGTTAGGTCAACTTTAGATAGAAACTTTGCTGCAGATTCTTGCGACTCGCCCAAATATGGCGGCATTGAAGCCTCGCCATATCCAACTACACCATCAAATTCAATTTGGGTAAACATAACCGGAGTTGTTGTACGCGAGCTTGAAGCAAGTGTAAAAACATGCTTCAATTCAAGTGTATAGGATTTAAATGTCAATTTCATTTTAGAATTTTTTTTATTTATAGAAAATGTTTTGCCGAACAAATTTTTATTAAAACTATTTGTTAATATTAAACCTCCAAGTAATCCAGCTATTGAAAGAAATGTCCTTCTACCACACTTCATTAAAATTCCCCAAGATAAAATTTATTCCGTTTTAATGAATCAACCCCATTATTGTCAATATAACCCAAAATTCTTTTTGCTCTAATAAAATGTGTTAGCCTAAACTCGCTGAAATTATGAGCGTTTTTATCCAATGAATTAATTTTTACTTTTCCAGAAGCATGTATGTATTCATAATTGCCTATATAGATTCCTACATGTGTAATTCTTTCTTTTGTTGAGTCTGTTGCATGATAACCAAAAAATAACAAATCCCCAGCATGCAAATTCTCAAAACCATTTTCAGTGTTTACTAATTCACCTTGATTAACTTGCTGCGAAGCATCTCTTGAAAGAACTATGCCATTTAAATAATAAATAGTTTTTGTAAAACCGCTGCAGTCAACACCTTTTGCAGAAGTACCTCCCCATAGATATGGTATTCCCATTAATGATTTTGCAGATGAAATTATTATTTCCCCGGTTGGTTGTTCTTTATTTAACCATTCTAAATAATTCTTACAAAATATTTTATTGACAAATGCAATTCTTCCATCAGGGAACTTTACTTTACAGAAATTATTCTCTTCTTGTAGTTTAATTAAAATGTTTCCAGCAGTAAGATCGGATACTCGCTGCGAATTTTCATTCGGTTCTGAAAATGCAAAGCCATATTCATTTAAATAAATTACTTTTTCAGAAAAGTTCCATTCATCCAGCATATTTTTATTAATAGGAATTATTCCATCATCATCAACCCACGCAATGTATTGATCAGGAGTTTGAATTAGATAAAAACCAGAAGTTTTTTTAAGTATTTTAACTGGTGTTCCAAGTAAAGCTTGTGTAGCGAGTTCGGCAGAATGAGCTGGAGTTGTTCTAATATTTGCAACCGACAAATTAACTAGACCATAAATTTTATCTTTAAATTCTTCAGAAGGAAGCATTATAATTTCATCTGTGAACCTAAATCCTTTTTCTTTTACACTTTTAAATAAATTTAGCTTTGCTTCAGTTAAGTTGGTTTCGCCAGAAAATTTTAAAACCCCAGAATTATTCTCAACTGTGACATGAAAAATTGCTGTTCTTTTATCAGGTGCAAATTCATTTTTTATGTCTTCTATAACTTTTATTATTTCATTCATTTTAAAATCCTGAGCTAATAACGGAAAGTACAATACAAGAAATAATATTAATGAAAATAATCTTTTCATAATTTACTCTACAAATAATATTTGTGTTAAACTATTATTTTACTTTTTAGAATTATTTTGTTTCTTCCCGAATTGAGGATCAACTTTTATAAGCGCTGTTACGATAAATCCTGGAATCGTAGAAACCATTATCCACAAAAAGAAATTTTGATAGCCAATTTGCTCTTGAAGAGCACCGCTGAACATTCCCGGAATCATCATACCTAAAGCCATTATTCCGGTACAGATTGCAAAGTGGGCGGTTTTGTGTTCGCCTTCTGAAATCATTATCATAAACATCATGTAAGCAGTGAACCCAAACCCATATCCAAATTGTTCGAATGCAACTGCCAGATTAATGATCAACAGATCATGTGGTAAATACTGCGAAAGATAAACAAATACTAGATCAGGGATATGAACCGACATTATCATTGGCCATAACCACCATTTTAAACCTTGTTTCGATATAACATAACCACCAATCAAGCCGCCAGCTGTTAATGCAATAATTCCAATTGTACCATAAACAATTCCAACTTGTGAGGTTGTTAATTCCAATCCCCCACTGCTTCTTGGGTCGAGTAAGAAAGGCTGTACTAATTTTACTAATTGTGCTTCGGCAAATCTGAAAAATAAAAGAAACCCTAGAATATTCCAGATATCTTTCTTCTTCATGAATATCACAAATGCTTTTAGAAATTCGATGAATGGAAGAAGAAGTTCATTTTGAGTTGGAGACTTTTCGAAATTCTCAACAAACCTTGCAACAAAAGTTCTGAACAGAATTACTATTGCTAGAACTAATGCAATTGTTGAGGAGATAGTTTTCCAGGGCGACACAATCCCAATAACGTTTAACAAAGAGCTGATTATCAAAAATGCGAGATACAATGCACCAGCAAAAAGAAAGAAACCTCCGAAGAGAAATCCAATTTGTGATGATTTTAATTTTTTACTTGAAAGCGTGCCTTTATCTTCAACTGGATAAGGCAAAATAAATTTATGATAAAAAAATAGAAGCAAAAAAAGAATTCCAGCAATTACAAAAACAATTGACCACGCGCCTTTGAAACCCATACTTGGAGCTAATTCACCGGCAATAACAACCAATAGTCCAGAACCAAAAACTGTCGCGATTCTATAAAAGGTTGATCTTACACCAACAAAAGCAGATTGCTGCTGCTGCTCGAGTCCTAACATATACAATCCATCTGCAGCTATATCATGAGTTGCTGAAGCAAATGCCATAATAGCAAAAACAATAAGAGTAATACCCCAAAAGAAAGATGTTGGAAGTCCAATAGCAATTCCAAATAATGTTACTGCAATTACAAATTGCATAGTAACAATCCAAAACCTTTTAGTTTTGAACATATCAATAAATGGACCCCATAAAAATTTTAAGAACCATGGGAAGTAAAGCAAGCTTGTAAAAAATGCAATGTCAGTATTAGAGATATTCAGATTTTTATACATCATTACTGAAACAGTCATTACCATTACATATGGTATTGCTTCGGTAAAGTAAAGTGATGGAATCCATGACCAAGGATTTCTATAAGTTGGTTTTTCTTTCATCATATTTTTCTGGAATTAATTTGGATAATTTTGAAATAATAGTTTTGACTTTGCCATAAAAGCAGCACCTAATTCTGGAGGATATTCAGCTTTAACAATTTTTACATATGGCAACTTGTTTTTTAATTTAATTTGAAACTTCTTTGTATAATAATTATCGGTTGCAATAGTTCCACCTACTAAACAAAGTTTTAATTCTTGCTCATTGATCAATTTATAAATTGCTTCCACATGCAGCAAAAGTTCATCAGATTCTTTTTCGAGAATTTTTTCTGCAATCTTATCTCCATTCTGCGCTGCTTCAATTACAAGTGGTGCAAATGCTGCAATATCAAAATTATTTCGATACACTTCAGAAATTAATTGTGCAGAATCAACAATTCCAAAATCTCTTTTCAACAATTCAGATAAAACTGTTTTATCCCCTCTTCCATCAAAAAATCTTGCTACTTGATTCAATCCTTTTCTTCCAATTGTATTTCCGCTCCCTTCGTCTCCAAGTAATCTACCGAACCCTCCGACTCTATGAATTATTTTATTTTTATCTTTACCAAAAATGACTGAGCCGGTTCCAGAAATTAGGAGAGCACCAGTTTTACCGGAGAATGCACCTTCAAGTGCAATTCTTGCATCGCTATCTACATGAAACAAAGGAAAGTTATATCCTTTTGATGAAGAAAAGTTGAGGAAGTCATTTTTAAGTTTCGTTGCATCGCTCTCTCTGCCAGCACCGGTAGTCCCAATAAAAATTGATGAAACCTCATTTTGTTTTATTTTAACATGATTAATTGATTCCAGGATTAAAGCAAGAATGTTTTCAGAAACTTTTTCAGTTCCTATTATCAAAAAATTTGAGGGGCCTCCAATACATTCATAAATCGGATTACAATCATAATCGGTAATAACACATTTAGTTTTTGTACCGCCGCCGTCCAATCCAATAAAATAATTTATACCCACCTATTTTCCTAATACTGGTAAAATAAAGTTACTGATTTCTAAATTCAGTCCATTATCATTTTTACAAGGAATTATATCTTTTCAAAAATATTCACGAGATTAATTCTATGAGACTAAATTAATTACAAACTATTATATACGAAAGAATAAATAGCAGTTAAAAAGTTTGAACAACACTAAAATTGAAGCCGTTATTTATTTATATGTAGAATTGACGGCACACTTTCATTGCTTATTCTATCTACCGAGGAAACTGCGATTTCAGTTAATTTGTATTTTCTAACAACTTCGTTACCGTCGCTATTGAAAAATTTAATTCCCGAAATCAGCGGAATTTCATATGATTTTTTTTCTTTACTAAATATTTTGTAATCCCATCTTCCATCATATTTAAAATAAAGGATCCAGCAAAAAACATTTTCCATGCCTTCCAAATTCCAATTTACATTTGCTGTATCATCGGTAAAACTAATATTTACTCTTGGTGTTGCGGGTTTAGAATTATTAAACCAGTTTGTTGCTGGTATTAATGCTTTTCTATTGTAAGGACCATTTATTAGAGCATCAAACAATTCTTTAAATTCAAGAATTGGTCCAGCGCTCCAACAAATATTTCCAGGTGAATCAGGCAGCATTCCTCTAATTATCATTATTTGATTAATTGCTTCCTGAGTATTCAAATCGTTGTTTTCTCTAACTATATTAATACCCGGCCAATAGTGTCTCCCTTTTAAGTTTTCATTTTTCCACCAGCCCAATATTATTGGGAAACTTTGTTTAACTGTACCAATTTTCCAATAAATTTGCGGCGTCCAATAATCAACCCAACCTTTGTTGATCCAATGTTTTGCATCTGCGAAAAGTTTTTCATATTGGTCAAATCCCTCAATGGATTCAGGATTACCTGGTCTCCAAATTCCAAATGGACTCAATCCAAACTTTACATGTGGCTTGATATTTTTTATTCCATTATAAACTCTTTCAATAAAAATATTGATATTATGACGCCGCCAATCCGATCTGTTTAATTTTCCGCCGGATGTCAAATAAGTATTCCAACTTTTTTCGTCTGGAAAATCGATGTCATCATTATATGATGGATATGGATAGAAATAATCGTCGAAATGAATTCCATCAACATCATACCTTTTTGTGATGTCAAGAACTACATTTAATGAATGATCTTGAACTTCTTTATTACTTGGGTCTAACCACCAATATCCTGATTTTAAATTAACAACCCAATCCGGATGCTTTTTAACTATTGAATATTCTGAAACTTCACCACCATCAATATGATGAGCTCGATAGGGATTTAACCACACATGTAATTCCATTCCTCTCTCATGAGCTTCTTTTATCCAAAATTCAAGAGGGTCATAAAAAGGTTCAGGAGCTTCTCCTTGTTTTCCAGACAAAAAGTAAGACCAGGGCTCAAGTTCACTTTTGTACATTGCATCACATTGAGGCCTAGCTTGAAATATAACTGCATTTAAATTACATGCACTCAATTTGTCGAGAATAAATATTGCCTCTTTTTTCTGTTCTTCTGATGATAAACCTTTTTTACTTGGCCAATTGATATTAGCAACAGTAGCAATCCACGTACCTCGAAATTCACGCTCCACTTTAGGTAAATTTTGATTTACTTTTTCAGAATTTTCAATTTTTACAGAGCCGCATCCGAAAAGAAATATTAGAATTAAAGGAATGGCTAAAATAACTTTTTTAATATCCAAAATTTCACCTACATTTATTAAAACTTTGAAATCAGAATCTTGCTTATTAATTGTCCGTTTACAATCGAAAATAATTAGGGTAAAACAAATTTAACTACATAATCGGGTGGTTTTATTAGATAGGATTTGAGTTTTCTCTTATAAAAAAGATAAGTATATTGAAATAGAACGCTATTTAATTTACTTGTGATAATACTTATTTCCAATTGAAAAAGAAATTAAATTTTCTTAATAAAACTGATTTTATGCCAAAAAATAATATCATAAACACTCTCATTATTTTTCTTATAATACTTCACCTAACTATCAAAATTACAGCACAGCCATCACAAACTTCATTTGAAAGACTAGGCAAAGATCAGGGATTAGTTCCTGGGAATATAAATGATATTATACAAGATAGTGTTGGTTTCTTGTGGCTTGCTACCGAAAATGGATTAAGCAGATATGATGGTTATAATTTTGTTTATTATAAAAACCAGGTTAATGATGAAAATAGCTTAAGCTATAATCATGTTTTCAGTTTACTTGAAGATAAAAACAGTGTTTTTTGGGTTGGTACGTTAGGCGGCGGATTAAATAAATTCAATAGTAAAACTGGAAAATTTAAGCGCTATCTTCACGATCCAGAAAACGAAAAAACAATTAGCAGCAATATTATTTTCAAAGTTTTTAGGGATTCAAAAAAAAGAATTTGGATTTCTACTCTTGGCGGTGGGTTGAATTTATTTAATCCAGAAACTGAAGAATTTACTCGATTTCAACATTCTCCAAACAATTCTAACTCCATCAGCAGCAACATGGTAAGTGCCATTTATGAGGATAAAGAAAAAAATTTCTGGATTGGTACTTTTGATGGCGGAATGAACTTATATGTTGAATCAGAAAATCGATTCATTCATTTTAAAAACAATCCGAAAAACAAGCACAGTCTTAGTCATAATCAGGTAATGGAATTTTTAGAAGATGCCAATGGAAATTTTTTGGTTGCCACTTTTGGCGGCGGAATTAATTTATTCGATAAAAAAACAAAAAAATTTAGAAGTATTAAAAGTGAAAACACCTTTCCAATTAAACCCGATAACTTGAATGTTAGAAAACTTTTAGAGGATAATGAATCTATCTGGGTTGGCACATACAATGGTCTTTTCCGATTTGATAAAAATAGTTTTAATAAATCTGATCTTTATTCAAACGCAAATGATCCAAAAACTATTAACGACAATAAAATTAGATCGCTTTTTAAAGATGCTACTGGTGTTATTTGGGTTGGTACTATTATTGGATTGAATAAATTCGATTCTTTAAGAAAAAAATTTCATGTCGTTAATTTTAATGATAACTATCAAACATTATTAGACAATCTAAATCAAGTTCCAAAGAATTTTATTTCTGAAAAAATTTTATGGGCTGGACCTGGAAAATCTACAATTCTGAAAAGCGCAGATAGATCAATTAGATTTTTCGGAAATGTTGACTCTCGAAATGGTTTTAAAACTGCGCAATCAGCAAATTTTTATTTAGATGAGAACAATTATTTATGGGTCGGAAGTTATGATGGTATTCATTACTACAATAGAATCAAAAATGAATTTCATAATGTTCAATACATTGATGATGGAACTCCTTCATTAGGAAATAATTTTGTTCGATGGTTTTACATTGATAATAAAAATCGGTTTTGGGCTGGAACAATGGCTGGCGGACTTAATTTTTATGATCCCTCAAAAAAAACCTATAAAAGATTTATCCATTATGAAGCTGATATAAATTCACTTGGAGACTCTAGAGTAAGCTGTGTTTTTGAGGACAGCAATGGTATTATTTGGGTTGGCACCTACGGTGGACTTGATGTGTTTGATGAAAATAGTGAAACATTTAAACACTACCGAGTTGTTCCTAATAGCAAAACATCTATTTCAAATGATAGGATTTATAGTATATATGAATCAAAGTCTGGGGAACTTTGGATCGGAACTTATCAGGGTTTAAATAAATACGATAGAAAGACTGATAGTTTTGAGCAATTTATAACCGAATATGGCTTTACTAATAATGCAATTTTAAGTATTCAAGAAGATTCAAAAGGAAACTTATGGCTAAGAACAGATGATGGTATTTCTAAATTTGATCCGAAAAATAAAATTTTTAAAAAATATTCAAGCAGCGATGGACTTCCGAACATGGAACAGAATGGGAATATTTCTGTTGCTAATAATGATGGAAAAATTTTCTTCGGGTTTTCAAATGGCTTAGTTTACTTCTACCCAAATGAAATAGAAGACAATCATTTTAAACCAAAAGTAGTGTTCACAAAACTGACCATTATGGATCAGGAAATATCAGTAGGAGAAAATTCCCCTTTACAAAAACCATTAAATGATTTAGATGAAATTGAATTATCATATAAAGATAAAATTATCGGGATAGAATTTTCAGGGCTGCATTTTGCAATACCGTCAAAAAACCAATATGCTTATACATTAGAAAGCTTATATGATAGATGGATTATTGTTGATGCAAATAATCGAGTTGCAAAATTTACTAATCTTGAGGCTGGTAAATATACATTAAAGGTAAAAGCCTCTAATAATGACGGTATTTGGGGCGACACCGAAAAATCTATTACAATTATTATAACGCCTCCGTATTGGGAAACATGGTGGTTCAGAGTTATTGTTGTGATATTAATTTTACTGTTGATTTTTCTTTTTTATGAAATTCGATTGAATAGACTTTTAGGTATTGAACATACAAGATCTAAAATTGCTCGCAATCTTCATGATGAGGTTGGAGGTACACTTTCTAGTATTCAGTATTTTGTAAGAGCAATGGGAAAAGAAATTGGTGAAGACAAATCCCAAAATTCCAGCAAATACTTAAATCTTATAATGAGCAGCTCTGCTGATGCTCAAGAAAAAATAAAAGATTTGATATGGACAGTAAATCCAGATGAAGACGGACTTGGAAAATTTTTTGTAAAATTTAATAGATATGCTTCAGATCTATTTGATTCTAAAGGAATTAATTACAACATTGAAATGCCGAGCGGCAGCATTAATAAATCCATCTCAATGGAAAAGCGTCAACATTTATGGTGTATCTGCAAAGAAACAATTATGAATATCGTTAAACACTCACAATGTAGAAAAGCGGAAGTCAAGTTTCAGTTTGATGGAAAAACACTTGATTTATTTGTTGAAGATGACGGAATTGGTTTTAACGAATCAGAAAAAATTTACCATAACGGATTGGTTAACATAAAAAACCGAGTCGAAGCTTTAAAAGCAATTTACAATTTAACTACTGAGGTTGATAAGGGTACAAAATGGCACTTCTCAATAAAAGTATGATGTTCACCCTAATGTGTAGTGGATATAATAGTAACATTTTTCAGTTTGCAAAAAGAATATTATGATTAAGATAATAATTGTTGAAGACAATAATTTTGCAAGAACTGCATGGGAAACTGCCTTAAGTGCAGAAAGTAATTTTGTTGTTTTAGGTGCTTATAGTTCTTGTGAAGAAGCTTTAGATTCTGGTTTGATTAAAAAATGTAATGTTATTCTACTCGATATTGGTTTACCCGGAATATCTGGAATAGAAGGAGCAGAATTATTCAGACGTATTAATGAAAAAGCACTTATCATTATGATTTCAATTAAGGATGATGATAAGAGTATTTTTGGTTCACTTCAATCCGGTGCCGTTGGATATCTGAATAAATCTGTTTCCCCAGAAGAATTGATTGATGCAATAAATTTGGCCATAAAAGGTGGCTCACCAATGACGCCTCAAATTGCTCGAAGGGTCTTAAAATCTTTCCATAAATATAATCTTGGTCATTCTGAGGAAAACTTGACCGACAAAGAAACGACTATTTTAAATCTTTTGGCCGAAGGGAAATCATATAAAAAAATTGCTGATGAGATTTTCCTTTCCGTCGATGGAGTAAAATATCACATTAGAAGTATTTATGAAAAACTGCATGTCCATAGCAGAGCAGAAGCTGTAAATAAAGGGCAGAAACTTAGAATTCTTTCTAAGTGGTAATAAAATAATAACTAAATCATTATTTTTTAGCCCAATTAGTTGTTTTTTCAATAGATTTCTTATATCAATTATTCCTATATATCGTAAAACTACACATTAGGGTAGTAAAAAAAAGAACTATAGTTTACAAATTGAAATGCAATTCCTTAAAAGATTATAAAACCTTCAGGATATTACTCGTGAAGAGAAAAAATATCTGCTTAATCATCTTTTTTTTCGTTTTTAGTTTAATTTCAAATTTAGCTCAAACTTCCATTCCCAAAAGAGAATTGAGAGGTGTATGGATTGCATCGTTAGGGATTGATTGGCCTTCTACCAGAGGAACAAGTACAGCTGATATTCAAAATCAAAAAAGCCAGCTTGTTAGTATTTTTGATTCGCATAAAAGCTACGGTTTAAATGCAATATTTTTCCACATCCGCCCGATCTGCGACGCTGTTTACAAAAGCAGTTATGAACCGTGGTCAAGTTATTTAACCGGCACTCAAGGAGTTGCCCCTTCTGACACAAGTTATGATCCTCTTAAACTTGCTATTCAAGAAGCTCATAAAAGGGGAATGGAACTTCATGCATGGTTAAATCCTTACCGCGCACAATTATCTGGTGGTAGTCCGGTATCAACTAATCACGTGATTAACAAGCATCCGAATTGGATTATCAAATGTAATGGAACTGAATACCGTTTTCTTAATCCCGGTTTACCAGAAGTTAGACAATATGTTTTAGGAATTGTGATAGATATAGTTAAAAGGTATGATGTAGACGGTATTCACTTTGATGATTACTTTTATCCTTATGCAGAATATGGAACATTTAATGATGATACCGCATTTACAAAATACCCCAACGGTTTTACAAATAAAACAGCATGGCGCAAAAACAATGTTAACATACTTTTAAAGATGATTGACGACAGCATAAAAGTAATAAAACCATGGGTAAAGTTTGGTATTAGTCCTTCAGGTAATCCATCAGTAAATAACGGAATCTTTATTACTCCCGGAGATTGGTTAGCCGGAACATACACCGACACAACTGGTGTTCTCCGTACTGGAGGAGCTTATATTGATTATATAATGCCTCAACTTTATTGGGAAAAATACAGCGGCTATTTGACTAACTGGTCAAGTTCTTCTTTTCTTAATGGAAGACATTTATATGTTGGGCAAGCAGCTTATAGGTATGGGGAATTTTCTTCTGGTGAAATAGCTTGGGAAATTTCAACCAACAGAAATACTCCAGCAATTAACGGAGGTGTTTATTTTAGTTCGCGGAGCTTAACTGTTTATAACTATAATTACGTTGCAGATACTCTTAAATATCGATACTTTACTCGTCCATCAATTGCTCCAAAGATGCAATGGAAAGTAGGAAGTACTAACAAACCTAACGCACCAACCAATCTTAGATTTGAAATTAATTCATCAACCGGTAAGTATGAGTTGCATTGGGATAAACCCACTAAAGCTGCAAGCGGCGACACTGCTTTTTTCTATATTGTGTACAGATCAGAAAATGCTTCCCCCGATATTGAAAATTCTTCTAATCTTTTTGGAACGACAGGACTTACCACTCTTTCTTCTAACTATGCAAAATATTCGGTTACTAAAGGTACATATTATGCAGTAACTGCGATCAATAGATATTCCAACGAATCAGAAATCAGTAATTTTGTTTTATTTAATTTGCCTTCATTAATTCCAAAAAAACCGGTTCTCGCTTCACCGGCTAACGGCAATCGTGAATTAGGTCTTTCCGTTAATTTAACCTGGTCGGGTGATTCTAACTCAGAACGATATGTTGCAGAGATTTCTAAAGATTCTTCTTTTAATTCAAAAACTGTTTTATTGCTTTCAGAGTATCAAAGCACTCAATTGAGTTTTAGAAATGTTGTTCCTGGAGAAAAATATTATTGGAGAGTAAAAGCTTTCGGACAAGTTGGTGAGAGCGCATATTCTGATGTTTTTAGTTTTCAATCGGGGATTCCGCTTCCTCCTCAGTTAATATTGCCCGCTCATGCAACTTATAATGTTTCATTAAAACCTGAATTCAAATGGAATCGATGCTTAGATGCTGCTTCATATAGAATTCAAGTTTCAACAACGGTTGAATTCCAGAGCGGTTCTTACGTTGTTGATACAACATTAGTCGATACTACTTATGCAATAAAGACAGCATTGACTCCGAATAAAATACATTACTGGCGTGTGAATGCAAAAAATAATTATGGCACTAGCTTCTGGTCTTCACAGTTTGGATTTAAAACTTTAATCTCTGATGTTGATGACGGAAACATTCCAACTGAATTTATTTTGAATCAGAATTATCCTAATCCATTTAATCCTTCTACAAAGATTTCATTTTCATTGCCGGAAGCTGGTTTAGCTACTATTAAAATTTATAATATTCTCGGACAACAAGTTGGTGAGTTAGTAAATAATGAATTTGCGGCTGGGCAATATACTATTGAGTTTAATGCAATAGATTATCCAAGCGGAATTTATATATATGTTCTGCAGTCTGGTCCTCAAATATTGAGTAAAAAAATGATTATTATTAAATAAACCTTTGAATTGGATTTATTTGCAATTGATTTCTATTAATAAATATAGTAATGTAATTGTAGTAGTTCCACAAATTATTCTTTTGATAAAAATTTCTGAAATTTAGGAGATATTGAGTATGAGAAAATTTTTACTTCTCACTATTCTCACCTTGTTATTTGCTTCACTTAATTTTGCTGCGGGTACAACGGGAAAAATCTCTGGTACAATTATAGACTCGCAAACAAAAGAACCTCTTATTGGTGTGAATGTAATTCTTATGGGCACTAACTTAGGGGCTTCGACTGATGTTGACGGATACTATGTAATATTGAATGTTCCTCCGGGAACATATTCTGTAAAAGCTTCTTACATAGGTTACTCCCCTTCAACAATAACAAATGTAAGAGTAAATATTGACCAGACGACAAACCTTGATGTAGCATTAACAGAACAAGCAATTCTTGCCGGTGAAGTTATTGTTATTGCTCAACAACCAATTGTTCAAAAAGATGTTTCATCAAGCAGAATTAATCTTAGCGCTGAAGAATTCGAGAATTTACCAGTTGCAACTATTCAAAGTGTTCTGAATCTGCAAGCTGGAATACTTGCAACTGCATCTGGTCCGGCAATTAGAGGCGGCGGTGCAGATCAAACTGCATTTGTTCTAAACGGTATGACACTTCGCGATGAACGCGATAACACACCGTACATTGGAATTAGCTTTACATCAGTTAAAGAAATTCAAGTGCAAACTGGCGGTTTTAATGCCGAGTCAGGAAATATCCGTTCCGGTTTAGTCAATGTAGTGACAAAAGAAGGCGACAAACAAAAATATTCAATTTCAGTTTTAAGCAGATATAAAGGTGCTGCCAGAAAACATTTTGGTGATCCAATCAATTCACCTAATTCGTATTGGATTAGACCTTATATTGATGATGCCGTTGCTTGGACTGGAACTGATAACGGTTCTTGGGATGACTATACAAAACGGCAATACCAGCCATTTAGAGGTTGGAATAAAGTTTCAGAACAGTTAGTTGCCGATAATGACCCTTCCAATGACTTAACACCTGAAGCTGCACAAAGATTATTTTTATGGCAGCACAGAAGACAATTAGATATAACAAAACCAGATTATGATGCTGATTTAAGCTTCAGTGGTCCGGTTCCGGTTGTTGGAGATTTGTTGGGCGATTTAAGATTTATTTTTTCATACAGATCAACTCAAGATATGTATTTCGTACCACTATCAACTGATGGTTATAGAGATAATAACTACCAATTGAAATTTACATCCAACATTAGTCCGGCAATTAAAATTTCTTTAGAAGGAATAATTGGAAAACAATGGGGCACAACAAGTTCAAGAAGCGGTGGTCCCGGGATTTTTCGTTCGGAGAGCGGAATTGCAAGTCAATTAGATATTCGCTCTGGCGCAAGTTATCTTGATGCACGGGTATTCGCAACTGATTATTGGGCGCCAACTGCAAAATATATTTCTGGCTTTGGTTTCAAACTTACACATGTTTTAAGTCCTTCTTCATTTTATGACGTTTATATAAATCAATTTGGAACCAGGTACGAAACCAATCCGGGCAATTATAGAAATACAAATAAAATTTATGACTTCGGGGGAATTTTATTTGATGAAGCTCCATTTGGATATTTCAGCGGAACAAGTGCTGGAATTGGTTCATCAATGAACATGGGGCTTGGCTTTAGCAACTCGAGAGATTCAAGCAAAGTAACTACATGGTCAATTAAACTTGATTTTGTAAGTCAACTTGATAAATACAATAATTTAAAAAGCGGATTCGAATTTGTTTATACTAATAATGCAGTAAATTATGCTCTTATAGAACCGGCTTTGCCAAGTAATAATAGTCAATCTAAGTGGCAAACATATCCGGTTAGAAGTGCTTTTTATGTACAAGACAAATTAGAATTCGAAGGAATGATTGCTAACATTGGTGTGCGTTTAGAATATAGCAATGCAAATGACGAATGGTATGTGATTGATAATCCTTATACGAAAGCACTTTCAGGTGCCTTTTCACTTGGTATTGATACTATACTTGTAAAAGAACCAACAAAAGCAATTCTGGATGTAAGCCCAAGGTTGGGTGTTGCATTTCCTATTTCGGTAGATAGCAAACTATTTTTTAACTATGGACATTTCCGATCGATGCCGCTTCCAGAAGATCTTTATTTGG
>Ga0194120_10004025_pt1 | contig 23191 bp, 18 predicted proteins | sample TA2MahCa65mmetaG_FD_148642 | JGI IMG/M metagenome (GOLD analysis project Ga0194120, IMG submission 148642) | Freshwater microbial communities from Lake Tanganyika, Tanzania - TA2015019 Mahale Deep Cast 65m | ecosystem: Environmental > Aquatic > Freshwater > Lake | place: Tanzania: Lake... | reverse complement strand
CAATGCTGTTGATTATCTTCTAAAACCATTCTCTGAAGAGAGATTTAAAAGTGCGGTTGAAAAAGCAATTTCTCGGTTGAACAATAAAGATGATAATCGGGAAAAGATTTCAGCAATCGTTCGCCATGTTGAGAGTTCAAATGAGAAGCTTACTCGAGTAATTGTTAAAACCGGCAGCAAAATAAATATCATCCCAATTGAAAAACTCAATTGGCTCGAAGCGCAAGACGATTATGTAATGCTTCACACTTCGGATGGAAGATTCCTCAAACAAAAAACTATGAAATACTTTGAAGATAATTTGGACGCAACGCAGTTCATTCGTGCGCATCGCTCGTACATTGTGCGGATTTCTTTCATCAAGCAGCTCGAACTTTTTGAAAAAGAATCATACAAGCTGATTCTTCACGATGGTAATAAAATCCCAGTCAGCAAATCGGGCTATTCGAAGTTAAAAGCGACACTTCATTAAAAATTAAAATCCAAAATCCTAAATACTAAACATAAATCGACAAACTTAAATCAGAAAACTAAATTGATTTTATTTATTTTTGGTTGAATGAAATCGCTTCAAGAAATATTAAAAGAAGTTTTTGGATATGACAGCTTTCGCTCACCCCAGAGGGAGATAATCCAATCCATCTTAGACCGGAAAGACGCACTTGCAATTTTACCAACAGGCGGAGGAAAATCGCTTTGCTATCAAATTCCAGCTTTCATTTTGGAAGGAACTGCAATTGTAATATCTCCTCTCATCTCCTTGATGCAGGATCAAGTTGAACAGATTAAATCAAAAATCTCTGCAGAGTATATTAACAGTTTTCAGAGCTATGGCGAGCAGCTTTCAGTTCAGAATAAAGTATTGAATGGAAATGTTAAGCTGCTGTATGTTTCGCCGGAGAAATTTATTACTGAAAGCTTCGGAGAGTTTATTTCAAAAGTCAAAATCACTTTATTGGCAATTGATGAAGCACACTGCATAAGCGAGTGGGGGCACGATTTCCGTCCAAGTTATTTGAAAATAAAAGAATCACTTGCACGCTCGTCATCTGAAATTCCAATCGCAGCCTTTACAGCCACTGCGACTCCCGAAGTGAGAGAAGATATAATTTCAAAATTGGGATTGCGCGAACCATCGGTTTTCATAAAAGGCTTTCTTAGAGAAAATATTTTCATATCTGTTATTAAAAGCCGAAATAGAAAAAAGAAAATAACTGAACTGATAAAATCAAAAAGCGGAATTAAAATCATCTACTGTCAGTCACGAAGAGAAGTCGATGAGCTTAACGACCATTTAATCTCTCACGACATTCGATCTCTGCCCTATCATGCTGGAATGAACGCTGAAGACCGTAGACTCGTTCAAGATTTCTTTCTCAATAATAAAGCTGAGGTTATAGTCGCCACAAATGCTTTTGGGATGGGAATCAACAAAGAAGATATTAGAATGGTGATTCATCAAGGGATGCCTGGTTCAATTGAAAATTATTATCAGGAGATTGGACGTGCTGGCAGAGATGGTCTTCCATCTGAGGCAATTTTGATTTATGATAAAAAGGATAGGAACATTCACGAATATTTTATACGAAATTCTACGCCAACGCGTGAGCTGATAATTAAATTTTATAATTCAATTCAGAACCACTTTGAAATAAAAATTGGGGAAAAGAATTCGAATCCAATTTCAACCAGCATAGGTTTCATAAAAAAAACATTGCGCGAGGATATATCTGAAGGGCAGCTGAATTCAATCTTGTCCTTGTTTGAAAAGGAGGGATTGATACAGTTCAAATCGAACTTCCAAAATCATTTTGCAATTAAATTGATAATCTCATCAGGCGAGGCAAGACAAATTTCAAAACGATTGCATGTGAACGAGGCAAATTTGATCGAGTGGATATTGAGAAATTATGGGAGTAAACCTCAATCAAGCTTTGTGAACGTTAATGCTGCCAAACTTTCGAATGATCTAATGTTCGACAGATTAGAAATTAATTCTGCATTGAGAAATCTTGAACAAAGAGGAATGATCGAATGCAAAATGCCGAAAGATGAAAAAAGTTTTTATTTCACAGGCGAAAGGGTATATGCGGAACAGCTTCCGATAAATTACTCCAAGCTCGAAGAAAGGGCAGTGTATAATATTCGTAAGCTTGATCTGATGGAAAAATTTGTTCATACAGAGGAATGCAAATGGAAATTTATTTTAAATTACTTTCATGAAGAGCTTACGGAATCATTCAAGTGTAATAATTGTGATAGATGCAAGTCGCCGGATCGATTATTCAAATTCGAACAGATTGATCTCGAAAAAGAGATACTGAAAACAATCAAAGAAGTCCGCGGCAAATTTGGCTCAGCCATAATTACTGAAATACTGCGTGGAGCGAAGACAAAAAAGATTGCCGACTATCATCTGCATGAAGTCTCCACTTATGGATTTTGTTCGGGTATTTCAAAAGAGGCGATTAAAGAAAAGATTGATATGCTAATTGCTCAAAATAAATTAAGCAAGACAGCATCACTTTATCCAACATTATTTTTAACTGAAGAAGGAGAAAAAACAATTTCTGATTCTGGTGTAAAAGAATTAACACTTCCAACGCCCGTGAAGCCGTCGAAAGTTGATTTGAAAGTCAATCTGAGTCTTTATGAGAGATTACGTGACACAAGAAATCTCATCGCAAAAAAATATAATCAGCCGAATTTTATGATTTGCTCGGATGAAATCCTCCGAGAAATCTCAGTTCAAATGCCAAGAACAAAGAATGAGCTTTTTAGAGTTAAAGGTGTGGGAGAAAAAGTCTTTCTAAAATGTGGAGAAGCGATGATTCAGGAAGTAAATTCTTTCTTAAACGAAATACAGAATGATGGAAACGATAAAGCGAAAAATCTGCCGCAGAATATTCGAACAACGCTCAATATGATTCGTGAAGGCATGAGTCTGGTTGAAATTTGCGAAAAGCGAAATCTCAGCAACGCAATTATTTCAGAGCATGTACAAACCCTAATTGATAATTCGTTTGATATAAATATTGCTCAATTAATTCCTATAAAGAACATTGAACTGATTAAGGAAGCAATGGAAAAATCTGAGTCGAGATTTCTTCCGGTCATTAAATCTTATCTCCCCGATGAAATCTCATTTGCCGAAATAAGGATTTGTTTGAGTTATTTCGAGAAATTGAAGTGAGGATGAAATTTTAGATAGCTTTGAATGCTTAGTTGATATATGTGAAGTCTTTACTTAATTTGCCTTTGTAATAAAATCGATGAAATTCGCTCTATCAAAGAATAAAGTTAATATCAGATTAACTGATGAAAGATGGTTTCACATTACAGAAGAACACTCTGAAATGGCCGGACTATACTTTGAAGTACTAGAAACAATAGAATCGCCTGAAGCCGTTTATTTAGGTAGTACAGGTTAGCTTATCGCAATTAAAGAAATCAAGAAGGATAAATTTCTAATAGTAATATATAAAGAAATTGATTTAAAGGATGGATTTGTAATTACAGCTTTTATAACTCGACGAAAAAAACAAATTGAAAGGAGAATGAAATTATGGCCGCTTTAGAAGTTGAAAAAATTATAGATATCGTACCCCAAATTATAAATATTCCCTTTGAGCGTATTTGGTCAAGCTATGATGCAGAAGCAGATGTATTGTACCTGAATTTTAAGAAACCCAGTCACGCAGATGACACTGAATTTACAGATGATGATATTATTATCAGATACGAAAAAGGAGAGGTAATAGGAGTAACAATTCTTAACGCAAGTAAGAAAGGAATGAAGCAATCTAATTAACTCTTTATCAAATATTTAATTATGTAAGCAGGGTTTCAGTTTCTCAATTGTTTTAATATTATAGCACTACTGCGCAGAGGCATTTAACTGAACATTCTCAAGATTTTTCACAACCTTTTCAAAAAATACTTTCCATCTTTGAGGATCGGAGTTGTAATATTCTAAAGTTGCATCTACTTGTGTTCGGTTAACATTGTAAGCTTTGAAAATCCTCTCCCGGTCTGCGATAAATGATTTTGTATCGCCTTTATATTTTTCTTTAGAGATCAACAGCTCTGAATAAATCTGCACAAATATTTCTTCCTCAATGATATCTGAGGAATTGCAACTCGTAATTAAAATAATAGTTATTAAAAAAAGAGAAATAAAAAATTTCATCTGAGCATTACAACTTCTTACTCGCATCGAACAGAATTCTTTTTTCTGCTTCCGAAAGACTCTGATAACCTTTCCTGCTTATTTTATCAAGTATTCTATCAATTTCTTCTTGATCTACCAATTCTTCTTTCTCATCGACATCATAGTAATGCACATCGCTAATATCTTTGCTCGGTTTTCTAAAACCAGACCATTTTTCGTTTGATTTTTTGAATTGATTTAAGTAATCGGAAACTGATAATACAGAACGTTTATCGATGAAATAAAAAATTACGCCAATAACCGCACCGCCGATATGTGCTAAATGAGCTGTGAGCGATTGATCGCCGACAGAAAAGAATTCGATCAATATCATGAAACCAATTAAATATTTGGCAGGAATTGGGATGAAGAAGTATAAATAAATTGGACGATTTGGAAACATTAAAGCAAATGCCATTAACACTCCGTACACACCACCGGATGCCCCGACTGTAGGAGCCAATGCCCCGTCAAAAAGTGGAGATAAAAAAAGCTGGGTCAATCCAGCACCTACACCGCACGTCAAGTAATATATTAAGAATTTCTTCGAGCCCCAGGCGTTCTCTAGTTCCATTCCGAACATCCAGAGATACAACATGTTGAATAGAATATGCGTAAAACTTCCATGCATGAATTGAAATGTTATCAGCTGCCACGGTAAAAATCCGTAACCGAGAGGTATTAATGCAAAATATTCTGTCAATAAATTAGCGACACTAACACGCTCACCAAAGCTATTAGTAAAAGTAAATCCCTGCAAAAAGATTTGAATTAAAAATACCACACCATTAATTATCATTAGATTTTTAATTACAGGCGGAAAAAAGCTGAATCCTCCGAAAAAACTTGACCTGTAATTTCTATCTCTGTAAGCCATATTATCCTTATTAGTTGTTCATAGAAGATTTTCAGGATTTAAAATAATGAAATTAAGATAAAAAGAAGCGATTAAAATTTAACACAGAAGCCAATGGGTTAGGGCTATTAATGGGGTGTTTTTGGTGGGATTGGGTTTTATGGCTTCTGTGTTTTTCAATATGAATAAATTTAGAAAATCATTTCGTGTGATTCAATCATTTACTTTTCTGTAAGGGCGACAACGCCTGGAAGAATTTTTCCTTCAAGAAATTCCAACGATGCCCCGCCGCCGGTCGAGACATGCGAAACCTTATCTTCCAATCCGGCTTTTGAAATTGCCGCTGCTGAATCGCCGCCGCCAACAATCGTTGTCACACCTTTTGATGTGGCTTCTGCGAGAACTCTTGCAATTTCATTCGTTCCCACAGCAAAATTGTTCATTTCAAAAACTCCCATCGGTCCGTTCCAAACTATAGTCTTTGAATTTCTAATGACGTCTGAAAAAAGTTCAATTGTTTTTGGTCCGATATCAAGTCCCTGCCAATCTGATTTAATTGAATTGATATCGACTATCTCAGTTTTGGCATTGTTGTCGAAAGCATCGGCAATCACTGTATCAACTGGTAAAAACAACTTTAGATTTTTTGATTTTGTTTCATCTAGAATTTCCTTTGCCATTTGAATTCTGTCTTCTTCAAGCAAAGATTTCCCGATTTCGAGTCCTTGAGCTTTAAAGAATGTGAATGCCATTCCACCGCCGATAATCAAGTTATCGACTTTCCCCATTAAGTTTTTAATAACGTCAATCTTTCCAGAGATTTTTGCGCCGCCAAGAATTGCCGTGTATGGTCTTCCGGGATTACCGACGGCTTTGGAAAGAAACTCAATTTCTTTTTGCATTAAATACCCCGAGGCATTTTGCTTGAAATATTTTGTCACTCCTTCTGTAGATGCATGTGCTCTATGTGCACTGCCGAAGGCATCGTTAACATAAACATCACCAAGTGATGCTAATTGTTTGGCAAAGTTATCATCGTTTGCTTCTTCTTCAGCGTGGAAGCGTAAATTCTCAAGAAGAACAACATCGCCTTCTTTCATTTCATTAACAATTTTTTCCGCTTCACTTCCGATACAATCGGGAGTCAGCATGACTTCTTTACTGAGAATTTCAGATAATCTACTCGCTGCAGGTTTCAAACTGTATTTCGGATTTTGTTTACCTTTTGGTCTTCCAAGGTGGCTCATTAAAATTGCTTTTCCTCCATCGTCAATGATTTTTTTAATCGTTGGAAGTGAAGCTCGAATTCTTGTATCGTCCGACACGTTCAGGTTTTCATCAAGCGGTACATTAAAGTCAACTCTAACTAAAACTCTTTTACCTTTTAATTCTAATTTATCGATTGAAAGCTTGTTCATTTAATAACCTCATTAATTCAATGTTTGCGATACAAATTTAATGAAAAGCTGAATTGGTTGTACAAAAATAATAACTAGCAGTCACTGTCCACGCCGTGACTGACTTTTTTGGGGTTAGATTGAGCTGACTTTGTCACGGAATGGTACGCGACAACCAAGTAAAGTAACTCTATTTATTTGATTCTTTTATAATCCAAACATTAAAGTTGCAGTAATCTGCAATGTATTTATACTTCTTGTAGCAGAAATAAAATGCTCATCACCACCGAGATTTATCAGAGGATCTTTTTCATCATTGAGAGAAAGATAAGAATCCAACCTTTGGTCTTTAGCTGGATTTGCATCTCCCCACGTCTTTCTAAACAAATTGAGCATGTTGTACTGAATACCGAGGTCAAGTTTCATCATTGGACCGAAGTTAATTATCGCACCGATTCCGCCGCCGGCTCCTATTCTCGAAGCTGGTTCTAATTTATGCGTTCCGCTTGGGACTTTTGCCACGCCATTGAAAATAGTCTCACCGCTGAATGAATTGAAAGAAATAAATGCATTTAAGTACGGCTTAATTGGAAGAAGAGGCAGACCGAGAGAAAATTCCGGACCGGCTTTTATTGAAAGGACATTCTGAGTTAAATCGATCCTTCCTTTGCCTGGTTCGGACTCACCTTCATTGCTTAGTGAACTGTAATCAATTTGTGCAAAAACATTTAGAGCAAGCAAACCCAATCTTGCTTTTGCATGAAGAATATAACCTGATGAAAGTCCGTAATTTTTTCCCGAATAAAAATCTTGTGTAGTTCCGGAGTAATCTGAAAGTGGAGAAACCATTCCGCCTCCGATTCCGGCTTGAAGTGAAATTTGTGCATCGGCAGTACTTACAGAAAATAAAAAGATTGCAAAGAACACAAATGTTGAAATCCAATGAAATTTCATCTTAACCTCGTCTTTTTTCTGAAATTAATTCTATGTGAAGTATAATGAAAATTATAATAAAAAGTAAAAGGGAAGTAGAGAAAGTAGTTAGATAACTCTGTGCTCTTAGTTTACCGTAGTTATTAAACCACTGAGAACACTAAGAGCACAAAGTTTTATAAAAAGATCATTAATATCGAGTAATTGTTTTAGTCAAAATCTTCATAATGAAGAATCTTACTTAATCTTTCCGCTCAGTAATTCATCGACAATACGTTGAGCATTGTAAATGTCTTCCATCGCTTCAATCATTCCTGCTGTGTGAACAGCAACCGTGCGATTTTTCGTATCATCGAAAATGAAATTACCAGGCAGACTTTCGATGTTTCCATCAAATGCTAAACCGACGACTTCAAGATTTTTATTGATCAACGGACTGCCGGAATTTCCGCCAATGATATCTGCAGTAGAAATGAAATTAACTGGGGTGCTTAGATCAAAGGCTGCTGGCGGATTTTTCCATCTTTCAGGTAAATCCCAATCTGGTTTACCTTTGAATGAAAAATGTCTGTCGTACATTCCATAAAAAGTTGTAACTACTGGAGCAATAGTTCCATTATATTCGTAACTTTTTACAATGCCATCGGCGATACGCAAAGTGAATGTTGCATCCGGCGGGAAAGTATTTCCGTAAATATCGTACATAGCATTTCCAAGCGGCTGAACTTTTGCAGCTTCTTTTCCCTGAAGTTCAGTGTAAGATTTTCTGAGTTCATTTGCTTTGTTTTCAATGTTTACTACAAATGAAACAAATGGATCGGTTGAACCTAAAATCTCTTCCGGTGATTTTTCCAAGAGGGCTTCAACTGATTCTTTGTTTGAGAGAATTGATTTGTTCAATAAATCGGCAGCTGAAGCTTTTGAGGTTTTTCCTCCAGTCAATTTATTGAATGCGTCGTTCTTGCTGCCTAATGCAGTTTTCATTTGCTCAAGCTGAAACTCTAAAGTTGCATTTTCGAGTTCTGCTTCAAATTTAGGATAGAATTTCATCTTGAGAGTGTCGAGCGCTCCGCCTTTATATTTTGGTCCGCGCTTTTCCTCCGGCATCTGCAATTGATGTGCATACTCAACTAAATCAGCTGCGATAGAGAAGTATATTGTGCGGCCAGGTCCTTTTAAGTTATATGAATTAAGTTCATAATATATATTTGATTTCTCTGCCTGAATCTTGGCAATATCATTCCAAATTGTCCCGTATTTAGCTTTCAAACCTGGCTTGCTAAAGACAGCACTTTTAAAAGTTTTCTCAAAATCTTTTTTCTTTGCCATTAGGTATGGATCTTTTAGTCCACCCAGATATCCTGTATAAGCTTTCAGTGAATTTGCGAAACCGAATAAACGTGATTGATACTCGAGTTTTTTATCAGGATTGTTTTCTAAGAAGTCAGTGTAAACTTTTACTAAATCACCCAATAGTCCAAGAGTATATGGATAAGCATAGTCTCTGAAAAATTCAAGCTGTGCGATTGTGTTCAACCGGCTTGTTCTTCCCGGATTTCCAATAACAAAAATTACTTCACCTTCTTGAACACCTTCTTTGTTCCATTTGAAATAATTTTCTGTTTTTAACGGCTTGCCATCTTCGTCGTATACACGGTAGAAAGCACAGTCAACATCATAACGGGGGTAAGTGAAGTTATCATAATCTCCGCCGTAGTAAGCGATTTGTGTCTCCGGAGCGAAAACCAACCGGACATCTTTGTACCTCTTATATCCATAAATAGAATATCTCCCGCCGTTGAAGAAGGTAATTACATTACAAATTAGTCCGGTTTTCTCGTTGAAGCTTTTTTCGATTTCTGATATTTTATTTTTTCTGTTTGAGACTTTCTCTTCGTCAGTAGTTCCGCTTTCGAATGCGGCTTTAACATTTTCAGTTACATCTTCAATCAGTACAAGCTGATCAATGTATAGATTAGGGACTTTTCTTTCCTCCTCTAAAGTGGCGGCATAAAATCCATTATCTGGAAGATTCTCTCCCTCTTTATTTACTCTATCAAGAGAGCCGCGAATACAATGATGGTTTGTCATTACAAGTCCATCTTCAGAAACGAAAGATGCTGAACAACCTGGAAGTCTGAGAGCAGAAAGTCTCGCTTTCTCGAACCATTCATTCGATGGAGAAAAATTATATTCCTCTTCGAAGTATTTCATTGGTGGGAAATCAAATGTCCACATCTTGCCGTTGTCAAATTTTCCAGCTTTAACCCATTCATAACTTTCTGATGAATCGGATTTCATTATTGTCTGGTTCGATGAACAGCCAGCAACAATGAATAGTGAAATCAAAAATGCAAGGAATGGAGCAGATTTTTTAAGGTGAGTCATTATTACTCCTTCAATTATTTATTATAAGATAGTAAGTTAAATTTTTTGGTATTCAACGAGCTATACCAGATTAAATTGTATGAGGCGTTTTGTACGAATGTTAAAGTAAGTAGTTACAAGTTTAGACAAGCTCAAAATCGATTTTATATTTGATCAATCCTTTCTCAAAAGCTTTCTGGAAAAGTAAGTCCAAAGCTTTTTTCCCTTCATCTCCCATATCGATTGTAAGTTCATTTACGTACATTTTTATAAATTTTTCGCCAAGCTCAAAGCTTAGACCTCTGCCAAACTTTAGAGCATAGGTTACAGCGTCCTGCAAGTTTTTGTATCCGTACTCTATAGATGTTTTTAATCCGCTTGAAATTTTAACTGCAGTTTCATGACCGAGATCTTTACGAACAACATCGAGTCCGAGGGGGAGCGGAAGTCCGGTTTCTTCTTTCCACAATTCTCCAAAATCAAGAATTTTTTTGAAACCAAGATTCTGATAAGTTATTTGTCCCTCATGAATTATTACACCTGCATCAACTTCATCTTTTTCAATCGCCGATAAAATTTCATCGAATGGATAAGCGTGTAATTGAATATCATTGATATAAATTTTAGTGAGGAGAGTTGCAGTAGTAAGCTCTCCCGGGTGAGCGACTTTCTTCCCTTTGAGTTCCGCAATGGAGAAATATTTTCTTGATACAATGAGCGGGCCATAGCCAATCCCCATGCTTGAACCTGTTCGCATAACGTAATATTTATCCGCCACATAAGGAAAAGTGTGCGCAGAAATCGCTGTGACTTCCAATTCGCCTTTCATTGCACGAATATTAAGTGATTGAATGTCTTCCAGAACGTGTTCAATTTTATAATTGTCTATTTTTACATAGTCGAACGCTAGACCGTAAAACATAAAAGCGTCGTCAGGATCGGGACTATGTCCAACTCGAAGTATTTTTTGATTCATATTTTTAATTGCATTATTTTTGAGACGAAAATCTTCGCATCAATCGGAGTGAAACAATTTTGAAGATTTCAATATTTTGTACAAATATAAAATATATAAGAGTTTCAACCAAGAGAGTTAAAAAGAGCTTTTTATGATAATTGTGATGCAAAGCAGCGCAACTACACCTGAAATTGAAAATGTTTTAACACATGTTCAACGAATTGGGCTGGAGTTTTCAATATTAAAAAATATTGAAAAAACTGTAATCTTGACACAGCCGAATTTTGATGTGAATGTTGATCTTTTCAAATCCCTGCCCAACGTCGAGTCTGTTGTAACAATAAATGAAGATTATAAACTCGTATATAAAAATGTAAATGCCCTTGAAACAATAATCGATTTAAACGATGTTAAGATTGGGGGCAGGGAGTTAACAATAATTGCAGGGCCCTGCGCGGTTGAATCGGAAGAACAATTAAAGAAAGTTGCATCCTCGTTGAAAAGAAACGGGGTTAAAATTCTTCGTGCAGGTGCATTCAAGTACAGAACGAATCCTTATACATTTCAAGGATTAGGGATGCGGGCACTCGAAATGCTTGAGCAGTTAAAATATGATACTGGATTAAAAATAATTACAGAAGTTCTCGACTACAACGACTTAAAATATTTCGAAGGGATTGTTGATATAATCCAGATTGGTGCGCGTAATATGCACAATGTTAATTTACTTCGAGCAGTTGGTGAAATATCTCAGCCGGTTCTTCTTAAACGAAATTTTTCTGCCACTTTGCGAGAGTTTCTTTTCAGTGCTGAGTATATTTTAATCGGCGGGAATAAAAATGTAATTCTTTGCGAAAGAGGAATTAGAACGTTTTCAGATTATACAAGAAACACACTCGATATGAGTATCATTCCAGCTATTAAGCAACGCAGCCATCTGCCTGTGATTGTTGATCCAAGTCACGCAACAGGCAAACGCGATTATGTTATACCTATGAGTCTTGCAGCTATTGCTGCTGGCGCAGATGGACTAATGCTGGAAGTTCATCATCAGCCTGAACTCGCTTACTCGGATTCTGACCAGGCAATTCGTTTAGAGCAGTTTGAAGAACTGATGAAAAAAGCTAAGAAGGTTGCAGAAGCCGTCGGTAAAACACTTTCCAACTGATGGAAATAGAACTTAACCTAAAAAAAAGATCTGATAGATCTTATAAAATCCAGATTGGCAGAAATAATTTCTTCTCTCTGGGAAAGTTAATATCAGAAAAATTTTCTCCTGATAAATGTATAATTGTCACCGATACAAAAATCGATAAGTTATACAAATCAAAAATCAAATCAGGACTTCTTTCTAACAAAAATTTCAAAACACATCTTATTAAAATTCCATCTGGAGATAAGAGCAAATCCCAAAAAGTTAGAGATCTGCTCGAACGTGAAGTAATTTTACAGCATCCAACGAGAAACACAATTCTCATTGCACTCGGCGGAGGGGTGGTCGGAGATATCACTGGATTATTAGCTTCCACAATTTTGCGCGGAATAAAATATGTTCAAGTGCCGACAACAATAATTGCACAAGTAGACAGTTCGATTGGAGGTAAAACGGGGATAAATTTACCTGAATCGAAAAACATGATCGGGACGATTCATCAACCTTCATTTGTTTTAATAGATATAGATTTTATAAAAACCCTGCCGGTTGTTGAATATTTAAATGGTCTTGCTGAAATTATAAAAAGTTCTGTAATTGCTAGTAATAATTTATTTCGTTTTCTTGAAGATAATTTTGAAAAACTATTGATGCGCGATCCTGAAGTTCTTCAATATTGTATTGAAAAATGCGTTAGGATAAAAAGTGGAATTGTTCAGCAGGATGAAACCGAAAACGGGCTCAGAAAAATTTTAAATTTTGGTCACACAATTGGACACGCAATAGAGGCTTTCTCAAATTATAGAGTCAAACATGGCTTCGCTGTTGCAGAGGGAATGATAGTTGAGTCTCGAATTGCAAATCAAATGAAAATTTTACAAGCCAGTGAGTTCGGCAGGATCGCTGAATTAATTTCCAACCTAGGACTTGATAGAAAATTTCGCAGTCGGTATAAGTTTAATTTAATCTGGGAAAAAATACTATTTGACAAGAAAAAGGTTAAGGATAAAATAGTTTTTTCACTCCCCTCAAAAATTGGTAAATGTGAATTCAATATAGTAGTTAATAAACCTATTGTAAAATCAGCTTTTGAAAATTGAAATGTTAGTAATCTCAGCCGCGCCAAAAAATTATTTCGATTATAAATCTGCTGTAAAGAAAGCCAAAAAATATTCTGCCGATTTAATTGAAGTAAGAATTGAAAACATTGATCCCGCCGTTTTTAAAAAAATCCTCAAAGATAAAACGATAGAAAAAATAGTCACATTTAGAAAAGAGAAAGTAAGCGGAGCGGCGCTGACTCGAATGAGAGAATTATACTCGATTGCTTTCAGTTCTGGCGCAGAATATATTGACATTGATTTTAGTTGGGGGAAAGAAATTATTGATGACCTAATTTCTAATTCGAGAAAGTCAAAAATCATTCTTTCGTATCACGATTTTCAACGCACACCGCGCTTAGCCGAGCTAAAAGTTATCTTAGGCAGGATGGAAAAAATTATTGCACATTCATATAAAATTTCTGTTCAAGCAAATAAGATGGAAGACAATGCAAGAATATTTCATTTACTTGAATCTGTGCAAAGCAAAAAAATTAAACTAACGGCTCATTGTATGGGCGAGCTTGGAAAAGTCAGTCGAATACTTGGAAAGAAGTATGGAACTTATCTAACCTATTCATCAATAGATGACGAAACAACAACCGCTGCAGGGCAGCTTCCAGTTGAAACAATTGCAGAATATTTGAATTATCACAAACTAAACAGAAAAACAAAAGTCTATGGGATAATCGGAAATCCATTAAAGCAAAGTAAAAGCTGGATATTTCATAATTATGGATTTTCAATGAATAATTTTAATGGAGTTTACGTAAACTTTCTAACTGATAATGTTCAAAGTTTTGCGAAAACTTTTGCTGGCTTAGTTGATGGTGTGAGCATTACCATCCCTCATAAGGAAAAAATTCTTTCGCTTTCTAAACAAGTTTCAGATTTGGTAGGATCAATCGGTTCTGCAAACACGGCATTATTTGCACATGAGAATATAATATTTTACAACACAGATTATTTAGCGGCAAAAAAGTTTATTTGCGAAAACTCATATCTGCAAAACAAAAATGTTTTAATCATAGGAGCGGGGGGAACTGCGCGGGCTTTTATTTTTGCGATGAAAGAGTTCAATAATAATGTTTACGTTACCAATAGAACAATTCAAAAATCAAAACAGCTTGCACAAGAGTTTGATGTTTTTTTACTTGAAAATATCAAACAAAAAGAAGTAAATTTTGATGTGGTAGTAAATGCAACACCAGGCGATAATGAATATTTACTTTCAACATTTAAGGGAGTGTTGAAAACCGGATCGGTTAAACTTACCATGGATGTTGCGTTAAATCCATTCGACTCGAAATTTATACTCCTTGCAGAGAGGCATAATTGCAAAGTCATTAACGGATTTGATTTCTTTCTCGAGCAGGCGCTTATTCAATTCAAACTGTTTACTAAATCTAATCTTTCCCGAAACCAAATGCGTAAATATCTTCTAAGGAATTTTAACCAATCACTCTGATCTAATGTACGTTTTCACTCCTCCACCTTCTAAAAGTCTAACGAACAGAGCACTGATTTTGGCTGCACTTGCCGAAGGCAAAAGTGTGATTGAGAATTTTGCTGATTGTGACGATACGAAACTTATGGTAAAAGCTCTTCGGAAGCTTGGCATTAAAATAATTAAAAAAAATAATGTGGTTGAAGTTATTGGACTTGCTGGAAGTTTTTCTCGAACAGGATTAACAATTTCCTGTGGCAATGCAGGAACAACATTCAGATTTTTAACCGCACTTCTTGCTTTGAATAATGGGACTATAACTCTAGATGGTTCGAAGCGAATGCGTCAAAGACCAATTGGAAATCTTGTGAAATCACTTAAGCAAGCAGGAATAAGAATAACTTCTAATAAAAACTTTCCTCCTCTCAAGATTTACAAAAGTAAAGTGATTGGGGGAAGAATAAGTATCAATTCCTCAGAAAGCAGTCAATTTCTCTCTGCCTTGTTAATGATTTTGCCATTTATGAGAAAAAATACTGAGATTCATGTTGAAGGAGAATTGGTCTCAAAGCCTTATGTTGATATGACGCTCGAAATGCAGAAGCAGTTCGGAGTGAATGTTAGAAATATTGAGTATAAAAAATTTGTTCTTGCCGAGAAAAATTTTTACGGCGCGACAAAAATTACAATTGAGCCCGATGCGTCATCTGCTTCGTATTTTTTTGCTACGGCTGCAGTCGCAAAAAAGAAAATTACGATTCATGGATTGACAAAAGAATCAAATCAGGCGGATATCAAGTTTATTGGTGTTTTAAAAAGAATGGGTTGTAAAATAGAAATTCGTAATTCAGAAATTGTACTGACAGGGAAAAGGCTGAAAGGAATATCTATTGATTTAAATTCATCGCCGGATATTGTTCAAACTCTTGCTGTTACAGCCTGTTTTGCGAAGGGAAAAACTAAAATTCGGAACGTGGCTAATCTAAGGCTTAAAGAGACGGATCGCTTAAAAGCACTTTCGACTGAATTGAGAAAAATTGGCGCTTATGTAAATGAAACTGAAGATGGTTTAGAAATCACACCAGGAAAACTTCGAGCAGCAGAAATTTCAACATACAATGACCATAGAATGGCAATGAGTTTTGCGATAGCCAAATTGGTTAATCCGAAAATTAAAATTCTGAATAAAAACTGTGTAAAAAAATCTTTTCCGAATTTCTGGAATGAATTCAGTAATATGAAAAGGATTTATAAACTATGAACATTGTTTTGATTGGTTTCCGAGGCGCAGGAAAATCTTCACTTGCTGATATTCTTTCAAAAAAACTCTCAATGAGGGTAATAAGCAGTGATGCATTAATCGAAGAGCATGAAGAAAAATCAATTCAAGAAATCGTTGAAAAAAATGGATGGGAATATTTCCGGGATGTTGAGTCTGCTGTAATTGAAAAGATTTCTGATGAAGATGAATCAGTAATTGATACAGGCGGAGGAGTAGTTGAGAATCCGCTTAACATCGATCACCTTAGGGTTCGGGGATTTATTGTTTACGTTTCTGCCAGTTTGAAAGATATCAAAAACAGAATAATTCATGATTCAACTCGGCCAAAGCTCAATCCACTGTTAAATACTGAAGATGACATTGTGTTTGCGTACAACCGGAGGAACCCACTATACGAAGAGTTTATGGATTTTCGTGTTAATACTTCGACACATACCATTGAGGAATGTGCGGCACAAATAATTAAAGAGATTGAAAAATAACTTTCGTATAATTCGATAAAGTTCGCAAAAGTTCAGCTGAAGATAAACTTCGGTTAGTTAAATATTATTTGGAGGAAAGATGTTACGTTTATTATTAGCCCTTCTAATTATTTCATCTCATGTATTTTCGCAATCGCTCCAAACCCCTGAAGAATATTTAGGATATAAGGTAGGTGCCGATTTTAAAATTGCTGATTTTGAAACTATCCAAAAATATTTCAAACATCTTGCACTGCATTCGAATAAAATTGTATATGAAGAAATTGGAAAAAGTGTTCAAAAGCGTGACATGTTCATGGCAATAATCAGTACGGAAGAAAATTTAAAGAATCTTGAGAGTTATAGAAATGTTGTTAGAACTCTTTCAGATCCAAGAAAGATTACAGAAGAAGAAGCAAAAAAATTATCGAAAGAAGGAAAAGTTGTTGTACTTGTCACCTGCAATATACATTCGACTGAAATTGCATCTGCGCAAATGTCTATGGAACTGGCACATAATCTCATTACGAATTCAGCTCCGTCAAAAATCAATGATGCATTAAAAGATGTAATATTTATTATCATGCCGTCAATTAATCCTGACGGTACAACTATGATCGTTAATTGGTACAATAAATATTTAAATACTGAATATGACGGAAGTTCAATGCCGTATCTTTATCATGAATATGCCGGACACGACAACAATCGCGATTGGTTTATGTTCAATCTTCCCGAAACTCGCAATGTTATTAATGTCGCTTGGCATAAGTGGTTTCCGCAGATTTGGTTAGATCAACATCAGATGGGAAGCAGCGGTGCAAGATTGTTTGTCGTGCCGTATAAAGATCCAATTAATCCAAATGTTCATCCTTTGATTTGGAAATGGCAAAAAGTAATCGGCGGGCTTACCTCACTTCATCTTGAGCAGCAAGGATTCACTGGTATAATCGATCAGGCAATATTTGAAGGATGGTGGCAAGGACCTGCAAGCGATTGTGGACTTTGGCACAACCAGATCGCGCTTCTTTCTGAGATGGCAAGTTGTAATATCGCAAGCCCAATTTATATTGATCCTTCGGAAGTTCGTGTGACACCTGAATTGACCACGTACGATATTCGTACAAATTATTCAAATCCATGGCGCGGCGGGTGGTGGAGATTGCGTGATATTGTCAATTACGAAATTGCATTAACATATAGTCTAATTGAAATATCTTCTATGTTTAAAGAAGAATTTCTCTACAATTATTATTTAATGGGAAGAGATGCTGTAGAAAAAGGAAAATCGGAAAGACCATTTGCATTCATCGTACCGAGAAATCAAAACGATCCGGTAACCACTTCAAAAATGATTGAAGTGCTGCAAATGGCGGGAGTTGAAGTTCATTTTTCTGATAAAGAATTCAAAATTGATAATGTAACTTATCCTGCAGAAAGTTATGTGATTTATCTCGCTCAGCCGAAAGGGCGATACGTGAAAGATTTATTTGAAGAACAGCTATATCCAGATTTGCGTAAATCAAAAACCGAAAGTCCAATTCGCCCATACGATGTTGCCGGTTGGACGCTTCCTTATCTAATGGGGGTGAAATTTTTTCAAATTGATAAACCATTTAGTGATGATTTTAGGTTACTAAACGATGCGAATTATCCAAAAGGAAAAATCGAGGATAAAGAAGGTAAATATTTTATCGCGCCGGCAGGTTTAAATGCTAACTCAACTTTTATGAATCGTCTTCACAAACTTGGAGTAAAAACATTTTGGCTGAATGAAAAGATGAAGATCGGGGATAAAGAATTTTCTGCAGGCTCAGTTGTGATTCCGCAAAATTCTAAAAACAAAGAATATGTGAAGAATACTGCAGAACAGCTGCATTTAGAAATCTATTCCGCAAGTGAAATTGATAACATTAAGCTGAAAGAATTGAAAAAAGTTAAAGTCGGGCTCTATCAGCCATTCACTGCAAGTATGGATGAAGGTTGGACGCGCCTTTTACTCGAAAACTTTGAATTTGATTTCGCCGCACTTCATAATAAAGATTTTAAAACAAAAAATTTAAAAGAAAGATATGATGTAATAATCATTCCATCTATGAGCGGCGACTTGATTAAGACAGGTTATTTTCAAGGCGAGAATGCGAGGTACAATCGTCCAAAACCTCCAGAATATGACAGCGGAATTGGAAAAATTGGTTTAGAGAATTTAAAATCGTTTGTTGAGAAGGATGGAGGTGTTGTTATTGCTCTTGGCGAAGCTTGTAATTTTGCTATTGAAGACCTTGGATTGAGAGTTACGAATGTTTTAAAAAATATAAAAAGTGATCAATTCTTCTGCCCTGGTTCATTGATTAAAATGAATGTTGATAATACCCACCCTATCGGATTTGGCTTGGAAGAGGAGATTATAGGTTATCAAAATTCAAACATTGCATTTCAAACTTCTATTCCTTTTGGGCAGTTTGATCGTACTGTGGTTGCAAGATATCCAACTTTGAATTTATTGAAATCCGGTTATTTATTGGGAGAAGATTATCTTTATAAAAAATCGGCAGTGGTTGATATCAAACAGAAAAAAGGAAGAGTGATTTTGTTTGGATTCGGCGTGCAGAATCGCCACCAAACATTTGGAACATTCAAGCTTTTGTTTAACGCAATTCATTATGCTGGACTTGCTGAATAACAGGTGTTTTATATAGGGACGTAATGCATTACGTCCCTACATAATTATTGATTGTAAAAACACTTTTTCAAAATTATCAATCATTAAATCTATTTTAAATTTATTCTCAACAATTTTTCTCCCCAGCATCCCCATACTTTTTGTTTCATTTGGATGATTCAGTAAATAAGAAATTGCATCAGCAAGTTTAATTGAGTCTTCAATAGGAACGAGAAGTCCAGTATTTTTATCATCGACAATCTCTGGAATGCTGCTTACGTTGGTTGCAACAGTTGGAATCCTTGCCGCCATTGCCTCAACCAAAACATAACCAAATCCTTCATATAAAGATGGAAGAGTCAGTAAATAAGACTGCTGAAGAATAGAAGGAATATCGTTTCTGAATCCAAGCAATTTAATCTGTGACTCGAGATTATTTGACGAAATAAATTCTTCAATGTATTCTTTCATTGGACCTTTTCCAACAAAAAGCAAAACCGAATCTTCATGTTTAGAATGAATTGATTTCCAAGCTTCGAGCAGATACTTTATTCCTTTACGTTTCTCAAGCTGTCCGATAAAAGTTACAAATTTTGTTTTCTCATTAAATCCTAATTCTTCACAAAGCGATTTTGTTGGTTTAATTTCATAAGGTCGAAGAGATATACCTTTATAAATTACGCTTATCTTATTTTCTTTTAACCAAGGTGCGCTCTTCATTACAGAATTTTTAGTTGCATTGGAGTTTACGATTAAATGAGTCACAAGAAAATTATAAACAAATCTATAGCGTAAATTATTTTTCAGCGGCACGTCAACCTCTCGACTTGGAATTACAGCTTTGACACCAGCAAGTTTTGCGGCAATTCCTCCGAAGCGGAGTTCTTTATCAAGATTTGTGCAGACAACATCAATCTTTTTTTCCCGCATAAATTTTTGCGTTTTCCATACGACTATAGGATCCAAATCGCCGCCGAATCTCATACCTGTGACATCGAACTTTTTCTTCCAAGCATTTTCAGCTAATTCAGTATCATATCTGCAGAGTAAATAAATTTTATGTCCGCGCTCTCTTAACCCGGACATTATATCCATCAAAAAAACTTCACCGCCGCCCCACATTTGAATAGAATTTATAAAGAGAATATTCATTTGCAGTTTATGATTGATTAAAAAATTCTTTGTCGAATGCCAACGCTAGTTTAGAAAGTTATTCTTGATTTTTTCGGGGAGAAGTTTAATCAGTTCTGGATTTGACTCGACTAATCTCAAAATATCTGCAAGATCTTTCTGTCTTTTACTTTTACGTTTTTCAGTATCGGAATAAGCCCAAATTTTTCCCTGAAGAACATCTTCGATGCAAGCAACTTTCAATTTGTATCCTAATACGGAGTTAACTTTTGCCCTGCTAATAAATGGCTGACACCGTCCATCTTTTTGAATTTGAATTCTCAAATCAGAATCTTTTGTGCTCAAGTTATAGCTATGAGAAAAATCTTCAATTTCAAAGGATCTTTTGGCTTCGGCTAGAAACTTATCTAAAAGTTCAACTGCTAGAACTATATCTAAATCAAGACTTACAACTGGTTCAACATAAGCGTTGACTGCAAGTCCTCCAATCACGCAATAATCAATCTGATGTTTATCCAGAATTTGAATAAACTTACCAAGTATATCTTCCTTATCCTGTAGTACATTATTGAAAAAAGCTTTTTCTGTCATTTCGATATTATTAAATAAATTCTCTAACCTTCAAACTTTATGAACCTTATAACTTTATGAACTTTATAAACTTTTTACTTTTCTAGCTTTCTTATTTCTTGAACTCTTTAATGATTTTATCAATTTCATCTTCACTTATTCCTGTTCCAAGAATTTTGCCAGATTCAGGTTGAGGAACCTCTCCTTTTTTATATGTGTACGAATCTTTGATAGGCGGATTGCCTGCTCGCGTCCGCATCCGTTCCTCTACTTCCTGGATCCAATTTGTAGCATTTTTATCAGAAGGAGATTGTGAAATGTGCGAGGAGCCAGCAAACGAATTCAGACTTCCCCCAGAATCTTGGTTAATCGGATTGACCTCGAATGCAAGCTTTTTGTAATTAAGCAGATGTTTTGCTGTAACATTTTCAGAAATAATCGATCCTCCCCAAGTTCCGGGTCCTAATGTCAATGATGGATAAAGAGCAGTTGTGAATCCGACAGCGCCAAGAGATGCAACAGTATTAACTAAAATTCTGAACGAAGGTTTTTCAATTGCAAACTTCATAATAATATCTTTGTCGTTCGAGTGAATCACGAGTGTGTGACCAACACCGCCGAATTCCAACAACTCAATACAGCGATGACATCCATTCAGCCAACCCTCTTCAGTATAAAATGCTAAAATTGGTGAAAGCTTTTCCATCGATAGCGGTTCAATCTTTCCGACTGTAGTTAATTCGCATATAAGTACTCGAGTATTTGCAGGAACAGTGAAACCAGCTTTTTGTGCAATTGCAGAAGCTGTTCGTCCAACGATCTCAGGATTTATTCTTCCAGATTTATCAACAAGGACAGCTTCCAGCATTTTCTTCTCTTCCTGATTTACAAAGTAACCGCCGATTCGTTTACACTCTTCAATTACTTTTTCTCGTAAAGGTCTGTCGCAAATTATTGCCTGCTCCGAAGAACAAAGCACTCCATTATCGAAGGTTGTTCCGTAAAAAATGTCAGCGACAGCCTTCTTGTAATTTGCAGTTCTCTCAATAAATGCCGGTACGTTACCGGGTCCCACACCATACGCCGGTTTGCCTGCACTGTATGCGGCTTTTACCATAGGAGTTGAACCTGTAGCTAATATTACTGCAACGTTTCGATTTTTCATTAATTCATTTGTTCCTTCGAGAGTTGGAGTAGAAAGGCATGCGATCAATCCGCGAGGAGCGCCTTCTTTAACTGCTGCCTCCTCGAGAAGTTTGGCGGTCTCGACTGTGCACTTTGCCGAGGCAGGATGGGGAGATGCAACAATTGCATTCCTTGCTTTCACAGAAATCAAAGCTTTGTAAATCATTGTCGATGTAGGATTTGTTGATGGAATCAATGCGGCAACCACGCCCATCGGTTCGGCAATTTCTAAAACTTTCCCATTTTCGTAGGAATTAATAATGCCGACCGTCTTTAAATCCTTTATCGATTCATAAACGTGCTTTGAACCGAAAATGTTTTTTGTGATTTTATCTTCAATTATTCCGAAGCCGGTTTCTTCACAGGCCATTTTTGCAAGTTTTTCTCTGGCTGCATAACCAGCATCAGCCATAGCTTTAACTATTTTATCAACTTGCTGTTGAGTGTAATGTTTGAATTCGAGCTGTGCTTCTTTAGCACGGCTGCAAAGGTCACGAACTTCTTGAATCGATTGTAAGTCTTTATCGAGCTGCATTCTTTCCTCTAAAATTACCCTGAAAAATACCTCATCCAACGTTAAAAGGCAACGGCTTGAAAATTAAAAAAGGCGAAGCTAAAATTGAATTTAACCTCGCCCTGAATTTTTACCCAGAATTACTCCGAGTTATTTGAGCTGTCTAAAAGATATATCTCAAACCAAGCTGCAATTGCCATCTTGATTTAATTGATGGATCGTCAATATAGGTTGATTTGGTTTCTGTATTAAATTTAAATACAGGTTCGCCGCTTGTATTGAATTTCACTAATTCTAGTGGTGTTGTAGCTGCAGGATTCGCAACTTTTCTTACACCCCAATCTGAGCTTATAAGATTCGCAACATTCAATACATCCAAGCTTAATTGGAATGTATGTCTGTGACTGCCAAGCATGAACGAGAAGTCCTGCAGAATTCTTAGATCAATATTACTGAACCATGGATTGACAGCGCCGAATCTTTCGGCAATTTTTCCACGATTTGCTTTTAAGTATTCATCTTGTTCGATGAAAGCATTAAATGCTGTCCACTGTTCTGCGGGAGAAACAGTCTTTGTTCCGACAGTGTAAGGTTCAAAATTAATTTCACTTGAACTCTTCGGAATATAGATCAGATCATTAACTGTGCTTCCATCGCCATTAACGTCTCCGGCATAAGTAAATGAATATCTATTTCCGCCAGCCCCTTCAAATCTATTTCCTTCAGCCAATTCGAAGAAGAGTCCAAAGCTGGTAGCAAAATTTTCCGACCATTCATAGCGGTACAATCCGCCTGCCACAAATCTATGTCGGTTTCCAAATTCTGAATAACTAAGAACTGGTTTATTCGGATCACCTTGAACAGGATTTTCTGACCAAAGAACACTGGCAATTTCAGTTGATTTCAATAAGCTCTTTGCTTCGAGATATGTGTAGGAAAAGAATGAGGAAAGCCCGAAGTCAAAA
>Ga0194120_10004022_pt1 | contig 23201 bp, 19 predicted proteins | sample TA2MahCa65mmetaG_FD_148642 | JGI IMG/M metagenome (GOLD analysis project Ga0194120, IMG submission 148642) | Freshwater microbial communities from Lake Tanganyika, Tanzania - TA2015019 Mahale Deep Cast 65m | ecosystem: Environmental > Aquatic > Freshwater > Lake | place: Tanzania: Lake... | reverse complement strand
GCTCGCACCACCGACGGGCCGATGGCCGAGATCAAGCAGATCGCCGCCGACATCGAGAAGAAGTACGGCCTGCTCGACCTCACCCCCTACCAGGGCTACGCCTATGCCGACAGCGAGGCGGCCGGCGCCTCGGCCTGGGCAACGGCCGACGGCGACCGCGCGCTGGCGCTCAAGGCCGCGAGCGAGCTGGTTGCCGAGATGAACAAGCGGCGACCGCTCCTGTTCAAGACGCTGCCGACCGCCGCGGAAGGCATCGCCCGCGAGCTCGCGGCGAAGGAGGCGCCGACCGCCGTCATCGATTCCGCCGACCATCCCGGCGCCGGCGGTATCGGCGATACGCCTGGCCTGCTTGCCGCCCTGGTCGCTTCCAAGCCGACGAAGCCGACCGCCTTCTGCTTCTTTCACGACCCTGATCTCGTCGCCAAGGCGCGGAAGGCCGGCATCGGCGGCAGGCTCAAGGTAAGGATGGGCGGGCGGCTCACGCCGCTGTTCGGTCCGCCGGTCGAGGCCGAAGTCACCGTCGGCCATCTATCGGAGGGCAGATACGTCAACAGGGGCCCGGTGCATGGCGGCATCGGTGTCGATCTGCAGGGTGTCGCCCGCCTCGACTTCGTTGGACTGCCGATCTCGGTGATGATCACCGGCGTCTGCCACGACGCGACCGACGCCAACTTCTACCAAGCAGCCGGCATCGACCTTGCCAAGCTGCAGGTGCTCGCAGTCAAGGCGAAGAATCAGTTCCGTGCCTCGTTCGGAACGATCTTCAGGGAGATGATCGATGTCGACACACCAGGTCCGGCCGCCTTCGACTTCTCGAGCTTCCCCTTCAAGAAGGCGCCGAAGACCCTCTATCCGCTGAACCGCTGACCCCGGCCGCGCGGATTCGCGAGTGACTCGATACATCATTCACCGCCTGGCGAGCGCGGTGCTCGTCGTCTTCTTGGTCACGATCATCTCGTTTTCGGTGATGTCGCTGGTGCCCGGCGATCCGGCTTCGGTCGTCGCCGGCGCCAATGCGACGCCGGACGAGATTGAGGCGATCCGCGTGCAGCTAGGGCTGCACCTGCCATATCACGTCCGGCTGGTCGACTGGGTTCTCGGCCTCTTCCAAGGTGATCTCGGCCGTTCGATCTTGCTTCAGCGCTCTGTCGCAGAAGCGGTTGCCGAGCGATTGCCGGTGACGATCGCGCTCTCCATCTATGCAATGACCCTGACGCTGGCGCTCGGAGTATCGCTAGGTGTCCTCGCGGCGGTGCGCCAGAATTCCTGGGTCGACCAGCTCTGCATGACGGTGGCGCTCCTCGGCGTGTCGCTGCCGAACGTTTGGCTCGCGATTCTCTTCGTCATGTTCTTCTCGGTTTATCTCGGCTGGTTTCCGACGGGCGGTTATGTACCGTTCGAGCAGGATGCGTTTCGCGCACTGGTGGCCTTGACGCTCCCGGCGATCGCGCTGGCGCTGACCCAGATCGGCCTGCTCGCGCGCATGGCTCGATCGTCGATGCTCGAAGTGCTGCGGCAGGACTATGTGCAGACGGCACGGGCGAAGGGCCTCCCGCGTTGGAGCGTCGTCGGCAAGCACGCGCTCAAGAACGTGATGATCCCGCTGGTCACGGTCTTTGGCATCATCCTCAGCCTCAGCCTGAGCGGCACGGTGGTCATCGAGACGGTGTTTTCACTGCCGGGCATGGGGCGCCTGATCGTCAATGCGATCCAACGGCGCGACTACCCCGTGATCCAGGGTGGGCTGCTGCTGACGGCATCGGCCCTGGTGATGGTCAATCTCGCCGTCGATCTGCTCTACGCATGGCTCGATCCGCGGGTCCGCTATGCCGATTAGGCGGTTGCTGCGCCACCGGCTGTTCGTCACCGGCCTTAGCCTGTTCCTCCTGGTGGTGGTCGCGGCGATCGCCGCCGAGTGGATCGCCAGCCACAACCCGACGCGCATGAACATGCGGCTCAGGTTCACCGCGCCCGGCGACCCACGCTTCCTCCTCGGGACCGATGCGTTCGGACGCGACATCCTGGCGAGGCTCGCCCATGGCGCCCAGGTGAGCCTTCGCATCGGCGTCATGGTGGTGGTGTTCACCGGCGTCTTCGGAACCCTTTTTGGTGCGCTTTCCGGCTACTTCCGCCGGCTCGACAACCCGATCATGCGCGTGATGGACGCATTCATGGCGTTCCCCGCGATCATGCTGGCGATCGCCATCGCGGCAGCGCTCGGTCCCTCGGAGCTGAACGTCGTTATTGCTCTCGCCGCCGTGTACACGCCGCGCACGGCGCGCATCGTGCGTGCTTCGGTGCTGGTCGTGCGCGAGGCCGAGTTCGTGCAGGCAGCGCGCGTCGCCGGCGCGGGCGATACGCGCATCCTCCTGGGTCATGTCCTGCCGAACAGCTTGGCGCCGCTGATCGTGCAGCTCACCTTCATCTTCGCCTATTCCGTGCTGGCCGAGGCGGTGCTGAGCTTCCTCGGCGTCGGGCCGGCACCGCCGACGCCGACCTGGGGCAACATGATCGCTGATGGCCGCAACTTCATCCGCGAAGCGCCCTGGATCACGCTGATGCCGGGGATCGCCATCTCCATCACGGTCCTCGGCCTCAACCTCCTCGGCGACGGGCTTCGCGACGTGCTCGACCCGCGCATGAAAGTGACGTCGAGTTGAGCCCGCCGCTTCTCGAAGTCCGCGACCTGACCGTCCGCTTCCGCACCGAGCTGGGCGAGATGGCAGCCATCGACGGCTTGAGCTTCGAAGCGGCGCGGGGGGAATTCCTCGGAATCGTCGGCGAGAGCGGCAGCGGCAAGAGCGTGACCGCGCGCGCCGTCATGGGCCTGATCCAGCCGCCCGGACGGATATCCTCGGGCAGCATCCGCTTCGCCGGCGAAGAGCTGGTGGGGCGGCCGGATGCGGAGCTGGAGCGGCTCCGCGGCAAGCGTATGGCTATGATCTTTCAGGAGCCGATGACGAGCCTGAACCCGGTTTTTCCGGTCGGTGAGCAGATCGCCGAGGCGGCGCGACGCCACGACCGGCTGTCGCGGCGGGCCGGCTGGGATCGGGCGGTCGAGATGCTGGCGAAGGTCGGTATTCCCGGCGCGGCCGAGCGCGCCACCGCCTATCCGCATCAGCTCTCCGGCGGCATGCGCCAGCGGGTGATGATCGCCATGGCGTTGGTCTGCAGTCCCCAGATGCTGATCGCGGATGAGCCGACGACGGCGCTCGACGTGACGATCCAGGCGCAGATCCTCGATCTTTTGCGCCAGCTCAGATCCGAGCTCGGCCTGACCGTCCTGCTGATCACCCACGATCTCGGCGTCGTCGCCGAGCAGGCCGACAGAGTAATCGTCATGTACGCCGGCCGCGTCGTCGAGGAGTCGCCGACGGCATCGCTGTTCGCGAGACCGCTTCACCCCTACACCGGAGGCCTTCTGGACTCGATCCCCGACCTCGAGCATACGGTCGAGGAGCTGCCGGCGATCGAGGGCGTGGTGCCGAGCCCGTTCGCGTTGCCGCCGGGCTGCCGCTTCGCGCCGCGCTGCCGGTTCGTCGAAGGGCCGTGCAACGCCTCCGAACCGCCGCTGCGTCCCGTGGGCGGGCGTCGCACCGCCTGCCGTCTCGATCTCGACCTGACCCGGTCATGACCGCGCCGCTTCTCGACATTGTCGACCTTAAGAAGCACTTCCTGGTGCGGCGAAGTGCCTTCGGGGCGCAGCGCGGCTGGGTCAGGGCGGTCGACGGCGTCACCTTCCAGGTTCGACCGGGAGAAACCCTGGGCCTAGTCGGCGAGAGCGGCTGCGGCAAGTCGACCGTCGCGCGCATTATCCTCAGGTTGATCGAGCCGACCTCGGGCGCGATCCGTTTCGACGGCGAGGATCTGCTGGCGCTTGAGGGAGAGGCGCTGCGTCGGCGGCGAGCCGATGTCCAGCTGATCTTCCAGGATCCCTACGGCTCTCTCGATCCGCGCCAGACCGTGGAGCAGATTGTCGGCGAGCCGCTGGTCATCCACGGCGTCGGCGGTCGTGCCGAGCGGCGGGACCGCGTGCTCGCCCTGATCGAGCGCGTCGGCCTGAGCGCCGAGCACCTCCGTCGGCATCCTCACGAATTCTCGGGCGGCCAGCGCCAGCGCATCGGCATCGCCCGCGCCCTCGCCCTCAATCCCAAGCTGGTCGTCTGCGACGAGGCCGTCTCGGCCCTCGACGTCTCGATCCAGGCACAGGTGGTGAACCTGCTGAAGCGCCTTCAGCGCGATGTCGGCTTGACCTATCTCTTCGTCGCTCATGACCTTGCGGTCGTCCGCCACATCTCGAACCGCGTCGCCGTCATGTATCTCGGGCGTATCGTCGAGCTGGCGCCGACCGCCGAGCTCTTCGCTCGGCCGCACCATCCCTATACCCAGGCGCTGCTCTCGGCGATTCCGCGCCCGAAGGCCGAAGTCCGGCGCTCCCGCGTGCTGCTGAGCGGCGACGTGCCAAGCCCGATGGCGCCGCCGTCGGGCTGCCGCTTCCACACCCGCTGTCCGCTTGCCGTCGACCGCTGCCGCATCGAGGATCCGCCGACCCAGGATCTAGGCGAGGGGCGGAGCGTCGCCTGTCACCTGGTGCGGCCTGGTGAAGCACCGCCCGACATCCGGAGAGCCCCATGACCTACGACCTGCTGCTGAAGGGCGGCCATGTGATCGATCCGGCTTCGGGCCGCGACGGCCCCGCCGATGTCGCGTTCAAGGCCGGCAAGGTTGCCGCCGTCGCCGACAAGATATCGGAGCCGGCGAAGGAGACTCGTTCGGCCGAGGGATTCTACGTCGTGCCCGGCCTGATCGACCTCCACACCCATGTCTATTGGGGCGGCACGATCTACGGCGTCGATCCCGACAAGCTCGGCCACGCCTCGGGCATGACCACGGCCGTCGATGCCGGAAGCGCCGGCGCCGGCAATTTCCGCGGCCTCGTCGATCTGCAGCAGTCGCGCACGCAGGTTCGCCTGCTCGCCTTCGTGAACCTGTCGTATCCCGGCATCTATACCGATCTCCGCGCCGTCAATGTCGGAGAGGCCGAGGAGATACGGCATCTCAACGTGCCGCATGTGGTCAAGACGCTGAAGACCTGGCCTGAGAAGGCGGTCGGCATCAAGATCCGCGTCGGCCGCTCGACCACCGGCGCGCTCGGCGCCATGCCGTTGCACCTCGCGATCAACGCCTCCGAGCAGGCCGGCAATGCGCCGGTCATGGTCCATATCGGCGCCGACATGCCGCCGAGACTCGAAGATATCCTTGACCCGCTGCGCAGGGGCGACATCGTCACCCATTGCTACACGCCGAAGATGAACAAGCCGCTGACCACCAAGGGCCAGCTCCGCGACTGCATGGTGGCGGGACGCGAGCGCGGCGTGATCATGGATGTCGGCCACGGCGCCGGCTCCTTCGGCTTCGATGTCTGCCGTACCATGCTGGAGCTGGGATTCGCACCGGACGTGATCTCCTCCGATGTGCATCTCTACTCGGCAGATGGCCCCGCCTATGACGTGCTCGTCACCATGTCGAAGTTCCTCTGCTTAGGTCTACCGCTGGTCGAGGTGATCCGCGCCGCCACGGCGGCGCCGGCGGCGGCGATGAAGCGGAGCGACATCGGCTCGCTTAAAGTCGGATCGGCCGGCGACGCCGCCCTGCTCAAGATCAGGAAGGGCCCGGTCGTCTATGTCGATGCGATCGGCGGCGAGATGAAGGCCGACCAGCGCCTGGTGCCCCGCGGCGTCGTGCTCCACGGCAAATGGTGGAGCGACGGGATGCCGCCCACGCTCAAGGGCGGGAAGTAGCGGCGCTCGTACCCCCTCTCCCCCGCCCTCGGCGGGAGAGGGGGCGACTTATCGGTTCCCCGTCACCGGCAACGGCTTGGCGCCCGATCCGTCCAGAGGCTTGCCGTCCGGCCCGGTCGGCTTGCGCTCGGTCTTGTCGACCTTGAACGGCGCCAGCTTGAACGGCGTCGGGTCGATGAAACGCGTGACCGCGTTGGTCATCATCTTGGTCAGCAGATTGTCGTAGTTGTCGACCGGCAGCGCGCCGACGAAGCACATCGAGCCGACCGACAGCACGGCGCCACCCGAGGGCGTCTCGAAGAAGGTGAGGTCGGAGCGCATCAGCTGCTCCTCCGTGCCCGGCCAGAACTGGCCGAGCCGGTCCTCATTTACCGGCCCATATTCGGGATGGCCCAGCACATGGCCTTCGGCGATCACCAGCGCGTTGCGCGGCGTGCCGAGGTGATAGTCGATGCGGTCGAGTTCGTGGCCGACGGCACCGCCGCCCATATGGCCGCGCTCGCCGATCTGGATGCCGCCGGTAAGCTGGTTCTCGATGCCTTTGCGCAGGAAGGCGACGCGCGGGTCCATGATCGCATCGGTCGTCTTGTAGGGGTGGCCGTTATAGGTGCCCTGCGCGGTGAAGCTGACGCCGACGAGCGTGTGCGAGCTGCGCCCGATACGCCGCCAGAGGCCACCGTAGCTGCCGTCGAAGGCGTGATAGCTCTCGCCGACTTCGGTCGCCCATACTCGCACGCCGCTCTCGGCGCGACGGACTTCCATCGCCCAGGGCGCCTGCTTGTGGAAGACCGCCTTCCAGTAGAAGCCGTTGCCGCCCAGGTAGAACAGCCGGCCGCCCTGGTCGAGGTAGTTCTTGAGCCCGTCCAGGGTCTCATCGGTGTGATATTCGGGATGCTGGCAGGTGATGATGAGCGAGTAGGGCTTGAGCAGGTCCGCGCCTTCGGCGTGGAGGTCGTGATCGGTGATGATGTCGTGCTCGAAGCCCTTCCGGTCGAGCCAGTCGACGATGTAGCTGTCGACATTGAGCCAGTAGGTGCCGGAGCCGATCTCGCTGCTCTTATCCAGCATGATGAAATGGTTGAAGCGCTTGTCGATCATCGGCCGCGCGCTGACCGCATGGGTCACGCCGCTGCCGTCGGAGTGGTAGTTGTAGGGCGAGAGGCCGAGCTCCGGATTCTCGTCAGGCTGCTGGGTCAGCGCGCCCCACTTCTCGGCGCGTTCGCGGTTCTGCTTGCCGAAGCCGGGCCGCACGAAATTGCTGTAGACGTGATAGGTTATCGTCGGCAGCAGGATTGCGATCTTCGCCTTCTTCGCGCCGTCGGCCGGACGCAAGAAGAACGGCACGTTGTCGAAGCCGTTCGCATTCTTCAGATGCACGCAGTACATGCCGGACGGCCAGTCGCGCGGGATTTTGATGTCGAGCGATTTCTCCCAGCCGACGTCGCCGAGATCGTCGTCATGGAAATGGATGGCGCCGTATTCCTCGGGCAGATGCACCCAACGGTGCTCGCGCCCCGACCAGTTGGCACCGGTCATGGCGCGATCGGGCAGGTTCTCGATGACGCCGTTGAAGCGGTGCGGGCCGACATCCTCGAGATCGAAGGTCGGGATGCCGATCGAGAAGTCCCAGCAAGCGAGAAGCCGTTGCGGCTTGTTCTTGGGCACCGCGCCCTTCTGAGCCGCCACCGCCGCTTTCGCATCCGTGCCGGTCCAGATCGTCGGCCGCTCGATCTTGCCGTTGTAGTGAGAGGTCGGCTTCGCCTTGGTTGGAAGGGCCGCGATGACGGCCGAGCCGGAGCCGAGCCTCGGCGCTGCGGAAAGCGCGATCGACATCTCGCCGTCGTCGTCAAAGCCCGGATGGCCTTCGCGGGGCTTCTGGCCGATGGTCAACTTCTTGGCGTCGCCATCGACGACCAGCCAGAGGTCGTACCAGGCGCGCTCGACCAGGGTCTTGCCGGTTGAGATGCTGACGGTGCGGCCGGCGGCGATCACGGTAGCGACGGCGCCGTCGCGGTCGATCGCGAGCTGGATCTGCGTGCCATCGGCGCCGGTCCAGGAGAAGACGCCTTGGTGCCCCGTCTTCGGCGTCGTCGGCCAGATGGTGACGGCGAGGGTAAGGCTGTTCCCGGCAGCGCTAAGATCGAGCGAGGGGATCGCGCCCCAGGATCCGAGATGGGTCGTCTGCTCCTTGCCGGGATGCGATCCGTCGGTCGGATGCGGCATCTTCACTTCGCGATAGCCCGGCCCCTTCGGGTTCGGGTCTCCGCAGAAGACGCGTGCGATCCGCGTCTCGAACGCCGCGTCGTTCTTGCTGCCGACCCGCAAGGTAAGTGTGTCGCCGGGCTTGACGCTCCAGCGATCGAAGTAGCCGAGCAACGGATACACGGTGTCCCCCAGCAGAGTGGTCGCGTTCCGAAAGGAAAACGGCCGGCTTGAAGAAAATCAAGGCCGGGCGCCGGAACTTGAAACGTCAGCGCCCCAGGGCTGCGACCACGTCCCCGGTCTGCCATACCTGGCCGAAGACGCGGGCGAAGCCGGAGAGCGCGGCGCAGTGGTGATGCTCGAAGAAGGTCGCCGAGGCGTCCTCGGCAATGATGACGTTGAAGCCGCGGTCGGCAGCGTCCCGAGAGGTGGTCTCGACGCACATGTCGGTCGCCATGCCGGTGACGACCAAGGTCTCGACGCCCATGTTGCGCAGCATCCATTCGATGCCGGTCGAGTTGAAGGCGCTCGAGGTGTTCTTGTCGATGACAAGCTCGCCCGGCTGGGGGCTCAGCGCCTCGATCACCTCATGCTCGAAGCTGCCCTTGCTCCAAAGCGTCGGCGTGTTGGTGGCGACCACCGAGTCGGAGTCGCGCCGGCGGCGCCGGGCAATCATGTCGCTGCCGTCGGGGAGCAGGGGCCCGTGGCGCGTGTAGAGCACCTTGCGGCCGGCGCGGCGGAATGCGGCGAGCAGGCGTTTGGCATTCGGGATCACTGTGTCCATCAGCCGCGGCACGTAGTAGCCGGCGATCTCCGGGTAGCGCAGCGACAGCATCTGCGCCACGCCGGCATCGGGGTTGCAGCCGTAGTTCTGCATGTCGATCACGATCAGGGCCGACTTCTGCCAGTCGACCACGAAGCTCGGCCATGGCATGTGCCAGCCCGGCAGCGTTTCCGGCGAGTCGATCGGCTTCGGCTCGGTCATCGGCAGGTCCTCCCGCGGTCATGCTAGGCTGAATACCTGCCTTCGTCATTGCCCGAGGTTTGCCATGTCCGATCTGCTGGCGCTGTCCGCGACCGACGCCGCGCGCCTGATCCGCCAGAAGAAGCTGTCGCCGGTCGAGTATGTGAAGACCATCGTCGAGGCGGTCCAGCGGTCTCAGTCGGTGCTCAACGCCTTCACCGTGGTGACGGCAGAGGCCGCGCTCGAACAGGCACGCATTGCGGAAGGCGCGGTGATGGCGCGTACCGCGCTGGGTCCGCTGCACGGCATCCCGGTCAGCATCAAGGACCTGGTCGACACTGCGGGGATCGAGACCTTCTACGGCTCGGCCGTACACAAGGGCCATGTGCCGACCAAGGACGCGACCACGGTTCAGCGCCTCAAGGAGGCCGGCGGCATCCTCATCGGCAAGACGACAACGCCGGAATATGGCCACAAGGGCCTGACTGACGGACCCTCCTTCGGCGTCACGCGCAACCCGTGGAACCTTGAATACTCGCCGGGCGGGTCATCAGGCGGCGCGGCCGCGCATGTCGCCGCCGGCTTGGGGCCGCTGGCGCTGGGCACCGACGGCGCCGGCTCGATCCGGCTCCCGGCCTCCGCCTCCGGCATCGTCGGCTTGAAGCCGACGCGCGGCGCGGTCGCGCATGGCTATGCGCCGGATGTGATCTCCAGCATCTCCTATTCGGGCCCGATGACGCGGACGGTCGCCGATGCGGCGCTGATGTTCGATGTGCTCGCCGGCCCCGAGCCGGATGATCCGTGGAGCCTCGGCGGCCTGCTTGCGCCGGTCTCGGCCGGGCTCATGGGCAACCGGATTGCCGGCGTGAAGATCGGCTACATCCCCCGGATGGCCAATCCTGATGTCGACAACGAAGTGAAGGCTGCGACCGAGGCGGCGCTAGAGACGCTCGCCGATCTCGGCGCCGAGGTCGAGGAGGTTACCGACAAGATCGACTGGATCGAGGAGGATGGCCGGATTCTCATGCGCACCGGCATGTGGACCAAGAGCCGGCACGACCTCGAACGCTGGGGCAACCAGCTCGACTCCTCCTATCGCGATTTCCTCGAGGATGGCCGCAAGGTCTCGATGGAGCGGCTGCGTGAGGCGGAGAGCGCGCGCACGCGGCTCTATCAGGCCGTCCAGCGCCTGTTCGGCCGTTACGACCTGCTGGCTTCGCCGAGCCTCGTGGTGCCGGCGCTGAAAGCAAGCCACCACGCCTCGCGCGACCAGGTGATCGTCAACGGCAAGCCGCAGGGTTTTACACGTACCGGCTTCAGTTCCTACCTCTACGCTTTCAACCTGACCGGCCATCCGGCGATCAGCATCCCGAATGGCTGGAACGCCGCGGGCCTACCGATCGGCTTCCAGGTGATCGGCCGTTGGTGGGCCGACCGCGACCTGCTGCGCATCGCGGCGATGCTCGAGGTCGCGCGCCCCTGGTCGCAGCGCCGCCCGCCGCATTGGGGCGGGGTGAAGTAGTCAGACCTCGATGATCTCGGGAGCGGGACGCGCGGCGAGCCAGCGAGACGCCGCCTGAGCCGCCTCGGCCGCCGCCGTAGCGGCGCCGCGGCTCAGACCTGCCAGGAGATGCGCAGCGAAAGTATCGCCGGCACCGACCGTGATCTGCCCATCCGGTGCGCGCGGCCCCGAGGGTACGGAGACTTCGCCGCCCGAGGTTACGACCGTGATCGGCGAAGGTCCGTCGGTGACGATCAGTCCTTCCGCCTGTCCTCCCGTGGTCGCCAGCGCGCGCGTCCAGAGTTCGCGCGGCGCCTCGTCGGTGTCGGAGCGCGAGACGACGACATGCGTACCGGGATAGCGGCCGGTACGGTCGCGAAGCGGTAGCTGCACGAGGATCGGGGCACCATCGCGGACGGATGCCGTGGCCGAAATCGGCACCCAGCAATTGACATAGGCGCCGTCGAAGTCGCGGCGGTCGGGCAGGGACGGCAAAGGCCGGGCGGCGTTGCCGAAGACCAGCGTGCGCTCGCCGTCGGGGTCGACCAGGATGTCATAGGAGTGCGTTCGCGGCATGCGTGTGCAGGCGCTCATGTCGACACCGAGGCCGCGAAACCGGCCGAAGAGGATGTTTCCGACCTCATCCTCGCCCAGCGCACAGGCAAGCGTGACCTCGTGTCCGGCGGCGCGCAGCGCATTGGCCGCGTACCAGCCGGCGCCGCCGATCTGCGTGGCGAGCCCGGTGCGCATATGCCGCGCGCCGGGGCGCAGCTTCTCCGCCAGGGTCCAGATGCGATCGGCGTTGACGCTGGCGACGACGAGGAAACGCGCCATCGTTGTCCGGTCAGGCCCTTGTCACAAGCACGTCGTCGAGCACCAGGTGGTCGACTGCCATGCACATGAAGCAGTCGACCGCGTCCTTCGGCGTCTCGACGATCGGGCCCTGGAGGTTGAAGCTTGTGTTGAGGATCGCCGGCACGCCCGTTGCCGCTCCCACGCGCTCGACGATCTCGTAGACATACGGCTCCTGGTGTCGGCGGATCAGCTGCGGGCGCGTCGTGAAGTCGACATGCGCGACCGCCGACATGCGCTCGCGCCATTCCGGCCGGATGGTGGCGCTGGTGTTCATGTAGGCGGACTCGTCGATGACCTGCTCTAAGATCTCCTCCGCACGCTCGCGCAGGATAATCGGCGCAAAGGGCCGATACCACTCGCGCCGCTTGATCGCGTTGAGCCGGTCGCGCCCGCCGGGAAGATCGGCGCGGGCAAGGAGGCTGCGATGGCCGAGCGCGCGGGGACCGGCCTCGCTGCCCTGGCGGAACATCGCGACGATCTTGCCGGCCGCGATCAGCTCGGCGACGCGTGCGGCGTCGACGGGCGCGGTCGAGAGGCCGGGCGCAGAGGCGACCGCCGCGTCGATCTCGTCGCGGCGGTAGCGCGGGCCGGTATAGGGAGAGAAGGGCGTCGGCGGGCGGCGGGCGGCGGGCGAGGAGGCATAGTAGGCGGCCAGAGCCACGCCGGCGGCGATGCCGGCGTCGTTGGCGAAGGGCGGCACATACAGGCGCTTGAACGGGCTCCGCGTGAAGGCATGGCTCGTCGCGATGCAGTTGAGCGCGCGCCCGCCCGCATAGCAGAGGTTCTCCAGCGGCGCGAACTTGGCGGCAAGCCGCATCGCGGAGATCAGGTCCTCGTTGGTCCAATGCTGGAGCGCCGCGGCCACCGCCTGGGACTCCGCCGAGCGGGTGTCGCTGAGATCCTGTCCCCAGTTATACGTGCCGCCGAAGCGGTACTGCTCCGTCATGTTGTCGAGCACGACCGGCAGCGAGATGTCGGCATAGATCTGGCGGCGGATGTCGGGATCCTCGCGGCCATAGGCGGCGAGCGCCATGATCTTGCCGGGACCGGTGCTCGGATACATGTGCGACCAGGGCGCGATCTCCGAGCCCTCTTTTCGGATCATCTTGAAGTTGTTGACGCAGACGCCCTCCCAGAACATCGGCGTGTTCAGCGGCCGGAACAGGCTGACGACCTTCTGAAGCTGCATGCCCTGGGCGAAGAAGATCGAGAAGTTCACGTCGTCGCCGCGCGCGTCGACGATCAGGATCGTCGCATTGTCGAAAGGCGAGGTGAAATAGGCGCTGCAGGCATGGGCGACGTGATGGTTCACGGCGCAGGCGTCAATGTCGCGGCCGAGCAGGTGCGTCTTGTAGAAGATCGGTGCAAATGCGCCGATCGTGCTCGGTACTTGAATCGGCGTGATCGGCCGCGGAAATCCTTTGAAGTCGTCGTGCGCCTTGTCCCAGATCGAATGCAGGCCCATCAGGTCGATATCCGACACGCGCCAGCCGGCGCGGTCTAGGCACAGGCGGACGAACTCTTCGGAGTAACCGTAGTCGTTCTTGACCTTGGTGAAGCGCTCGAGCTCGAGGTTGAGAACGATGCGACCGTCTTCGACCAGCGTCACCGTGGCGTCGTGCCCGGTGTTGATACCCATGACCCGCATGAACCTAGGCAGCCTCTTCTGAGTTTATGAATGAGCCGCGACCGCAGTGCGGGCGCCGCCGCCGCCCAGGGCACGGTTGATCGGCTTCATCTCAGTAAGCCAGCGCCCAGCCGTCGCGGCGCGGGTCGGAACCCGCCATGCGCACGCCGTTGGGCAGGATGCGGATCGCCTCGACGCTGCACGGGCCTTCGAGACCGCCGACCACCTTCACCTTGTGGCCCTTCTGCTTGAGGCCTTCGATCGCCTCCTTGGAGAAGCGGCCTTCGAGCGTGACCGAGTCCTCGCCGGTATGCGGGTAGTTGGCGGCCTGCCCCGGTTGCATGCAGGTCCAGCGCGGCATCTCCAGCGCCTGCTGCGGGTCGTAACCATGCTCCAGCATCGCCACCAATACCTGGAAGTTCACCTGCACCTGGTTGTCGGCGCCGGGCGTGCCGAAGACGCACCACGGCTTGCCGTCCTTCAGCACCATCGGCGAATTCATGGTGTGGCGCACGCGCTTGCCCGGCTTGAGCTGGTTGGGGTGGCCGTCTTCCAGATGCCAATAGGCCATGCGGTTGTTGAGCAGGATGCCGGTGTCGCCGGCGGTCACGCCTGAGCCGAAACCTGAGTTGATCGACTGGATCGCCGAGACCGCGTTCCCCTCCGCATCGACGACGCAGTAATAGGTGGTGTCGCCGCCGGCCGCGGCCGAGAACGGCTCCGGCGCCGAGGCGCGGTTGCGGTCGATCGCCGCGGCGCATTCATCGGCATAGGCATCCGAGAGCAGCTTCTCCAGCGGCACCTTGCCGTGGCGCGGATCGGTGCCGTAGCGCTCGCGGTCGAGGAAGGCGCGCTTGCGGGCCTCGACGAGGATGTGCACGAGCTCGGCCGAGCCCGGCTTCAGGCTCTTCAAGTCGAAGCGCTCGGCGATCTTGAGCTCCTGCAGCATAACGAAGCCGGTCGAGTTCGGCGGCGACTGCGTCACCTCGTAGCCGCGGTACTTGATGCCGACCGGCGGCGTCTCCTCAGCCTGGCAGCCGGCGAGGTCGCGTTCGGTCAGAAGCACGCCCTGCTGCTTGCACGCGGCCGCGAGCCGTCTGGCGAGCTTGCCGCGGTACATCGTCTCGAAGCCGTCGGCGGCGATCTCTTCCAGGGTCCGCGCCAGATCTTCCTGCACGATCAGGCTGCCGACCTCAGGCGATTTGCCGGTCTTCGGATCGAGGAACACCTTCCGGCTGCGCGGATCGGCGGAAAGGATCTTCTCGTACTCGCCGGCGAAATGCGAATAGCCGTGGGTCGCGGCGAAGCCGTTGCGGGCATAGTCGATCGCGGTCGAGAAGAGCTGGGACCAGGGCAGCTTGCCATGGGCCTTGTGGAGCGCGCCGATGCCGGCGACGGTGGCAGGAATCGAGGTTGAGAGCGGCCCGGTCACCGGAATGCCGCCTTCCTTGCGGTAGCGCTCGACGGTGGCCTGCTCCGGCGCGGCGCCGGTGCCGTTGTAGACCGTGGCCTTGCCGGTCTTCGCCAGCCACACATGATAGAAGCCGTCGCCGCCGATCCCCGACATCATCGGCTCGACCACGCCCAGCGCGAAAGAGATCGCGACCGTTGCGTCGATGGCGTTGCCCCCGGCGCGCAGCACATCGAAGCCGGCCTGGGTCGCCAGCGGGTGGTTGGTGGCGACGGCGCCGCGGCGCCCCATGATCAGGGGGCGATGGCTGCGAGGGTCGGGAAGCATGGCGGCCTCTTGGATAGGCGGGCGGGGGAGGTGCGTCACTTTAAACCGGCTTCAGCCGCTTGTCCTTGCCCGCTCTCGCAACCTCTGCCTAGGCTTGCCGGATGCACGTCGCCATCGCCGGATTCATGCTGGAGTCCGTCAGCTTCCTCCCCCAGCCGACGACGCTCGCCGATTTCCAGCGGCGCGAGCTCCACTGCCGCGCCGTGATCGACGGCCATCGCGGCACCAATCAGATCATCGGTGGCTTCGTCGAGGTCTGCGAGGCTGAGGGCATCGAGATGACCGGCATCGTCTCGACCAGCGCCGGCGCCGCCGCCTCGGCGACCGACGAGGCCTTCGATCACTATTGCCGCGTCATCTGCGAGGGCATCGCCCGGGTCAAGGACCGCATCGACGGCGTGCTGCTGGCGCTCCACGGCGCTATGACCACGGTCACGCGCACTGATCCGGACGCCGATGTCGTGCGCGAAGTGCGGCGCGTCGTCGGACCCGAAATGCCGATCGTCGTCGGACTCGACTATCACGGCAACCTGGATGAGGAGATCCTGCGTCACGCCGATGCGCTGTTCGGCTACCACTACTCGCCGCACACCGACATGGGCGAGACCGGTGCGCGCGCGGCACGCTGTCTCGTGCGCTGGCTCAAGACCGGAAAGAAGCCGGCAACCGCGATCGCACGGCCGGGCGTGATGGTGCCGAGCATCTTCAGCGCTACGAACCTGGAGCCGCTGGCCGGGCTCGTGCGCGAGTCGATCGACATGCCCTCGTGCGTGCCAGGCCTGCACGATGTCACCATCTTCGCCGGCTTTTCCTATGCGGATGCGCCCAACACCGGCTTCTCGGTGGTTGCCGTCGCCGACGACAAGGCGATCGCGCAGAAGGCCGTCGACGACCTCTCGCTCAAGATCCACTACGAACGCCACCAGCTCTACAAGCGCGACCTCGTGCTGACCTTGAGCCAAGGCGTCGACGAGGCGCTGCGCCGCTCCAACTCGGCGACCAAGCCGATCGTATTGCTGGAACATGCAGATCGACTGAACGACTCCACGCATGTGCTGAAGGAGCTGATCCGCCGCGGCGTGCGCAAGGCGATGGTGCCCTATCTCTGGGACCCGAAGGCGGCGGCCGAGGCGGTCGCGGCAGGGAAGGGAGCGACGGTCTCGATCAAGGCCGGCGGCTTCTCCTCCGACCGCGCCGGCGGGCCGGCGACGCTCAGCGGCAAGGTGCTTTTCGCCGGCGATCTGACCTACCGCACCACCGGTCCGGTCGGCCGCGGCTCCGAGGTGCGCCTAGGCCCGACGGCGCTGATCGACGCGGGCGGCATCTTCGTCAGCCTCACGACCAACCCGATAACCGCGCTCGATACCGACTGCTTTGCCCAGTTCGGCCTGAAGGCGGAAGATTTCCCGATCATCGTGCTGCGCTCGAAAACGCACTTCCGGGCCGTCTATCAGCCGCTGGCCGAGGACATACTGATCGTCGACACGCCGGACTGGGGCCCTGCCGACCTGACGACGCTGCCCTACAGGCATGTGCCGACCGATCGCGTCTTCCCCTTCGTCGATGCAGGAAGACCGTGATGGTCAAGCGCCTCGCCATCGCGAAGTTTGCGCATGAGAGCAATTCCTTCACGCCGGGCGAGACCGGCGATGCCGAATTCGAGGCCTATGGCTGGTATCGCGGCAACGCGGTGCCCGAGCGTTATGCCGGGACGCGCACCTCGCTCGGCGCCGTCCTCGACTTTCTCAAGGGGCATCCGGAGTGGCAGGGAACCTTCCTGACCTCGGCGGCGGCGAACCCGGCAGGGCCGGTGACCGACGCGACCTTCGAGAAGATCATGGGCGAGATCCTTGGCGGTCTGCGCGGCCAGAGCTGGGATGCGGTCTATCTCTGCCTGCACGGCGCCATGCTGTGCGCCGGCAACCCGAAGGCGGACGAGGAGGTCATTGATCGCGTGCGCAAGGTCGTCGGCAGGACGCCGATCGGCGTCAGCTATGATCTGCACGGCAACCTCGGCGAGGCGCAGATCAAGGTCGCGACAGTCGCCGTCGGCTACAAGACGCATCCTCACGTCGATATGTATGAGACGACTGAGAAGACGCTCAGGCTGCTGACTGCCGCCGTCGACGGAAGGATCCGTCCGATCGGCGCGCTGGCGCGGGTCGAGGCGCTGTTCCCGAGCGTCAACATGCGGACGACCGGCGACGGTCCCATGGCCGAGATGGAGGCGATCGCCGCGGCCGCCGAGAAGAAATACGGCGTGCTCGACGTGACGGTGTTCGGTGGCTTTCCCTATGCCGACACGCCCTACGCCGGCGGCTCGATCATGGTGCATGCCGATGGCGACGCGGCGCTCGCCGAACGCGTTGCGCGCGAGGTCGCGGGCGAGATGCTGAAGCGGGCGCCGCGCTTCCAAATGGAGCTGCCGACGCCGGCCGAGGCGATCCGGAAGGCGCTCGCCTCGCCGCCGGGATGCGCAGTCGTGCTGGAGAACTCGGACAATCCGGGCTCCGGCGGCATCGGCGACACGCCGGGCCTCTTCCGCGCCCTGATCGAGGCGAAGCCGGACGTGCCGACCGCCTTCGCCTTCTTCCGCGACGAGCCGGCGGTCGCCGAGGCGCACAAGGCGGGTATCGGCGCCACTCTCGATATCAAGCTCGGCGGCAAGCTTTCCGACCTGTTCGGCGATCCGGTGCCGGTTCAGGGCAAGGTCGTCATGCTGACCGACGGGCGCTTCAGGAATGTTGGGCCGATGTCGACTCATCTCGAGGTCTCGCTCGGCCGCACTGCGCTGCTCGACGTGCGCGGCATCAAGGTGATCCTGACCGAGCATTGCGTCTCGCCGAACGATCCCGGCTTTCTTCTCATGCACGGCATCGATCCGTCGAAGCTGCGCCTCCTCTGCGTCAAGGCCAAGAACCACATCCGCGCCGGCCTGCTGCCTTACGTGAAGACCATCATCGACTGCGACGCGCCGGGCCCGGCGACGATCGACATGCGGAACTTCACCTTCCGCCATCTGCCTGAAGCGCTCATGCCCAACTGATCGGAGGGATCATGACCTGGAAGACACGCGTACTCGCAGCCGCGCTCGTCATCGGGGCAGCCCCGGCCCTGGCGCAGACGACGCTTCGGATCGTGCCGCATGCGGATCTCTCGACCCTCGATCCGATCCAGACGACGGCGCGGATTACCGTCAACCACGGCAATATGATCTTCGACACGCTCTATGCGTGGGACGAAGAGCTGAACGTCCGCCCGCAGATGGTCGGCGAGTCCAAGCGCTCACCGGATGGGCTGGGCCTCACAATGACGTTGAGGCCGGGGCTCAGGTTCCATGATGGGTCTCCGGTGCGCTCGGCCGACGTCGTCGCCTCGGTCAAGCGCTGGATGGTGCGCGACGTCGCCGGGCGCAAGCTCGCCGAGTTCACCGGCGAGATCAAGGCCGTCGACGACCACACGATCGCGATCATCCTCAAGCAGCCGGCCGGCTGGGTCGAGTTCGCGCTCGGCGCCTCGGCCGGCACCATCCCGATCATCATGCGCGAGAAGGAGGCGGCGACCGACCCGGCCAGGGGCGTGACCGAGATGGTAGGGTCCGGCCCGTTCAAGTTCGTGGCGTCGGAATGGAAGCCCGGCAGCCGCGTCGTCTATGTCAAGAACACCGACTATGTGCCGCGCACCGAGGCGCCGAGCGGGCTTTCCGGCGGCAAGGTCGTCAAGATCGACCGAGCCGAGTGGCATGTGATCCCCGACCCGGCGACGGCTGTCAACGCGCTGATCCAGGGCGAGGTCGATCTGCTCGACACGACGCCGAACGACTTCATTCCCCAGCTCAGCCGCAACAAGGACATCGTCGTCCGCCCGATCGACAAGGGCGGCTACGGCGCGCTGCGCCCGAACTTCCTGCATCCGCCCTTCAACAACGAGAAGGCACGCCAGGCGGTGGCGATGCTGTTCGACCAGAAGGATTTCCTGCGTGCCAGCGTCGGCAATGACGAGAAGTGGTGGCGGACCTGCCACGCCTATTTCTTCTGCGGCACGCCCTTCGGCACCGAAGCCGGAAGCGAGCCCTATCGGACGCCGAACAAGGAGCGGGCGAAGCAGCTTCTCGCCGAAGCTGGCTACAAGGGCGAGAAGATTGTCATTCTAGCGCCGACCAGCAGCCAGGCGATCAACTCGCTGGCCGAGGTGGCGGCTGGCCAGCTCCGCTCGATCGGCGTCAATGTCGACCTCCAGGGCATGGAGTGGAATGCCCTGCTGGCACGCCGGTCCAAGAAGGACCCGCCGGAGCAGGGCGGCTGGCACATCGCGCCGACGACGATCTCCAACGGCCTCGTCTTCCACCCCCTGATCAACTTCGCTTCCGACACCGCCTGCGGCGGGCGCAACTGGCCGGGCTGGCCCTGCGATGAGGAAGCGGAGAAGCTCAAGGTGGCGTTCCTGGCTGCAGTCGACCCGGCCGAGCAGAAGCGCCTGGCCGAGGCGCTGCACAAGCGGCTTTGGGAATTTCTCCCCTACTGGCTCACCGGCCAGTTCCAGTCGCCCTATGCCTGGCGCGCGAACGTCCAGGGCGTGGTCAATGCCAGCGTGATCGTGTTCTGGAATATCACGAAGAGCTGAATCCGTCTTACTCCCTCCCCCGCGCTTCGCACCGGAGAGGGGATAGGAGGCGGTCAGCGCCTGTCCGCCTCGAAGAGGGTCGTAAGCTCGTCCGCGGCATCCTTAGCGCTTTGGATCATCTTGCGCTCGTCCTCGTAGAAGGCATGCGCTTGGGCGAGCGCGCGCTCGTCATGATCAGCGAAGAGATCGAGTGCGCGCCGGATTCGGTCTTGCGGCACGCCGAGCTCGGTCAGCACCATCTCCGAGAGCTTGAGGCTCGAATGGAAGGTCTCGCGTACGATCTGCGTGAGCCCTCGATCCATCAGAAGGTGCACATGACGGCGGTTGCGGGCGCGTGACATCACCTTGAGATGCGGAAAGTGACGCTTCGCGACCTCGGCCAGCTTTAGCGTTTCCTCGGTGTCGTCGACGGCGATGACCAGGACCTTGGCCTCGTCGGCGCCGGCGGCACGCAGCAGCTCGAGGCGCGTGGGATCGCCGAAATAGACGGTGGTGCCGAAACGCCGGAGCACCTGCACCTTGTCAGGATCGTTGTCGAGGGCGGTGAAAGTTATGCCCTGCAGGCGCAACAGGCGCCCGACGATCTGTCCCATGCGGCCGAAGCCGGCAATGATCACCGGTGTTGCATCGGATTCGATGCGGTCGTCCTCGGGCCGGATCGGTTTGGCAATGCGGGATATGAGGAACTTCTCCGAGGCGGCGAAGAGAGGAGAGGTGTCGCCGCCATCGAGATCGCGACCACCACCATGGCACGGTCGGCGACCGTGTCCGCGATGGCGCCGGCGGCGACCGCGACGCCGAAGAGGACGAAGCTGAACTCGCTTCCCTGCGGCAGAGCTGCGGCGAAACGGAGGGCTTTGCGGTTGTCCTGGCCGGCGATGCGGCCGAGCGCGAAGACGATCGCGTATTTGAAGAGGATCAGAGCGATGACACCGAGGACGATCACGCCGGGCTCGGCCAGTGCCAGCGCTAGATTGGCCGACATGCCGACGGACATGAAGAAGAAGCCGAGCAGCAGCCCCTCGAAGGGTTCGATATCGGCCTGCAGCTCGTGGCGATAGGTGGAATCTGCCAGAAGCACACCGGCGAGGAAGGCACCGAGCGAGGTCGAAAGCCCGGCGGTGTGCGCGACCGCCGCGGTTCCGACAACGATTAGCAGCGCCATCGCGGTGAAGACCTCAGGCGTCCTGGCGCCGCCGATCAGCCGGAAGATCGGGCCGACGACGAAGTGGCCGACGACGACGATGGCGACGGCGGCAGCAATGGCGCCGGCGACGTTCTGCCAGGAAACGGCCTCTGCCATCGAGCCGCCGGCGAGCAGCGGCACGGCGGCGACCAGAGGGATGAAGGCAAGGTCCTGGAACAGCAGCACCGAGAAGGCGTCGCGGCCGGCATGCGAGGCAAGCAGGTCGCGCTCGGCCAGCATGGGGAGCACGATTGCGGTCGAGGAGAGCGAGAGGCCGGCGCCGAGCACCAAGGCCGTGGTCCAGTCGGCGCCGAGGAAGCGCACGCCAATGGCGATCGCGATCGCGGTCAGGACCATCTGTCCGGCGCCGAGGCCGAGTATGGCGCGGCGCATGACCCAGAGGCGCTGCGGGCGAAGCTCGAGGCCGATCAGGAACAGGAGCATGATCACGCCGAGCTCGGAGACGCGGGCGATCTGGTCGACATCGGCGACGAGGCCGAGGGCCGAGGGGCCGATCGCGGCGCCGGCGACTAGGTAGCCCAGCACGCTGCCGAAGCCGAAGCGGCGCGACAGCGGCACGAAGAGCACCGAGGCAGCGAGCAGGACGACGAGGGTTTCGAGCATACCGGGACCCTGGAATAGTCCGGTCGGCCTTGCCGCGCCGGCTGGGGCTTGGACCGGATGTGTGGCGTCTGTAGTCTTTAGCAGATTCGGAATGTCTGGCGGCGCCGGGTCGAGCGCCGCTTGCGGAGGAAGGGTGAAGCGCGGCGAGGACAGCCTGCCCCGTGTGCCGCTGAGGCGGGCGATCCAGTCGCTATGCCGGCTGGTCTACTCCAAGCTGGTGACCTCGCGGAAGCTCAGGGACGACGTCCGTCAGCAGATCGGGCGCGATGTGGCGCTGGTCAAAGCCGTCTCGGGCTCGCTCTCCTGGAACACCAACTCGCTCGGCGGCATCCACGACGTCGAGTTCCTCGAGGCGGTCCGCCGGTTGAGCGGGATCGTGCGCTTGAGCATCGCCGCACCCGAAGCGGCGGCGATGCTGGGCGAGGAAAAGTAGATGATGGACGATCTCAAGGCCATCGACCTGATCCTCAGGGAAACCCAGAAGGCCTTTCCGATGCCCGAGTCGCGCTCTGCCCGCTGGCGGACGTCGGAGAAACCTGAAGAATAGCGAGCTCCGAGGGCCTGGCCGGGTATTTGCAGGACCGGCGGCCTGTGATAGACAGCCGGCACTTGCCGTTGGGGGATCGTCTAACGGTAGGACAGCGGACTCTGACTCCGCCAGTCTAGGTTCGAATCCTAGTCCCCCAGCCAGCTCTTCTGTTATGAAAATCAGAGACATAGAGGTGTGCTGGCCAGCGCGATGTCGGGTGAGTCGGTGTTGCTAGTTCACGCCGCCAAATCCCGCAGAACTCCGCCGTTTCCTAACGGCTTCGAAAATCTCCGTGCGACACCGACGCAACACATCGCAGTGGGGATGTTGGTCTCCTGTTCACCAGTAGAATCTGCCGCGGACGGTCATGACCCAGGCTCCGCTCGACAGTACCGCCTTACGGACGTGCGGCCTCTGCTTCACCAGGGCGAACGCCACGTCTCGGCCGCAAGCGGCAACTCGTTGAGTTCGACTCGGGCTTCGCGCCAAGTCGGATAGTGCTTCTCCAGAATGGCGACAAATTGCTCGCTGTGAGTGGGAGCGATTAGGTGAGCCATCTCGTGGACGATCACGTATTCGAGGAGGTCTTTGGGCTTCTTCGCCAGCTCGGTGTTGAGACGGATTCGTCCCGCCCGGTAGTTGCAACTTCCCCACTTCGTTTTCATCCGCTGCAGCAAGTAGCCACGGACTTCGACCTTGAGCTTCCGCTCCCACTTCTTGATCAGCGCTGGCACTATCATGTGCAGAAGCGATTTGTGCCATTCGTGGATCACGTTGGCACGCTTAGCTGCATTGCTACCGGGACGGACCGTTAGTGTTATCCGCTTGTGATCGAGCGCCACGAAAGGCTTAACGTCCCTCTCAACAATGGATAGTAGATAGCGCCTTCCCCAGAGATAGTGGCTCTCTCGCTCTACAAATTGGCGCGGCATCTCCCTGGCCTGCCCACGAAGCTTAGCCTGCTGGTCACGAATCCAACCGATCTTAGATGCAGCATAGGCGCGGGCGACTTCAGGGCGGGTCGCCATCGGCGCCACGAGGGTGACGCGTCCGCTCGGGGGATGCACCGATAGATGGACATGCTTGATGTCCTTGCGGGTCATCACAATGGTGATGTCGCCGAGCTGGATCGTCTCCGTCATCAGTATCCCGGCTGATTCTTGATAATTTGGAACAGCGCCAGCGTGGCCTCGCGATCCCGGTCGAGAATCGGAAATAGCGCATTGAGCACCTGCGCCTCGCGTGCCTGATCGCCCTTCCATCCCGCGGGGGCGCGCTCACGGACCGCCAGATCGATCTGCAGGGCCAGTGCGGCCTTGTCATCGTCATTGGCAGGGCAGTTGAAGCTGAGCTGCCCCCGGATTTTTTGGACACCGATTTGTCCAACCGGAGGCATTCATGATGAAGTCGGGCATGAACCAAATCGAAACCAACGATGTGAATGATGATACCGATGTAAGCGCCGGAGCAATAATCCCTCACTGAGGCGGCCGGACTGTCCGGTTGCGCCGGAGCAAAAATCCGTCAGCAGATAGCCTTTTGTCCGACGGG
>Ga0194120_10004018_pt1 | contig 23219 bp, 18 predicted proteins | sample TA2MahCa65mmetaG_FD_148642 | JGI IMG/M metagenome (GOLD analysis project Ga0194120, IMG submission 148642) | Freshwater microbial communities from Lake Tanganyika, Tanzania - TA2015019 Mahale Deep Cast 65m | ecosystem: Environmental > Aquatic > Freshwater > Lake | place: Tanzania: Lake... | reverse complement strand
GTACGAGAAATTTTCATCGTCGCGTTTTGCTTCGCCTTCTTCGGTTTGATATTCTTCACGAAAATGTCCGCCGCAACTTTCTTCACGATGTAATGCGTCGCGAGCCATCAATTCTCCGAGTTCGAGAAAATCTGCAACACGCTGCGCTTTTTCGAGTTCGACATTCATATCCAAATCTATTCCCGTAACTTTTACGTTTGACCAAAATTCTTCACGCAGTTTTGGAAGAAGTTGCAACGCTTTCGTCAGTCCATCTCTGTTGCGTCCCATTCCGACATAATCCCACATTACTTTACCGAGTTCTCGGTGAAATTCGTCCACAGATTTTTTTCCGTTTACCGACATCAATTTTTTTATTGTCGTTTGAATAGATGAAGTTACTTCTTTAAATTCATTTGCATCTGTTCCAACTTTCTTGAATTTCGTTGTTGCAAGATAATCTCCAATCGTGTACGGAATAATGAAATAGCCATCGGCAAGACCTTGCATCAATGCGCTTGCACCAAGACGATTTGCGCCGTGGTCAGAAAAATTCGCTTCACCGAGAACATACAAACCGGGAATCGTGCTCATCAAATTGTAATCAACCCAAAGTCCTCCCATCGTATAATGCACCGCGGGATAAATACGCATCGGATTTTCGTACGGATTTTCGCTCGTGATTTCATGATACATATCGAATAAGTTGCCGTACTTTTCTTCAATTACATTTTTTCCTAATCGCTTGATTGCATCGGAGAAATCGAGATATACTGCAAGTCCTGTTGTGCCAACTCCACGACCTTCATCGCACACCATTTTTGCATTGCGAGAAGCAACATCGCGCGGAACAAGATTCCCAAACGAAGGATAGCGGCGCTCCAAATAATAATCGCGTTCGCTTTCGGGAATTTGACCCGGAGCGCGTTTATCACCTTTGTTTTTAGGAACCCACACACGACCATCGTTACGCAAACTTTCGCTCATCAACGTCAACTTCGATTGATAATCTCCACTTACGGGAATACACGTTGGATGAATTTGTGTGTAACAAGAATTACTGAAATAAGCGCCACGTTTATGCGCTCGCCAAATCGCTGTTGCGTTACTTGCTTTTGCATTCGTCGAAAGGAAGAATACATTTCCATATCCGCCGGTTGCGAGAATAACTGCATCTGCCGCATACGATTCGAGTTGTCCGTTCACCAAATTTCGAGCAACGATTCCACGCGCCATTCCATCAATCATCACGAGGTCAAGCATTTCTCTACGTTCAAAAAATTTTACACCGCCGGTTTCAATTTGACGACACAACGCAGAATACGCTCCAAGTAAAAGTTGTTGTCCCGTTTGTCCGCGTGCATAAAATGTTCTCGAAACTTGCGCACCGCCAAACGAACGATTATCGAGATAGCCCGCATAATCACGCGCGAACGGAACACCTTGCGCAACGCATTGGTCAATAATGCTTCCGCTCACTTCGGCAAGGCGATACACATTTGCTTCACGCGCACGATAATCGCCGCCTTTCACTGTATCGTAAAACAAACGCCAAACACTGTCGCCATCGTTCGGATAATTTTTCGGCGCATTGATTCCACCTTGCGCGGCAATACTATGAGCGCGACGCGGAGATTCGTGATAGGAAAATGCGAGAACGTTGTAACCGAGTTCTGCAAGCGATGCGGCTGCGGATGAACCGGCTAATCCCGTACCGACAACGATAACTGTGTACTTGCGTTTGTTAGCGGGATTGACAAGTTTGGAATTAAATTTATGCGATGACCATTTATTTTGAATCGGTCCGTCGGGAATTTTAGAGTTGAGTGACATAGAAAATTTTTATTTTGTATAGAACACGGATTACACTGATTTTACTGATGTTCACTGATTTTTTTATCCGTTTAAATCCGTTGCATCCGTGTCATCCGTGTCATCCGTGTTCTATTTTATTTATGAAACCACAAAAAATAAATCGGCATTGATGCAAATCCAAGCGGAACGACAAGCCAAAAGAAAACTGCAATTGCATCAAGAAGTTTGATATAACTTTTTGTTCGTAAGCCAAGCGTTTGAAATGCCGATTGAAACCCGTGACGCAAATGAAAACCAAGAAATGCAAGAGCAATGACGTAAAAAATTGAATACAACGGTGAAGCGAATTCATCAGCAACAATTTTATATGGAGATGCTGGTTCTGAATTTAATCGCGTTGGAATAAAAAAGGAATTTAAATGCACCACGAGAAAAAGAAACACAATGCTACCAGTTACCATCGTAATGCGAGAGGCAAGCAATGTATTTTCTGGCGCTCTCCTCATTTTGTATTTGTGTGAACGTGTTGCTCTATTTCTGAACCACAACAACACACCAAGAAATGCGTGGAGAAATAAACACACAAACAACCCGATTTCAATAACTCGCATTACAATGAAGAGATAAACATTGTGCGCGAGAAATTCCGAATACGTGTCATACACTTCCTTTCCCCAGAAGAGTAAGAAGTTTCCCAACAAGTGTTCTATAAGGAATAGGCACAGAAAGATTCCTGTAAGACTCATCAGCACTTTTTTGCCGACAGAAGATTCGTAAAAATTAGAAAGTTGAACCATTGTTTGCAATTAAATTGAGTTAAAAAATTCTGTGGTAAAAGTAGGAAAAGAAGAGAGAAATTTCAAAGAGAGTGACTAAGGATTCGAGAGGTCGAGAATTCAAGTGTTTCCTTCTTCACTTAAAACTTGAAATCTTGAACCCTCTACACTTTACTTCACATTGAAATATTTCGCTTGCGAATGATGAACAATAATTGCCGATGTAGATTGTTCGGGAACAAGTTGAAATTCTTCCGTGAGTTCGACGTCAATTCGTTCAGGTTGCAGCAACTCAAATAATTTTGTTTGGTCTTCCAAATTCGGGCAAGCGGGATAACCAAAACTATATCGCGCGCCTTGATAACCTTGACTGAATAATTTTTTTATCTCTTTTGCATCGCTGTTTTCTATACCAAGTTCTTCGCGCATTTTTTTGTGCCATAATTCCGCTAGCGCTTCTGCACATTCCACACTCAAGCCGTGAAAGTATAAATAATCTTTGTAATTGTTTAATTCAAAAAGTTGCTGCGAATATTCAGAAGCGCGTTTTCCCATCGTTACAAGCATCATTCCAATCATATCAATTTTTCCGCTCTCTTTTGATGCGAAGAAATCGGATATACATAAATATCTATCGGATGATTGCCGTGGAAATGAGAAGTTTATAGTTTCAAGTTGCGAGTTACGAGTTACGAGTTTGTTATCCCGAGCGAAGTCGAGGGATAGGTTCTTATATACAATCAAATCATTTCCGTCCGATTGACATTGAAAATATCCATACACAACTTTCGGCTCAAGCAACTTTTCACTTTTCACTTTTAACTTTAAACTTTCGTATTCAGGATAAATTTTTTCATTGAGAAGTTTTTGATATTCATCGTTGCTCATTTTCCCTTTTCGCACTTGCCATTGTCCGCGAGTGAGCGCAACTTCATTTACATACTGAAAAACTTCATCGAGAGAAATATTTTCAACTACTTTACTTCCGAAAAATGGTGGAATTGGAATTGAGTTTACAGTTTCGAGTTTATAGTTACGAGTTGCTTGCAGTTGTTTTAATACATTTTCGGAAAGAAAAATTTTCGCTTCTTGTCCCGTGAGTTTAACTTCTTCATCTTCGACTGTAGTATCAGAAATATTTTCTTCTAACAATTTTCCGCTTACAACTTTCTCCATAAAATGTAAACCATCGAAAGCATCATTCGCGTACGAAATATGACCGCGATACACCGAACGCAAATCGCTTTCCACATATCTGCGAGTCAATGCCGCGCCTCCGAGCACAACGGGAATTGTGATTTCGCGTTCGTTCATCACTTCCAAATTTTCTTTCATTATCACGGTGGATTTCACAAGCAAGCCGCTCATTCCGACTGCATCTGCTTTATGTTCTTCTACTGCGTGGAGCATTGTTTCCACAGGACATTTGATTCCGAGATTGATAACTTTGTAACCATTGTTGGAAAGAATAATATCAACGAGATTTTTTCCAATGTCGTGAACATCGCCTTTTACCGTTGCAATCACCATCGTTCCTTTGGACGTCGAATCGCTTTTCTCCATAAACTGCTCGAGATGCTTTACTGCCGTTTTCATCACTTCTGCAGATTGAAGAACGAACGGCAGTTGCATTTGTCCGCTTCCGAATAATTCACCGACAACTTTCATTCCATCGAGCAAAATAGTATTGATAATGTCGAGCGCAGAATATTTTTTCAGCGCTTCATTCAAATCATTTTCCAAACCGATTTTCTCCCCGTCAATAATTCTGTTCTTTAAAACTTCTTCAACAGTTTCAAATTTTTTCTTCTCGACTTTCGTTTCGCTTTTCTTATCGGCATAGTACGCCATCAATTCTGTGAGCGGGTCGTATATAACTTTTCGAGGATAAAGTTCAGACATTATATTTAAAATTGTGCGTTGAATATACAAATGAGAGAATGAAAAAATTTAAAATAAAAAAGTCATCTCGTTGCAGCGAGATGACTATTACAGAACAAGCATTTATTAAAACGAGAAACCAACTGTTATTCTTTGCGACGATTGCAGAATATTTAAATCCGAATATGAATAATCAATTTTTGCAACTATTTTCGTTTCAGGAATTTCCCAGTGAAAACCTACACCAGCGCTCATTCCTGCTTTTTGAACATATTTTTCGTCGAGTTTATTATCCATAATTTTGTCAAAGAAAAAACCATTTGCACCAAAACGTAAAAACACTGTTTCGCGAAAACTATATTCAGCACCAAGAAAAGGAACCGGCATAAAATCACGTTCATCTTGGTAATCAAGATTTAGCACTAATGTATTATTGTCGTTTCGCAATGCATCAATTGCAATACCAAAATGAAACGTCATCGGCAATAACCATTCTTGCGTTTCTGTATTTGCGACAACATCGTTCGGGTTTGACCCGGCAATGGGAAACGGGTCAATCGTTATTCGCGTATCACGTCCTTGCAACCTCATTTTTGTTCCGAAATTCGTAAGCGCAGCACCAAGTTTTATTCCTTGAAATTCCGTGTTGTACTGCATTCCCGCATCTATCGCAAACGCACTTGCATTCGATTGCGAGATTACCTCCGAAACATATTTCGGTTGAATGCCAAAAGAAATCTGATCGGTAAGTTTTTTTGCATACGCAATTCCCACAGCAATATCATACGCTGAAAACGTTCCTCCTGTTCCGTCGGTTTCTTCCCACGTCGTTACTTTCATCTCACCCATTGAAAGATGCGAAACACTAATACCAATCGTTCCGATATCTTTAAGGGGAAATCCGGCAGCAAGAAACGAATGATTTATATCGGCAATCCAATCGTTGTGTGAAAACATAATCTCATTTTGTTGAAAGTGCGAAATTCCTGCAACGTTCCAATACAACGCAGAAGGGTCATCAACTACTGCAACAAATGCTCCGCTAAGTGCAGTGCCTCGTCCTCCAACACCGATTTTCAAGAAATTTGCTGCGGATGTTCCTGCATTATCAAACTGAGAAAACATTGTTGATGAAAAAATTATTGTAAAAAGAAACAAAAAAGATTTTTGCGATACATATTTTGTGAACATAGTTTTTCTCCTTACTTAATCAATGCAAATTTACCGATGTATTCACCAAAATCGGATTGAACGTGAAAAATATACACACCAAAGGCAACTTCTTGACCGTTGTACGTCGTTAAATCCCACGAATCAATCGGCGTTCCGTTTGTGTGCTCGATGATACGCATCAAATCACCGGCAACGTTGAAAATACGAATCGTGCATTTTTCTTTTGGAAGTTTGTGAAATTGAATGAGTCGTTCAATACCAAATTTGAGTTTTTCATACGGTGAACTGACGATGTACGGATTTGGAACGACGGTGATATCTTCCAAACTTTTTTTCGACATCTTCGCCGAAGTTGATTGTTGCGTTGTAAATTCATAGACGTCGGTATTTCCAATCGGATGATTGGTATTGACTTGCACTGTTACATTAATTCCAGCAGGCAAAGTTGAATTTGTGTCAAATACCAATTTGTAATTGTAATCTACTGGTTTAGCGCGAAGTCCTTTTTGCGCGAATGAACCAAAACTGAAATTCCACGTTGCAGTATTAGCCGTTGCCGTGGATGTTGCAGTATCGTGATAATTACGATTGACAATGTATATTCCTTCTGTTTTGAAATCCAATGTTGTACTATCTGCACGAGTATGATTACTCGTATCCACATCAATGACAGCAACAACTTGCATATTGGTTGTTACATTCCAAATCTGTAATGGCGCTTTGAAATAATATTTTTGATTTGTTTTTAATGCAACAAGTGAACTATCACCAAAACGGATTTCATAATCATCAGCAAGTCCGGAATATCCATCCGATAAACGTAACCACGATTGGATTGATAATATTGATGTTCCCGGTGGAAGTATACGAGTTTCTTTTACCGCAAAACCAATATCTTCAATAAGTAACGAAATGCCATCAAATTTTGGATTGTTATCAAGTTCTTGCGCATACGAAGTAAGCGAAATATTTTGAAGATACGTTGGTACAAATGCGACAGAATCGAGAATTGTTCCTGTATAAAAATATTTTGCTGTATCTTGCATACGTACAAAGTTGTTATTGCTCACATCCTTGACAGAATATTTTTTAACTCCTCCTGTTGTATCAAAGGTAATTGAGTATGTATGCCCCGTAACTTTGCTATAATCGAGAACCGAAAGAGGAAAATTTTCTATGGTACATCGTCCGGAAATTTTTGTTGGTTTATTTTTTATTTTCCCAATTGAAAAACCAGATGGTTGCGCAAACGGAGTAACTGCAACCGTATTATCTCCTGCTTTGTACGGGTCACTCTTGATTGAATTTTCCAATGGAGGAATAACTCCATCGTCATGGTCGTATGCAACAACAGCGTACCAATATTCATACCCGTTATTGACGTCGTTATCTACAAACGAATGCACTAATCCGACATCGTCTCCAAGTAAAAAATACCTTCCAAGCGGATGTGTGCTTTCTCCTGTAGTTCCATTTATTAAATCGTATTGCTTTATCGGACGCCAGTATTTAAATGCTCCATTGACATCACGAATCGCTTCTCCCCAATTTATTCCTTGGTCAGTACTTTTAAATATTTTGTATCCTTCAAATGCATTTGTTTGAGTAAGTCTATCATTAATATGGTCAATTCTTCCGTCACTTCTACGATACACACCTTTTTCCGAACGGTCATCCCAATACAATGTAATTTTCTTATCACTTGGAACAGCAGTAACGAAAGGCTCCGGCGGTGATTCCGCAGATTCATAATTTGCGTTATACAAAAGTTGACAAAGCATTGCGCTACTAAACAAATCCGCTTTGTTACTACCGTGAATGGTTGAATAAGCAAAGTTTAAAGATTGCCCAGGAGCGAGTGTGAACGGACCGCTTGCAACGGCGTATGTTACATCTGGTCCGTATGAATTTGGTGTTTGCGTGTTATCGCCTGAATGTGGAGTTACATTTGTTGGCATCATAATTCCGGAGGCAAGTTGGTCATATTCTCCATCTTCAGTTTGCGGCGCGTTTGAATATTCGAAAACTTGAAACGTTGTAACTCCATTCGGAAGCCCTGTAGTTTGATTATTCGGTGTTTCAAGAAATTTCAATCCAACCCATCCGACATTTTTAGAAAGAAATCCTTCTGCTTTATCATCACCGTCCCAAAGATAAGTAAAGTTTCCAAGTAAAGAATCTTGTGAAGGAGAATATCCGGGAACGTTGTCGCCAACTTTTATCAATGCGGCATAATCATCCGTCCATTCACTTGCTCCTTGTTCGGGACAATCGGGGTCATCGTGAATTCCTACATAGACGTTAAAAAGCGTATCTGTGCCGATGTTTCGAACGATTTGTTTGTAAATAATAAAATTTCGATTGAGAATGTCATCATATTGCAATGCCCACATATCTACGCGAATATCCATCGGATATGGTTTGTTTGCGTACTGAGGATCAGGGTCATTGTCGGTTACAACAAAATACGCTTCACGCGGTGCTTTTACAGCCCCATTGACAATTCCTGGAAACGATGGTGAAGGAAATTTGCCCGACGAATCCTTCGGCATTTCGTATGGACCCGAAGGCCAAACATCCGGCCACGAATCAGGAATATCGCTGAATGCTATTCCAATATTATTCGTTTCATCTTCTACGTCCGCATCGTAACCGTGAAGCGGTTGATATTCTTCTTCGCTATATCGTGCAGCACCTCGTGTTCCACTCGCAACAAATTTTCTTGAAATTAATCCTGTGTTGGGATCGCGTTTCATTGCTCCAATCAATGGCGCCATTGTCCAACGATACGTTATTCCACTACGAGCGGGAAATTCATAACACAATCCCCAACGGTCATATCCAAGCGTTGCGGCATTTGAAATTCGTGCCCAAACGTTTCCGAGATTCAGCACTGAACGTTTCCTATCGGCGTATGAGGAAACAGCATTTGCTGAATTATTTTTATACAACGGAATAAGCCCTCGTTGCGGAGCGAGAACAGTATTGAAATATTCTTCTTTTGTCATTGGTATTCTTTTTTGCGCATTGCTCATTTGAACGGCGATGCACAGAACAAGAAGAATAAAGATAAATCTATTGGTATTTGTAAATTGAAATAAAAGTGTCATAAAAAATTCTCCCGTTAAAATTCTAATTCTAATCCGAGTAAAATATGGCGCATAGGTCCATAGAAAGATGGATTGTGCATACTTTCCGGTGAAGCCGCAGGATTGGTATTGTAATTCGGCTCACCAGTTGTATCAAAGACGTTTAAAACATTTTTTCTGTCGAAAATATTTTTCACGTCAAGATATAAGGTAATTTTTACTGGTGAAATATCGAGCGCACGATATATGCGCATATCAAATGTGCTTGTCCACGGTTGTCTTCCGCTGTTTATATCACCGATTGGTTTTCCGCGTGGCTCACGAGGAGAATATGGTAATCCGCTTCCTATATCTCCTATGATGCTTCCTCCATAATTTTCATAATCCATTCTTAAATTCAACGTTAATGTATGCGGCTGGTCCCAAGCAAGCACAACAGTTTTTTTCGGAGGCACAAAACCGTACACCGATGCGTTCCAAACTTCGTTTGAATGTGTTGACCACTGGTCTGCATTTCCTTCGGCACGTGAATAGGTATAGTTAATTGTAAAAGCATAATGATGAGCAAATCGCTTTTCTAACGAAAATTCTATTCCGCGGGAATTGGCGTAATCAAGATTTGCTATGCGCGTATGGTTATCGGGAGTAAAAATCGGCTGCGTGGAAATGTAATCGTACGTGTCCTTGTAAAACATACGCACGGCGGCTACCATATTTTCATTGATAATATATTCTCCGCCTAATTCGTACGCTTGCGTAGTTTCAGGTTTCAATCGGGGGTTTCCAATCGCACCTAACGATTGACCGATTCCTAAATAAAGAAACGTTGGATTTTGTTCACGAAATCTTCGATAGAGAAAATTGAAATCTGGGTATTGATAAAAATGCCCGTATGAAAAATGTATTTTCGCTTGAGTTGTGATGGGAAATGAAAAACCAAAACGTGGAGAAAATTTATATCGCGCAGGAACCGTTTCGCTTCGTTTTTGCAGTATGAATAAACTATCCACATGGCTACGAGGATCTCGTGTGAGAAAATCGTACACATCGGGAGCTTGTACGTCTAAATAGTCAAAACGAATTCCAACATTAAATATCATACTTTTATATTCAAACTTATCCTGTATGTACGCAGCAAGTTGTAACGGGTCAAATGAATAATCAACTAAATCATAATGTCTTCGCTCGAATGAAAGCGTATCGTCGAGATGATTCCAGTTCGCATTGACACCATTTATCCAATAATCACTAATGATATGTTTCTTGTATTCAATCCCGAATTTTATGTTGTTTTGTCCATCGAGTTGGCTTGTAAAATTAGCTGAAGCAGTTAACGTTCGTGTACGTGCGTCGCGGTATGAATCATCATACGAATTTACTTTCACCGATACTTTAATTTTCGATAAATTTCTTCCTCCCGCTATGAATTGTTCTACCAGATTATTTGTAATCACCGTACCTTCATCAAAAACAATAGTATCTCCCAAACCATTGACTATCATTACGGAATCAGCAAGTTTTAAATTTTTATATCCTTGTCGTTGCGCTTCTGTTAAATACAAAAATGCATTGTAAGGCCCCCAAAACTGGTAATTACCTGTCGAATCAAAGCTCACATTACTTAACACGGGGGCAAATATTTTTCTATGGTCGCCGCTTAATTGTTCATCAAAAACATAATACTGTTCTTTGTAATCGAAATACGACATTCGGATTTCATAAAACGAACTTTGCGATAACGTATGCGTGAACGTAAGATTATTCAACAAACTTTTATTTCGTTCAAATCCCTGATATTGTGGATATTCCTTAAATGTTTGGTCGTAATCTTTATGCTTTCTGTCGAAATAAATAGTACCAATTTGTACTTTTGTTTCATTTGTTGGTTTTAAAGAAAGTTTTATTTGAGCACGGTCTTTATTATCAAACAAACCGAACTCAAATTCGTTCTGGATAATTCTTCCCGAAGGAGAAAAATATTCCGGTCCTGTGGTTTTGTTTAAATACGTGTTCGAACGTTCTCTATCTGCGCTGAAGAAAAACGATGCGTCGCTGATAATGGGTCCGCTGACTGCAAACTCCATAATATTTGTTCCTAAATTATTTTTTTTCCCGCCAAATCTATCGGAACTGAATCGCGTTTTTCCCCAGAATTTATCTCCACCATCCTGCGTTACTACATTTATCACTCCAGATTGCGCTTGTCCGTATTCTGCATTAAATGTTCCACTCATAACAGTAAGCGAAGAAACTCCTAAACGCGGAACATCGCTTCCCAATCCGCTGAACAAAATATTATCCGCGCGTACACCATCAACAAGATACGACAACTCTCTGCTTCGACCTCCGCGCAAATGGATTCCTTCGCCATTGCCGTTTTTTGATTCGACAAATCCAGTACTTAACACCATCGCTTCAGAAAACGACGTAACGGGAAGCGCTTGCAATTGTTCCGCTTCTACAATCGAAACCGATGCTGTTACGTCTTGCTGAATGAGAGGACGTTCTGCAGTTATGACAACTTCTTTTACTTCCACTGCTTCGGAAACTAAAGAAAAATTTATTTCCGTTGTTAAATCTGCGGATACGTGAACATCTTGAACTGTCAGCGCATTGTAACCGATAGATGACGAGCGCAATTTATATTCGCCAACAGGAACATTAAGAATGTAGTATTCTCCTTCGATATTGGTTGCCGCACCCATTTTTGTTCCAAGGATGAGTATCGAAACTCCGGCAATCGGTTGTTTGCTTTCGTTGTCTATTACTTTTCCGCGAATTTTTCCCGTAATTCCTGCAAGCGTTACAATAGCGAATAAACAATGAAATGCTATAAATAGAAGGCACGCACGTATCATAAAATATTTCCTACAATGTTAGTAAAAAAATTACCATTTCCCCAATGGAGGGTGAAATAAAAAGACGGCGAAAAGTTACATTTCTTTTTTAAAAAATGCAAATGCTCATTGAAAAATTTTTCTTCTCGCATTGCCCAACGAATACATAATACTTACATTGCAGTTAAAACATTTATCCTTATTTTTTTCTGCATTTTTTATGAACAAACGACTCCCGATAAAAAATCTTACTCTCAATTACTCACGAGTTGAACAAACACTCACTACTTTCATTCGAAATGAAATAACAAAAGCGAAATGTACAAATGCAGTGTTTGGACTTTCCGGTGGAATTGATTCTGCCGTAACTGCATTTCTTACAACGAAATCAATAGGAAAAGAAAACGTTTGTGCGTTATTAATGCCATACGAAACAAGCAACAAACAACACATTGACGACGCTACGAACATTGCTCACAAGTTAAACATTCCCTATCAACTTTTAGATATTTCTCCTATGGTCAATGAGTTTATTGCACTTGAACCCAAAATGAATGTTGTACGCAAAGGAAATATCATGGCGCGATGCAGAATGATTGCACTTTACGACACATCCGCAAAACATAATGCGTTAGTAATTGGAACAAGCAATAAAACAGAAATATTACTTGGATACGGAACAATTTACGGCGATAGTGCTTGCGGAATAAATCCTCTCGGAGATTTATACAAAACCCAAATTTGGGAACTCGCAAAACATCTCGGCGTTCCACAAAAGATTATCAATAAAGTTCCTACTGCCGATTTGTGGCAAGGACAAACTGACGAAGGAGAACTTGGTTTTATGTATCACAGCGTAGATTTATTACTCTATTATTTGATAGACAAAAAGAAAACGTTACGTGAATTGATGCAACTAGGTTTTACATCTTCATTTATTCACACAGTAAAAGAGAAAATCTTGAGAAACAAATTCAAATCAAGAATGCCACGTATTAAAAAAATTTCGCACCTCCAATGAAGACACTTATTCTTGAGCAAAAATTGTTGCAACTTCAAACATTCATCGCACAATACGATTCAGCAATTGTTGCGTATTCCGGAGGAGTGGATAGTTCTTTTTTACTAAAAACTGCGCGCGATATACTCGGTAAAGAAAATGTTCTTGCTGCCACAGGAGATTCTCCATCCTTTCCGAGAAAAGAAAAACTCTTTGCCATCGAGCAAGCAGAGCAATTTGACGTCAATCATATCATTATTCAAACGGAGGAATTACAAAACGAGCATTATTTTTCAAACCCATCCAATCGCTGTTATTTTTGCAAAACGGAATTGTTCACAAAACTTTCTCAACTTCAGATGCGAATGAATTTCAATGTAATTTTTGACGGAACAAACTTTGACGACCGCTTTGAATTTCGTCCCGGAAGCGTTTCAGCAAAAGAACATAATATAGTATCGCCTCTTGCGTTTTGTAAGTTTTCAAAAGAGGAAATACGATTTGCATCTCATCATCTTCACTTACTATCCTCCGAAAAACCTGCATCGCCGTGTCTTGCTTCGCGCATTCCATACGGAAATAAAGTAACAATTGAAAAACTTTCGCAAATAGAATATGCGGAAAATATTATGCACGAACTTGGATTCAATGTATGCCGCGTACGCCATCACGATAGCGTTGCTCGTATTGAAGTTCCTACAGATGTGATTCATTTGCTTACGGAAACGGAAATCCGTGCAAAACTCGTTCAAAAATTCCGACAACTTGGATTTCACTTTATCACGCTTGATTTAAACGGATTTACTTCTGGAAATTTAAATACGGTTCTTTCAGCTGACCAACAAATCACGAATTAGATGCAAGAAGCAACGCTCCGTCAACTTCTCCAACGATTTCGAAAAGGAAAACTTTCAGAACATCAATTTCTTCAGCGGTTAAAAACACTCCCGTTTGAAGATTTAGAAATCGCAAATATTGATTATCATCGCGCACTGCGAAAAGGATTCCCCGAAATTATTTACGGCGAAGGAAAATCAGCAAACGATGTGAAACTCATCGTGAGCAAAATGCTCAAAAAAAAATTGCCCGTCGTCATTACGCGCGTTACTTCCGAGCATATCGCAGTACTAAAAAAATTTTCTCCCGTTCAGCACTTTGAGAAAGCACGAATTAGTACTATCAATTATTCTGAACCGCACAAGAGAAAAGGAAAAATCATTGTCGTATCTGCAGGAACATCCGATATATCGGTTGCAGAAGAAGCCGCTGTAACAGCAGAATTATTGGGAAGTAATGTTGAACGATTATACGATGTTGGCGTTGCAGGAATTCATCGCTTGCTTCAGCGAGTGAATATTTTTCATAATGCACACTGCGTTATTTGTGTAGCCGGAATGGAAGGTGCGCTTCCTTCGGTCGTTGGTGGAATTGTTTCTTGTCCCGTAATCGCAGTACCAACAAGTATCGGTTATGGCGCTTCTTTTCAAGGAATTGCCGCGTTGCTTGCAATGCTTAATTCGTGCTCCGTTGGAATTTCTGTTGTGAATATTGATAACGGATTTGGCGCCGGATATCAAGCGCATATCATCAACTTCCAATCAACTGTTGTATCCGATGATTGATTTGCTAGTTTTTTATCTGCACACGGTTGCAATTGTGTACGCATTTAGTAAAGGATGGCAAGAAGAAGGATTGGTGGAAGGAGTTCTTTCTGTTGGATTTATTGTCATAATTTTTTCAACCGGATGGGCAATTTCTTCGCTGGTTTTTTCCTTTCTCATTTCGCAAGAAGGTATTGCTGTATGGTTAAATCGCGACACCATTGCGCTTCTTGTATTAACAATTGTGGAAATCGTTTTTTACTCATATTATGTGCGCAACGAGGATTAAGACACGCGAATCATTTTTTTTCATCTGTGTATTTTCATATCATTAACGGCTTTTTTTATAGAGTAATGTAGATTATGTATGAAACAGAATAACATAAAACGATTATATTATTCTATCACCGAAGTAAGCAAAATTACGGGTATTGAACCATATACTCTTCGGTATTGGCAAGACGTCTTTGAACAACTGCACCCGTCAAAAAACCGTGGGGGAAAACGTGCATACACGAATTATGACATTAAAATCATACTACAAATCAAAGAACTTACCCGCAATCAACGATTCACATTAGAAGGCGCGAAAAATATTTTGCGACAGTGGTCAGATGAAAATAAACTTGATACACAACTAAATACCATTTCATTTGAAACGAACGTAACGGAAGAATTATACAAAACAAATGAAAAATTGAAAGCAGATTTGCGAGAGGTGAAGTTTTTTTTAGAAGAATTATTGGTGAAGTTATCGTAATAATATTACAAATGAAGAAAGAAGAAAAACGCATTTGCGCAAAGGAATTATTTGAATTCGGAACGTAGCGCAGCCCGGTAGCGCACTTGCTTGGGGTGCAAGGGGTCGCGGGTTCAAATCCCGCCGTTCCGACAAAAAGCGAATCGAGGTACGATTCGCTTTTTACTATTCTAACATATTTTATTCATCTAACTCGCCTGTCTTAGAATTCAACCATTTGTTAATGTTAATTCAACAATTCTCTGACACAATTGAGGAAACTCAATGCCAGCAACTTTTGCTGCTTTCGGAACTAAACTTGTTGATGTCATTCCGGGAATGGTATTCACTTCCAAACAATAGAATTCGCCATTTGGCTTCAAACGAAAATCCGTGCGCGCGAACCCTCTGCAACCAAGAACGTTAAACGCTTTCCATCCTTCACTTAAAATTGTATTATATAATTTTTCAGGTAATTCTGCAGGACAAATGTATTCCGTTTCTCCTTTCGTGTATTTGCGCGTGTAATCGTAGAAACCGCCTTTCGGTTTTATTTCGATAACAGGCAACGCTTCATTTCCAAGTATCGGAACAGTTAATTCTCTTCCTTCAATAAATTCTTCTATCAAAACCTTTTTTGAATATTGAAACGCATGTTCGATAGCTGAAAATATATTTTCACTTTTTTCTACAATAGACATTCCAATTGTCGAGCCCCCATCATTCGGTTTTACAACACACGGAAAAGTTTTCCATATCTCCAATACGCTATTGTTCAATTGCATCTTTTCAACAACAATCCACTTCGGTGTAGGAATTCCGTATCTTTCAAATACCATTTTCGTCATCGCTTTATTCATTGCAAGTGCGCTTGCAAGTATTCCTGAACCTGTGTACGGAATTCCGCGCAATTCCAACAGTGATTGAATTACACCATCTTCACCGTATGTTCCGTGCAGAAGAAGAAATACGATTTCAACAGTGTCGAGTAATGACGATTGAACACATTCAAAATAATTTCGTGGAGAAAAATTTGAAAGTTCAGAAAGTGATGGAGAAATTTCCGCTATATGCTGCGGAAGCGATTCGAGTAAATTTTTCGGTAGTTTCGTTCCCAATGCAGGGTCAAATACACTTACGTTGTGACCAATTTCTTGCAATGCGATTGCTACGCTTCTTCCGGATGCGAGCGAAACGTTTCTTTCAGGAGAGATTCCGCCAAGAAAAACAGCAATATTCATCGATTATTGAAAATTTATTGTAGAAATATTTTAGTAAAAATTTACAACCTCTTTCTTTTATATACAACAAACATAAAAATATTATTGCAACTTTTCTTTAGTATATTTTCCTTGCAATCTACATGATACTCTTTCGAATTATACTTCGCGCACATCTTGGTCCGTTCCTCTTCTCGTTTTTTACGCTGATGTTCGTTTTTCTATTGCAGTTCATTATGCGTTTCATTGACCAACTCGTTGGAAAAGGACTTGGAGGTTGGGTAATTGTCGAACTCATCACAATGAATCTTGCATGGATGGTGGTGCTTGCAGTTCCGATGTCTGTACTTGTTGCAACATTGATGGCGTATGGAAATCTTTCTTCTGCAAATGAAATTACTGCAATGAAATCGAGCGGCGCAAGCGTTACACAATTGATGCTTCCGTCCGTTATAGTAGCAACGTTCCTTGCGGCATTTCTCGTGTATTTCAACAATGAAATACTTCCAGATGCCAATCATCGAGCAAAATCGTTGATTATTGATATTCGAAGAAAAAAGCCAACGCTCACAATTCAAAGCGGGGTATTCTGCAAAGATATTTCCGGCTACAGTATTCTTGCAGGAAAAACTTTTGAAAAAACAAACGAACTTCTCGATGTAAAAATTTATGATTACAACAATCCCGAATCTGAAATTATTCTTACAGCAAAAAAAGGGAACGTTTCATTTTCTCCTGATTATCAAAATTTGATAATGGATTTAACCGATGGTGAAATTCACGAATTGAGTACAACGGATGTTCAAACATATCGGAGAATAAAATTTCAACATCACCGAATTGCAATCTTTGTTGAAGGATTGATGTTTGAACGTTCTGCAGAAGGTACGTTCGAGCGCAGCGACAGAGAACTCAATGCGAAAGATATGAAGCAAATAGTTGATTCGCTGGAACATATCAATGCTGAAATTCGCACTTCAACGCAAATGAAAATTCGCGCACATTTTAGTAAGTTGCTTTCGGAAAATTTTGAATCCAATCAGCAAAAAAAAGCGAATAATGAGTTTGTTCCGTTTGTGCAAAATTCATACAACACGCATTTTTTTTTCTCAACAATTTCCAACGACATTTCTCAAATCGAATATTATCAAAATCAGATTGATGAATTTCTTGTTGAAATACATAAGAAATACTCAATTCCGTTTGCATGTATTGTCTTTGCTCTTGTTGGTGCGCCGTTGGGAATGATGGTTCGCCGCGGCGGATTTGGAATAGCCGCAACGTTAAGTTTAGGTTTCTTTTTGCTCTATTGGTCGTTTCTTGTTAGTGGGGAAAAATTTGCTGACCGCAACATCATTTCTCCGTTTGTGGGAATGTGGTCAGCAAACATACTTTTAACTGTACTCAGTTTCTTTCTTATCAGAAAAAGTCAGCAACACACGCTATTCTCATTGAAAAAAATATTTACTAAACAGCATTTCGTTTCGAGATAATCTATTTATTGCTACGTTACGTTCCTTTGAAACTTCTTGTTCGATACATCCTTCGTAATTTTTTAGCAACTGCACTATTTGCATTAATTGCATTCATTTTCATTTTCATCATAGTAGATATGATGGAAAATCTTGATGATTTTCTCGATGCAAATGTTGAAATAGAAATAATCGCGCTTTATTATGTTGCGTTTATGCCGGAAATAATAAAATTGATGATCCCGGTTGCATTGTTGTTTTCCAGTATGTTCACCACTGGAAAATTCAACACATACTCAGAATTAACTGCAATGAAAGCGAGCGGCGTAAGTTTGTATAAATTTCTGATTCCGATTGTGGCAACATCGTTCGTTATCAGTGTGCTATCTATATATTTTAACGGATGGATTGTTCCGAAAGCAAATGAAAAAAAACTTTCCATCGAGCGTCAGTATCTTTCAAAAAATCTGTACGACGAAACTTCAACGAATGTATTTTTCCAAATTGGAAAAAACAGAATTTGTTCGATTCGTAATTTTGAAGAAGGTTCCTATATCGCTTCAAGAGTGAGTATTCAAGATTATTGGGTGATTGATAAAACCGTGCTTGTGAAACGATACGATGCAAAAACTATGGTTTGGAACGATACGACAAAAATTTGGACGATGTACGATGGAATAGTTCGTACAATGAAAGGACGAAATCAAACCGTAAATTCCTTTGCAAAGAAAGAGATGAAAAATTTATTATTTGTTCCTGAAGACATTCGCAAACAGCAACGCAAACCCGATGAGATGAATTATCCGGAACTTCAGGAATTTATCAATAACCAAGAATTCCTTGGAAACGATGTTTCGCGATGGCGAGTAGATTTTTACGGAAAAATTGCGTTCCCGTTTGCAGGTGTTATTGTCGTATTATTTGGTATTCCGTTTTCTTCGATGAAGAGAAAAAGCGGATTAGGAGTAGAGTTTGGCATTGCCGTTGCTGTATGTTTTGTCTATATGGTTTTTCTCAAAGTAAGTCAAGTATTCGGATACAACGGAGATTTGAATCCATTGCTTACTGCTTGGATTGCAAATATTATTTTTTTGATGCTCGCAATCATCAACGTAGCGCGTGTACCAAAGTGATGTTCGAGTATTACATATATGCATCGTTACATATAAATTTTACGAATTAAATTTACTTCGTTCTTTTTTTGCTGAGAAAAACTAAATCTATATTTTCACCTAAGCAACTGTACCATACAACAAATAATGTTTTTATCTTTTGAAGGACTTGACGGATGTGGAAAAACCACACAAGTGGAATTGCTCGCACGACGTCTCACGAATATCGGACATAAAGTTCTTGTCCTTCGTGAACCAGGCGGAACAACAATTTCTGAAGACATCCGCGAAATTTTATTGAACAAAAAGAATTCATCAATGTTTTCTGCAACAGAAATGCTGTTGTTCTCCGCTGCGCGCGCGCAACTTGTTCACGAAGTAATTCTTCCATCTCTCAAAAGAAATTGTGTTGTCATTTGCGATAGATACGTAGATTCAACAACCGCGTATCAGGGATTTGGTCGTGGAATTTCACAGGATACTATTCGCGCAATAAACAACATCGCAACACAAAGACTTTTTCCAATGAAAACTTTTTTTATAGACATTCCTGTAGAAGAAGCACTGCGCCGTCGCAATAATTCACGTATAACGACAGACAGAATGGAAGAAGCGGAAACAATTTTTTTTCAACATATTTTTGACGGATTTCATTTTATAGCACAGCAAGAACCGCAACGTCTCGTCACTATTGACGGAATGAACTCCATTGACATTGTTCATCAGCAAATCTGGAATTTAGTAACGCAACAATTTGCTCAATAAATACTCGACGAATTTTTTAAACACAACATTAATTTTATGAAAAAATATTTCACATACAATACTCTGCTGTTTATTATTTCATTTGCAGTAATATCTTCGTTTTCTTTTGCCGCGAAAGAAAACGACAACAAATTTCTTTTTAAAATCAATAAAAGCATAGACATCTTCGGAAAAGTCTATCAGGAAATTGCTTCAAATTATGTTGAAGGAATAGATCCTGAACGCTTAATGCAAGCAGGAATTGATGGAATGTTGGACGTTCTTGATCCGTACACAGAATTTTATGATGCGGATGAAACTGATGAAGTTGATTTACTAACAACAGGAACATATGGCGGAGTTGGTATCACGATTGGAGTTCGCGACGGTTATATTACAATTTTATCGTTAATGGAAGGATATTCTGCGCAACGGCAGGGTTTAATTCCAGGTGACCGACTCATTGAAATTGACGGAAAAAATATTGTCGGATGGAAAGTTGAAGATGTGAGAAAATTGACACGAGGAGATCCTTTCACAGAAGTTAAAGTAAAAATTGAACGCGACGGAGAAAAAGAATCGCTGGAGTTTTCATTGATGCGTGAAAAAATACAACTGAAAAGCATCACGTTTGCCGATTTTGTCGAGCCGCAAATTGCATACATTCGGCTTGAACGATTTACGCGACAAACAGGAGAAGATTTGCAGGACAAAATTCGGGAATTAAAAAAACGAGGAGAAATTTCAGGAATTATACTTGACTTACGCGAAAATCCCGGCGGTTTGTTAGATGCCGCAGTAAATGTTACTGAAACATTTCTTCCCAAAAATTCTTTAGTCGTTTCTACGAAAGGTAAAATTCCTTCCTCTGCGTTTATGCGCGAATATATTTCTCAGAAAGATCCGCTACTTTCCTCTACTCCGCTGGTCGTCGTGATGAATAAAAATTCTGCAAGTGCATCTGAAATTGTTGCTGGCGCAATCCAAGATTATGATCGTGGAGTCCTGGTAGGAACGCGAACGTATGGAAAAGGACTCGTGCAGAATATTGTTCCATTGCCGTACAATACACAACTAAAATTAACTACTGCAAAGTACTATACTCCGAGCGGAAGATGTATTCAAGAAATTGATTATAGTAAAGAAGAAAAAGGAGGAGTGTATGTAGCAACTCCTGAGAGTTTGCGAAAAGATTTTTATACAACGCATAACAGAAAAGTTAAAGACCTCGGCGGTGTTTCTCCCGATACCGTCGTAGAGTTTCCTGAATCATCATCGTTGTACAAAGCATTGATGCAAAAATCCTTTCTATTTAAATATGCAAATGCGTTTTATTCAGCGAACAAAATCATGCCGCTCGAATTTCCCAATGATAGCGCAATGCTTTCTGAATTCAAAAAATTTGTAACTGAAAAACAATTTTCGTTTGAAGAGGAAACCGAAACAACGTTGAAAGAACTCATAGAACTTGCAAATAAATCAGGTATGAGTGCAACGTTGCTTTCGCAACTTGAAGAAACTCAAAAACAATTGGCGTTGGAAAAAGATTCTTCATTTGAACGAAGCAGAATCGAAATTCTTCGCACGCTTCGCATGGAAATTATGAGTCGTTATCGTGGAGAAAAAGGTAGAATTGAAGAATCACTGAAAGATGATAATCAAATTGCCGCAGCGAAAGAGATTTTAAGAAACAAAGAGCTATATTCCCATTTTCTTTTTCCGCAAACTGAATTGCATCAAGTTCATAAAGAAAATAAAAAAGAGTAGCGAAGAAACCAAAACTGAAAATGGTGATTGAAACAAATACATTTCATTGATACCCAATCTCAAACAACTTGCTTTGAATCAACATTAAGACGCGATTGAAATCTCCTTTTTCGTGAACGAAATCAACTTCATCAGAGGGAATAACAAGAAGGTTTCCTAACTTGTAATTTCCAATCCAATCGCGATATAAACAGGAAAGTTGCTCCAAATATTCACGCGGAATAGATTGTTCATAATCTCTTCCGCGTTTTTTTATTTGCGAACACAACGTATCAATCGTAGCATCGAGATAAATAAGTAAATCGGGAGGCTTCAAATATTGTAGCATAATGGAATAGAGTTCGCAGTAATTTGTGAAATCTCGAGTGTCCATCTTCCCTATCGAGTGCAAATTCTTTGCAAAGATTTCCGCGTCTTCATAAATGGAGCGGTCTTGAATAACAGAATTTTTTAAATCAACAATTGTTTTATGGTCGCGGAAACGCTTCGAAAGAAAATACACTTGTAAGTTGAACGACCAGCGATGCATATCTCCATAGAAATCACTCAAATACGGATTATCCTCCACTGATTCGTAAAATGATTTCCACTTATAGTGCGAACTCAATAATTTTGTCAACGAAGATTTTCCCGAACCAATATTGCCGGCCACAGCGACGAAAATTTTGTTTTGTTTCATAATTTAAAATTAAAAAAATCTGTACTATTTTTTGAAAGTAATTAGTCATCTGTAATTGGTTATTCATTTTCCTCGCATTACGAATGACAAATGACTACTTACCAATAACGTTTTATTTACTTCGCAACTCCATTCTTCTTTTCTCTTCTTGCTAACCACACTCCTGCAATTGTTGCAGTTGCTCCGACAAATTGAATTGTTTCTAATTTTTCTCCAAGCGTAATGTAAGAAAAAACTAATGCAAGTACCGGAACAAGATTATTGTAGTTTCCTGTTTTCGCCGGACCAATTCGTTTCACTCCAATAGACCAGAAATAATTTGCGAACCCTATTGAAATAACACCGGAAATCACCATTGCAAAATAATACGTCCAATGTAGAGAAGTAAAATCAAATGAAGTAAACGATGGAATTGAGACAGCGGTGAGAAATGGCGTTCCGACAACAAGCATAATCAGTGTTAACTGACTTGCAGAATATTTTGCAAGAAGATTTTTTTGCAAATTCGTATTCAACGCCCAACACATCGCGGCGAGAAACATTAAAACATCACCTATCAATGCATCACTTCCGAATTCTATTTTCTTGCTGCTTCCAAGAATTATCAAAACAACACCGAGTAAAGAGATAGCCATTCCGAACCATAGTTGCTTGTGTATTTTTTCTTTATGAATAAGTTGATTGAAAACAACTGTCCACAACGGAGCAGTTGCAAGTAGTAAAGCTGCATTTCCCGCAGTAGTTTTCCGGATTCCCATGATGAATACAAGTTGGTACATCACATACGCAACAAATCCAACAAGAAATAATTTTCCCCAATCTTCATGTTGGACTTTCTTCCACTCGTAGCGCGAAAAATAAATAAATATTGCCGTGATGGTTCCGCAAATAAAACGCAAACTGTTGTAAGCATAAATATCAAACTTCTCGACGGTCCATTTCACCAGTGGCATATTCGCTGCCCAAATGATAACGACAAGAAGTAAAATAAAATCTGCGGAAATGTTGCGGAAGGATTTTTGCATTGTGTCATTCCCACGAAAGTGGTAATCTATTTTCAATTTTGTTATTCCCGCTTACGCGGGAATAACAATTACCGGGTTACTCTTTTCATTTTTTCTCGAAACTCTTCCGCTTCACGTTTGCCCAGACCGAATTGTAACAACTCATCATCAGAAAAATCTTTTTTATTGAGAAGAGTTTTCAACACATTCATTTCGAGGCGAGAAAATTTTTCTGATTTCAAAATGTAATCCTCAAATGCTTCAAAAGCGATCGGTGCAATGCATTTTGTAATTTCAGCCATTGCTTCTGAATACACTCGGATTTCGTATT
>Ga0194120_10004017_pt1 | contig 23220 bp, 18 predicted proteins | sample TA2MahCa65mmetaG_FD_148642 | JGI IMG/M metagenome (GOLD analysis project Ga0194120, IMG submission 148642) | Freshwater microbial communities from Lake Tanganyika, Tanzania - TA2015019 Mahale Deep Cast 65m | ecosystem: Environmental > Aquatic > Freshwater > Lake | place: Tanzania: Lake... | reverse complement strand
CACAAATTTGTAAACTGATCAATTTACAAACATTAGATTGTTATAATAATCAAATACGAGAATTGCCAACACAAATTTGTAAACTGATCAATTTACAAACATTAGATTGTTCTTATAATCAAATACGAGAATTGCCAACACAAATTTATAATCTGATCAATTTACAAACATTAGATTGTTATAATAATCAAATACGAGAATTGCCAACACAAATTTGTAATCTGATCAATTTAAAAACATTATCTTGTTATAATAATCAAATACGAGAATTGCCTACACAAATTTGTAATCTGATCAATTTACAAACATTAGATTGTTCTCATAATCAAATACGAGAATTGCCAACACAAATTTGTAAACTGATCAATTTACAAACATTAGATTGTTATAATAATCAAATACGAGAATTGCCAACACAAATTTGTAATCTAAATAATCTTCTACAGTTCAGTTATTCGAATAATCCAATAGAACATATTCCTCCCAATGTAGTAAGATTTATACAAAGATTAGAAAATATTCGTCATAATTCTCAAACAATATATCTAGATTCTCAAAATGTTCATAATCACAATATCCAAACATGTATCAAAGAATCTATTAAAAATATTTTCAATCATAAACCTCATATTGAATCTCATATCGAATATATTTTACAAGATACTTTGATGACAAATCAAACCAAAGAAGCTTTAATAGAATATTCCAAATATCCTGATATTCATACAGAATTAGAAATTACTTTTGATGAATTATTAAAATATGTTATTTCAAGAATCGATTCTAACACTCACAAAGATGAAATCAAGAAAGTTCTCAATTTAGAGATTCAAGATTCTCTTTGCAAATGTTTTACTGGAAGAATTTCTAGATTAGTCAATTGTTTGAATGGTTTTGATCCAGAAATAGTAATTACTATTTCTGATTCTGAACAGATATCTCAAGTTATTATTTTGGTTAAAGAATTATTGGGATCAGAATATTCAGTTGATAAACATAGAGAATTGGTTACTAAAGAATTAATTGAAAGAGGTTATGAATCTAAAGTGATAAATTCGTGGATTAGTTTTATCGAATAAAGTTGAAACGAGTTTGATATCAAATTGATAATAACTTTTTTTTGAAACACAGTTTCAAAAAAAAGTTGAAAAATAAACAGAATGAGAAATAACCCCCAAAATAATCGAATTATATCAATCATGCCCAAGAAATCAGGAAAGAAAGAGGTTGAAGTCAAAGTTGAAAAAGAAGAAGTCGAAGAAAACAACGATGCAGAAAAAGAAGCTAGTGGAGACAAAGAAACAGCAGAACCAGAAGATCATGCATCACACAGTGGTTCTGAAGAGGCGGAAGCTGCTGAAAAAGAACAACCCCATATTGATGTAGCTGATTTTGACATTAATAATTATAAATTGGATCCTATCAAAAAGGACGGAAAATTTATGGCAAAACAAGATATGGCATTTCCGAGATATTGCTATGGTGAAGGAGAAACTGGCAAGAACGGGAAGGCTGAGAAAAAATACGATAGATTTGTTGTTGTAACAAAACCAATCGAATTGACAAAAGGTGGTATACCAAACATTCATGAAGAATATTATCCAACTGAAAATGATTGTATGAATATTCAAATTCCTCTTCTAGATAGTGATGAAGGAGGAAAAGAATTGAGAGATATGCTTGATCAATTGGATGAATATCACAAAGTTAAGATCAATGACGAAGGAAATAAGAGTGGTTTGGTTTCAGAACTAAATCCTAAGACAAAGAAGTTAACTAAACTTAAGGGTCTTAAGTATAAGCCATTGGTCAGACAAAAGAAACCCAAGAAGGGAGGTGGTGGAGATGACGACGATGATGAAGAGGAAGATAAGAAAGCTAAGAAGAGTAAGAAGGGTAAGGAAGCTGAAGTTGTTGATGACGAAAATCAATGGAAGAAGATTACCGCTAAACTTGCTACCAAATTCGACGAATCAATTAAGAAGGGAGACAAAACTGAGCGTGAATTGCGAATGAGTGTATATACTATGGACAAGAATGGTAATGCACGAGAAGAAAAAATCACATGTATGAAGGATCTAAGAACTTTTGTAGCATGGGGATGCACCGCCAGATTTGTTCTAGAATTTGTCAAGCTTTGGGTTGCACAAGAAGACGATGATGGTGTCAGAAAATGTTCATTGGGTGTTAAATGCACAACTATCTTGGTTACCAAGGCATCAAAGATGGGTGCACGAAAAGCCAAAGTAGATGTCAGTATTTTCGGAGTTAAGGGAAGCAAAAAGCCATTATCTGATGACAAGCCAAGTAAAAGTTCTAAAAAGACTGATTCTGATGACGAAGCTGAAGAAGAGCCCAAAAAGAACACTAAGAAGAAGGCTGATTCAGATGATGAAGCAGAAGAAGAAGAAGAAAAAGAAGAGCCCAAAAAGAACTCTAAGAAAAAGGCTGATTCTGATGATGAAGCAGAAGAAGAGCCCAAAAAGAACTCTAAGAAAAAGGCTGATTCTGATGATGAAGCAGAAGAAGAGCCCAAAAAGAACTCTAAGAAAAAGGCTGATTCTGATGATGAAGCAGAAGAAGAGCCCAAAAAGAATGCTAAGAAATCTGATTCAGACGACGAAGATGAAGCACCAAAAAAGAATGCTAAGAAATCTGATTCTGATGATGATGGAGAAGAAGATGAAGATGAAGCACCAAAAAAGAATGCCAAGAAATCTAGTTCCGATGACGAATCAGAAGAACAACCTAAAAAGAATTCTAAGAAGAAGATTGATTCCGATGACGAAGGAGAAGCCGAAGAACCATCAAAAAAGAATGCCAAGAAGAAGACTGATTCTGACGATGAAGGAGAAGAAGAAGGAGAATCAGAGGAAGCCCCTAAAAAGCCTACTAAGGCACCAGCGAAGAAGCCGACTAAATCAAAATCTTAATTTTATTGAATCATAATATATATGTATAAAACTTTAGTTATGAGTTCTATTATATTTGGTTCGTATTTGTATTCACAAAAGATTACAAATACAAATCAAAGTTATGATATAGGTATTGTTGGAGGAGGTATTATAGGATGTGCTACTGCAAGACAATTATCAATTAAATATCCTGATAAAAAAATCATATTATTTGAAAAAGACAAACTTGGATCAGGACAAACAAGTCATAATAGTGGAGTTATTCATGCTGGTATCTATTATAAACCCAATTCTCTCAAGGCAAAGTTATGTTCAACAGGAAGTAGGATGATATTTGAATTCTGTGATCAGAATAATATTCCATATAAAAAAGTAGGCAAATTAATAGTAGCTACTAATCAACAAGAAGAAAAAACATTATTGGAACTATATCAACGAGCCAAACAAAATAATTGTGTTGTAGAATTATTAAATTCAGAACAAATTAAAGCCATTCAACCTAATTGTCAGGGAAACTTAGCTATTTGGTCACCCAATACAGCCATTATTAATTATCAAGAATTAGCCAAATCTTTTGTTAAAGATTTTACAAAATCAAATATTCTTGAAGATACACAAGTTGTAAATATTAAAAAAAATAATAAAATTGAGATTATATATTCAAATAATAATTTATTTGACAGATTATTTAATAAAAAAATCTATTACAGTTTCTAAATTGATTACATGTTGTGGATTATATTCTGATGATATTGTTAGAAAATCTGGAATGAAAACAGATATTAGAATATTACCTGTTAGAGGAGAATATAGATATATTAATACTTCTATCAATATCAATACTAATATTTATCCTGTCCCAAATTTAGAGTTTCCTTTTTTGGGCGTTCATATAACTCCTACAATGAATGGAAAAACATTATTAGGACCAAATGCAATTTTGGCATTTTCAAAGGAAGGTTATAAATATTATAATATTTCTTTATTTGAAATGTATAATTACATATTATTTGAAGGATTTTATAGTCTCATCAAAAAGTATTATTCATTTGGTTTACATGAATTTTATTACAGCATAACAAATAAGATAGACAAATTACAAAATTTTATTAATTTATCAAGTAATGATTTATCCAATCAATATTATTCGGGTGTAAGAGCTCAAGCAATAGATAAGAACGGAAATTTTGTTGAAGATTTTGTTCTTGTTCAAGATCATAATATATTGCATGTTGTAAATGCTCCTTCACCTGGAGCTACTTCTTGTTTAGCCATCGCAGAATTAATTTGTGATAAAATAAGTGATTGATAAATGGACTTAATCCTTGACTAATTCGAGAATTCATAATATTGGCAAGTCATCCTTATTTTGAAAAATCATAGATTTTTCAAAATAAGGATTTAAAGCGGGCTTTGCCCGCTCGCGAGGATTTTCCTCGCGTAAATAAAACAGTTGAAATGAAATTGAAAATCAATTTCATTATAACTTTTTTTGAAACTTCGTTTCAAAAAAAGTTGAATTTAAAATAGCTTAAATAAAGTATTACATATATAGTATAATTAAGATGAGTAGTAATAGAGTTTTAGAGTGTAATCAGGTTGATGTCTCCAAAATCTTACTAGAAGATTTTGTTCCAGCAGACAAAGAAGTAGTTTCTACTTTATGGTATGAAACACCAAGCAAGTTTTCAAATCTACTAATTCAAACAAATTGGCTAAAAGTATCAGAGGCTACTGAAAACTATGTTGAAGTATTGCCCGATCAACCTTTACATGATTTGTGTCAACAAGTAGATGCCAAGGCATATGAATTTATTAAATCGAGTAAGGTTATCAAACAACATGGAACTAAAGAAAAACTTAAGGACAAACAAGAAGAGAAGAAATATCAATATCAGTCAACTATCAGTGAACCAGCCGAAGGTAAGACAGTATTGCGAGTCAAAGTTTTAGATGATACCAAATTATATGTTAGTGGTGATAAGAGTTCTCACGAGTATTCAACATTAATGAATAGTGTTAAAAGAAATGAGGTCAAATTGATTTTAGAACTTGAGAGTCTTGTAATGAACAATGAAAAGAAAATTCTTTTTGTCAAATTATTGTTGAGACAAGTATTATTGAGAAAAATGTTTCTTCGAGAAGAATTAACTGGATTTTCATTTGTTGGTTTGGAAGAATTCCATGAACCTGATCGAGTGGTTTCAACCAAGGATCTATTAGATGAACACGATCATGACTGTGATCACGAACACGATAATATAAAAGAACATGTTCACGAAGAATCTAGTGAGAAAGTAGAATTAGATGATGATGCTTCATCTGGACATCATTCTGTTTCATCTGAAGAAACTAAAAATATTCTTCGATCTCTTCGAAGAAGTTAAATTAAAGTAATTTAAATGGTTTGAATTTTTTTGACAAGATTAAACTAGGATAACATCCAACAACAGTTAAACTATCGGGCTTAATTTGAGTTCTTCCCGCATCAATAATTTCTATTGATTCTGGAAGTTTCATAATTTCAACTAATTGATCATAATTAGCTTTGACTACTATTTTCCTTTGTCCAGTTCTTCGCCATATATTATAAACTCTTTTGATTTCATCACTAATATCATGTCTAGTTAAAATACGATGAACCATCTCGCCTACAACATGACCTACTTGAGAAGCAATTTTACCTGTTCCCATTTTTAAATCCATATTAACAAATATATACATGGTTGGTTCAGAAGCTTCTAAGTCATCACAGCTTGCCATCATGAATAATAATTTGATTTATTGATAGATGAAATATTTAATAAAATCAATTTTTTTAGAAATAAAGTTTCTAAAAAAGTTTCTAGAGAATTCCAAATTCTCGGTTTTTTACAGACGACTCACCATCGATATTTGTTTCAATACGCGTTTTGGAAGAGCATGCTCACATATGAAAATCAAAGCTAATTTGTAGTTAGTGTATATTATCCATACTACATTGGTAATAAATTGTTCACACATCAGCATCAACCAAATCATCAAAAGAATGATCATGATCGAAATTGACAGAATAAATAGAAGTCTGTATGTGTTTATAGATAAGACTTTTAGAACATACAACTTTTCAATTTTTATCCAATGATTGCTAATTAATCCCGAATAAAATATTCTTCATTGTTCAAAAAAATTAAAAATATTCGATTATATTAATAAAATCTTTAAAAAATCAATAAAAATTAAGAAAATTCTATGATTACCTAATAAAATTTCAAAATATAATTTCAATAAATTATTCTTCAATGATTCAATAATGATTCAATAATGAGACTTTATGATATAATCATTATAAAACTTCTTAATGATGACTCAATAAAAATTCCAAAATATTATTCCAATAAAAAACAACGATATCCTCAAAATCTGGTTCGTGTATTATTGATAACTTTGTATAACAAGTTTTTAACAACACGAAACAATAAAATGAATTCGAATAATGTAGTATCCATGAATTCTTAATAATGACAAATATATAGATATTCTAATTAGATTTCAGTTTCAACTTTTTCAAAAAGTTGAAACTAAACATATAGATATGATATAATATCATAATTATTATATTCCAAATGGCAACAATACTGATCCCGTGTAAAATTCCAAAATTTGTGAATCTAGATGTTCTTAAGTTATTTGTATCAAAAGATATTCTTGGAAACAAAGAATATTTTGACGAACAGAAGATAACTTATACAATCAGTAATCCAAAAAAAGCAGAATGGTTGATGCATAAATCAATTAAAGGTTCTAAACTTATTGGCAATGGAAATAAGAATCTTGATATTGAACTTGATAAAATAGGAATTGATGTTAGTGTATTAACTTTGAATCGTAATATATCTAATGAAAAGAGTCTAATTCAAAATTTCACAACAGGAAACGAATTAGACATGTTATTCTTGAATAATGATTGTGAGGAAGCAGTTGATATATTTAAGGATAAATTAAAGAAAAAGTATCAATGTATTAGCAAAGAAATATATTATTTAATATTTATTTGTCAAAAAAATAATATTTATCTAACATCATTGAAATTATGTTGTGAGAATATTGACGATATGATGTTCTCGACAAGAACTAGACAAAATATTATCATAAATAATTTTATTGATAATAAATTTGGACAAGTCAAATTATATAAATCAAAAAAGAGATTAGAATTAAGATTACATAAAGATATTTTGCATCATGAATCAAGTGTCAGATTGTTCTAACAATTTGACTATTTTTTTGGCAATTAATTGAACAACGGGAACACTGACAGCATTACCAGCCAATTTATAAAGTTTTGAATCACATAATTGAGGTAATACATAATCTTTTGGAAATCCCTGAAAATTGAAACATTCTCTCGGTGTCAATTTTCTTGCACCTTCGTCATCTAATATGATTGGGACATTATGACCACCACTACCCATATTAGCAGTTAATGTAGGACATTCATTATTTTTATTTTCTCTTACATACACTCGACGATATTGATAAACAGTATTTGAATCAGTTACTTCTTCCATAACCATCTTATGAATTTTATTATCATTCTTGGAATAATAATATTTTTCATCAACATTTTTATCTAACATTTTTGATATACTCATCTTTTTTTGTTTTGGAAAATCGAATTCGAATTCATCACATAATTTTTTATCTCGAAAACATACAATATATACTCTTTCACGATGTTGAGGAATTTTTGTTATTTCCGATGTATTAAGAACATCATATTTAACAAAATATTTTAGTTTTTTAAGATTATCAACAATTGTTTCGATAGATTTTCCATTATTGTGTGAAATCAAGTTTTTTACATTTTCGAATATCACACAATCTGGTTTGTGATATTTAATGATCTCCAAAGCCTTCCATATGACATTAGCACGAGGATCATCAAATCCTTTTTGTTTTCCAGCAATACTAAATGATTGACATTCAAAACCCATAGTTAAAATATTATGTTTAGGAATTTTTTTATTTGGAATGTCACAAATATCACCTAATGTTAATTTATGATCAAAATTAGAATCATATATTTCTTTCGACGATGGTTCAATATCATTCGAAAATACAATATCTACTTTATTGGTTGAATTGAATGCATATGAAAATGCTCCTGTGCCTGCACATAAATCAACAAGTTTTAATTTCATTATGATATACTTTATATATTGATATCTTAAATTAAGAATTTCAAAATTTTTACAAGTCTTCAATGAAGATTTATTAAAATTCACAGAATTTTTACAAGTCTTTGATAAATACATATGTTTCGGAATAATCAGAAAAATAATATAGTATATATACAAGTAATGTTAGTATCGTGATGAATATTATAATCCACATCATATATATTTCTATATCTGTATCATGTATGATCTTGAATATTTTATGTTTGAGCATTATAATATTGCGTTATAAAATCACGATTTATAACTAGCATAATATTATAACTATGAACAGTGATGATAATTCCGAACAATATATTTCTGAACCAATAATTGGCATTGATTTAGGAACAACTAATACATGTGTAGCAATTTGGCGAGATGGAAATTTAGAAGTTATTCCTGATGAATATGGAAATAGAACAATTCCAAGTTTTGTTGCCTACACTAATATTAATAGATATGTAGGACTTGATGCTAAAAATCAAAAAGATATTAATCCGACAAATGTATTTTATGAAGTAAAAAGATTAATAGGACGAAAATATGATGATCCAATTATTGAGAATGAAAGAGAATTTTTTTCGTATAAAATAGGAGCAGGAGAGAATAATAATATTGTTTTATTGCCAGAACTTAAAAATAATAGACCAATTACCCCTGAGGAAATTTCATCAGCTATTCTTCATAAAGCCAAATTAATGGCAAATAATTATTTGAAGAAAAAAATAACCAAATGTGTTATTACTATTCCAGCATATTTCAATGACGGACAAAGACAAGCCACCAGAGATGCGGCGTCAATTGCAGGATTAGAATGTTTAAGAATTATTAATGAACCAACTTCAGCAGCACTTGCATATGGATTATTAAAGAGAACTAAGACACATGATGATCAAGAAAATAAAAAAACTATTATGGTATATGATTTTGGAGGAGGAACTCTAGATATATCTCTTTTAAATATTGAGAATGGAACATTTGAGGTATGTGGAGGAGGAGGCAATACTAGAATGGGAGGTAGTGATTTTGATAATAGACTTATGTCATACTCAATACAAAAATTCAAAAAGAATAATAATATTAAAGAGTTAAATGAAATTAGTAGTTTATCATTACAAAAATTAAGATTAAGTTGTGAACAAGCCAAAAAAATTTTATCAAATTATATGAAAACTCAAATTGCAGTTAAAAATTTTCATAATAATATTGATTTATTTATTCCGATAACTCGTGTTGAATTTGAAAAAATATGTATGGATTTATTTTTAATCTGTATGAAACCTGTTGATGATGTTCTTCGTAAATGTGAATTATCTATTGAGAATATTGATGAAGTTATATTGGTTGGAGGAATGACCCGAATTCCAAAAATCAGAGAATTACTCAAAATGAAATTTAGAAAAGATCCTAATTGCACAATTAATCCAGATGAGGCAGTTGCGGCAGGGGCGGCTATTCAAGGTTATTTATTGTCTCATAGAACAGATCCATTTTCAGAAGCAGTTACTATTTTAGATTCAACTACTTTATCATTAGGAGTAGAAACTATTGGAGGAGTTATGGATATTATTATTGGTAGAGGAACTATTATTCCTACTTCAGAAAGCCGAACATATAGCACTGATCAAGATTATGTTGATAGTGTTTTAATAAAAATTTTTGAAGGTGAACGGACTTTAACCAAAGATAATTTTTTTGTTGGAGAATTCGAGTTATCAGGTCTAGAAAAGAAGCCAAGGGGAATTCATGAAATTGAAGTTACATTTAATATTGACACCAATGGTATCATAACTGTGTCAGCAGAAAATAAGAAAACCAACGATAAATCTAGTTTAACAATAACAAGTCATAAAGGTAGATTAACAATTGAACAAATAGAATCACTCATTGAAGAATCCAAAGAATTAGAATGTAGGGATCAATTGGAAAAGAGGAAGAAGGTTTTACATTATGAGATTGATGATTTTTGTAATAATACTTTGATTAATTTATCAAATAATGATCTCAAACTAACAGAAGAATCTAAACAACTTGTTTTAAATGATATCAATAAAGTTCTGAGTTGGTTGAAAGAAAAAAGATATGATGAAAGAGAAGAGGAAGAATATGATATGATCTCAACAAATCTCAAGAAACAATATGGAGTTTTAATTTTAAAGAGCACATTTGAGGATCAAAATGTTAAGGCACACACAACAGAATCGCAAGCAACAACTATATATGAGGATGAAGAATCAGAAGAAACTATTAAACAGACATTTGAAAAACTTGAGGAGGGTGATTTTTTAGGTATGACTGATTCTGAAAAAACAGAATTGAAAGAATTAAAACAAGCATTATCAGATCTATGTTATTCTATATTTGATATTTTATCCAGTGATAATATCAAATTATCCAAAGATCATATATCAGAATTGCGAGATTATATTGATGATTCTCTATTATGGCTATGTGTTCATGAAAAGCCTAGCAAACTTGAATACAAAATGAAAATAGATGACATCAATAAAACATGTAATCAAGTTTTTGATCATTATATACAAGAAAATAAAGCCGTGTTTAAACAAGATGAGTTTATTGACTCAATGAAAAATAAACGAGACGAACTCGAAAATTTATGTTATGTTCTATATGAATTGATAAATGAAAACGCATTTCCTATTAAAAAAGAATTATTAGATAAATTAGATTTGGAAAATACACTCAGATGGATTTATGAAAATGATAGTCAAGAGAATAAAGAAGAATTTTATGAAAAATGTAATAGTAGATTACAAGTAATGAATGAATATTGTAATGAATTACATCAAAAAATGCAAGGAATTAATATTGATTCTGTTAAAGATTCATTGAATGAACAAAGAAATGTTGTTTTGACAGGTTATATTGAAGACGAAAAATTGAATTTAGAACAGTCAGAGAACTCAGGAACTGATATTATTACTATTATCCGAAAACGACAACAAATGGAGCTTAATAATATGATTAATAATACTGAAGTTGAAGAAGCCCAAAAGGTTCCAGAAGCTGAACCAGTTCAAGAAGCTGAACCAGTTCCAGAAACTGAAGAAGTTTTAGACGAAACAGTTAATGATTTAACTACCAATAAAGAAATTCCATATCAACCATTAGATGAACATAAGTCTAAGAGAAAGCGATGGACTCAAGAAGATTATGATAATTATAAACGAAAGTGTGCCGAAGCAATGGCTACTTTTAGTGATTGTATGAATAAAGAAGTTCAAGGTAAGCGTCATTCTAGGACTAGACGAACTAAACGACGAACAACTCGCTATTTGTCTAAGACTAAGTAAATATATCAAATTATTTTTATAAAATTTAACAAGCCAATTTTTAGAACTATTTTTAGACAGGTATCCTTATTTTTAGAAAATCGAAGATTTTCTAAAAATAAGGATTCAAGGTGTGCGACGCACACCCGCCGAGCCATCTCGGCGAAATCAAGTAAGGATATAGTGAATTGTTGGGTGTTCAAAGCCATTAAACAGTGAACTTGAAGCTAAACTATAACTACCCATATTACAGGCAAACAGACAATCTCCTACTGTTAGCTTAGGTAAATATAATTCTTTAGATATAACATCCATACTATCACATGTTTGACCAAACAACAGTGATTTATAGGTTGTTTCACTTCGTTCATTATATGGTAAAATAATTGGTTCTGCGTGATCATATTTTATACAATTGAAACATGAATAGATTCCATTGTTAACAGTATATTGATAATATTCTTCGCTATTGATAATTGTTTTTTTTATTCCTATGATTGAGAATACAAAAGTATATGCCGATGTTGAGAAAAATCTACCAGGTTCTGCGATGATTCGTAAACTTGGAATATCTTTGAAATATATATCGAGAGCTGTGTTAATTTCTAATGCCATGTCTTCGAAAGAAGGTCTTGCATCAGAAACACCGGGAAATCCACCTCCAATATCTAATATCGTAAAATTAAAATCATATTTATCTCTTGCTAAATTAAAAACATCTCGTGATAATTTTAATGCTTTTTCGAAGAATCCTAATTTTTGAAGATTACTTCCAAGATGAAAACTTAGACCAACAACAAGTAGTTTAGAAGATTTTGCATATGATAACAAATAATCGGCTTCTTCAAAAGAACATCCAAACTTAGTATTGAATCTACACACTGATCCAGAATCATCAACCTGAATTCTAATAACTAATCTAGCTTCGGGATGATGAAGTTTAATTTTATCTAATTCACATTCAGAATCAAATGTTAACAAATCAACATCATTTGTTCTAGCATATTGAATGTAAGTAAATTCTTTACACGGATTTGCATAAATAATTCTGTTTGGTTTGACATATCCTAATACTTGAGCAATTTCATTTTTAGAAGCAACATCAAAATTGACACCTAATTGTGCCAATATAAATAATAACATTGGATCAGAATTAGATTTAATTGCATAAAATGGTTCGATTCTCGGCAAATTTTTCTTCCATTGTTTATATTTTCTAACAACCTCTCCCAGATCGGCAATAAAGAATGGTTCGTTGTTTGTTCGAATTCCTAAGAAGTAAGATATTATTTCATATATATCTTTAGTATTGAATTTGATATACTTTTTCTTTTTTTCTTCGCGTTCAACCAAAATGAATTGTGAACTAAGATCAATGGTTACTTCTTGCAATAATCCCAAGTCATCCATAGTTTAGATATATTAATTGAATGTTAACATATTTATAATCAGAATAAAGATCAATTTTTTTACTTTGTTTCGCGGGGGATGCCCGCGGGCTCGCGGAGCGAAAAACAAAAACAAAGTTTTTTGTTTTATGCGGATAAGTTTCGCTAAAGCGAAACTTATCTCGCGAGCCTTGGATCTTTATTTTGAAAAATCTTTAATTTTTCAAAATAAAGATGTCATAATAAATTTGTTCCAAGATTCAGTTCCAAGATCTAATTTTTTTTCTTCTTAGTATATTTTGCCATATCATCATCGTCTACTTTACCGATCTTATTATCCACATTATCAGGAACAATTTGAATCTTGATTCTCTTTTTGTTCTTGGGCTTGTCATCATTATTGCCCATGAGTTCATTAAATTGTTCTTCACCAATTTCTTTTTTGATTTCGCGTTCGAGTTGTTTCTCTAATTTCTTTTCGAGATTCTTTTCGAGATTCTTTTCGAGATTCTTTTCGAGAGTCTTTTCGAGATTCTTTTCGAGATTCTTTTCGAGATTCTTTTCATGATTTTTTTCACCTTCATCAATAATAGTTTGAATACTAGTAATCTCAGTATCTTCGTTTTCTTTAAGAGTAGTGAGTTGAGACTGAACTTCAGTTAATTCTTCTTTAGATAACTGATCACTCGATAAACATAATTCGATAATCTCATCGATTCGTTTGCTGTTCTGTTTGATTTTTTCTTGTTCCTTTTTGTAGAACTTTTTGAGATCATTATAGTTGGTAGGATCATATTTGATTCGATTATCATATTTTGTGATTCGTTCGAATTTTGCCAAGTGTTTAACTTTCTTCTCTAATGAATATATATTTTCTTCAAGATCTATAGTGTGTTCTTTGAGTGTTTTTTCTAATTCTTCAAGTTCAGATTCCAATTTGACTTTATTTTTGTCTAATTGAGTAACCTTGTGAACTATCAGATCGTCAATATTTTTGTAAATTTTATTAAGATTTTCTCGATTCTCTTTCTTTAAAATGTCTTTATATGGTAAATTAGTTCTCTTCTCCCATAGTTCTTGAATAAATTTCGGAATATTTTGATTAGTTGCATATGTTAATTGCTTATCATTTGATAATTTTATAAATTCGTCTTTGTTTATTTTTTCTATTTTGATGGTGCCAATGATATAATCTTTTAATTGTTGAGGAGTTAATTTAAATTCGCCAACTGATTTCATTTTCATTGTGTTTTCTCGTTTGGCATTATTTATTTTATCATAAAAATTTGCATTACCAACATGACCTTGAAAGACAGGATTATTATACAACATATTATTATTTTGAAATGGTATATCAGTTCGAATATAGTTATTATATTCCGATATTAATCGATTATAATTGTTATTTTGTCCAGAATAATTATTCATAACTATATTAAAATTTCTGATATTTTTTTGTTTTTTTAAACTCGATATATTATATGAATAAGTTCACTAAAAGAATAATAAAATTTTTGGATGATAATTATAAACTAGAGCTTTATAATTTCGATCATAAAATAATTCATCATATGCGAAATATATTCAGAACACTTGTTTACGAAGAAATAAAAATGATAGAAGAACATCCAATTAAAAAACTTCATAATTATGATCAAGATGGATTATTATACATGTTATTCAATGATCATTTTCAGAATGTTGAATCATTTGCTGATTGGTATCGAATGAATATGGGAAATATTAATTTGCGAAGTAGAATTAAACAGAGTAAAATTTCTGATATATTATTCAAACCAAATAAATCTCGAGCTAAATTGCATAGATTATTGTATCATAATAATTTTGTATCATATGATGTTATACATCATGCTGAATGTGAAGATTTAATATATAGAGTTTATGAAGGAAATAATTCTGAGATTCATATTTATGCAATCAAAAAATTTCCTGATATTTCATTGATATCAAAAATAATTTCATTCATGAGAAAATTATTTAATCAAGATATCAGAGTCAATTTAGTTATTTTTTGTGGGAAACAAAAAAAATATTTATCTGATCACAAATATATTTGTTCTGATAATGTTAATTCCGGATCAACTATTGCAGGAGTAGAAATTATGCTTTGGCGAGAAGAAGAACTTTATAAAGTTTTGATACACGAGTTAATACATTATTTTGATATTGATTTTTATGTTTCCGATAATATTTACAATAAAATTAATCAATTATTCGAAACAAAATTTGATGTTGATGATTTAGACAGAGTTAATGAATCGTATACAGAATCGTTAGCCATTATAATCAACAGTTTAATTTATTCTGAACTGAACAAATTAGAGTTTAATAAAATATTATCCTATGAAATGTTGTTTACTCAGTTTCAAGTGTCTAAAATTATAGAACACAATTTAAGATTTGGTTCTCAGTTTTATCAAAAAACATCGGCGTGTTCTTATTATATTGTCAAATATATGTTATTATTAAATTATCAAAAATTATTTGATTTTTATGAAAAATATGGATTTCGTATTCAAGATAATGAAACTCAATATATTAAATTATATAAAGACACTCTCAATATAAAAGTAAATAAACTAAAAATTCCAACAAGTATAGAGGATCAATATGTTAGAGATACTATGAGGATGTCCTTGTTTAGTTTATAACTTGAAAATATTGTTTGAAGCATTCATAAAAGTCTATAATAAGGTTAGATATTCTTATTTTAAAAAATCGAAGATTTTTCAAAATAAGAATCCAAGGTTCGCGAGATAAGTTTCGCTAACGCGAAACTTATCCGCATAAAGCAAAAAACTCTGTTTTTGTTTTTCGCTCCGCGAACCCACCGAGTAATTCCTCGCGTAATTAAGAAATAGGATTCATCGTTATAGAATGTATTTTTGAATTAAGTTTGTTGTCTGTTGTTCCATTGAACTTTTCTAAGACATCTTGTATAGTTCTTCCTGCAAAATAAGAAGTGTATTTTTTAGAATCTCGATATCAGACAACTGTATAAGTATTTTCACTTTTTATATTTTCAGTATATTTCAATGCTTCATCATATGATTTGAATGTTTCAAATAGAAATATAGTTTTGTGATATGGATTGTAAGTATAAATATATAACTCAGCCTTTGATTGCAAAATGAAATGTTGTTTTGCTATTATTATCTATGTTCAATAGACATATGATTTGATGTTCCACCGCAATGTTTTTCAACATTTGTCAATAATATAATTATAATTTTAATGAATTATAATTAAAATCAATTTTTTTCCGATTATAGTATATAATCATGAGTGCAAATTTAACAAGAATATATGCGTATAACACTACATCAATTACACTAAACGCAACAGGTTCAAATATTACTCATACGAATGTATATCCTGCATATAGTGGTAATAATTGGATATCTGATTTGTCAACAAGTTCACCAGATGGAAGACCTGATGGAGCAGAATTACTAACAGCGTTTACTAAACAAGGATCTTTTACTAATGATTCAGTTGGAGTTGATATCGTTCAATTTAGTTCGGGAACAAATATTAATGTTGGAACTGGATTTACTGTCTATGCTTCGGCAGGTGCCCAACAATCAGTTCTAGTTTATGTTGGAGGTGTGTTGAAAGCTACTTTGTCAGCGGGTCAAACATATAATGGAACTGGAAGTCAGGCTACTGGATCAATTCAATTAGTTCCTTACAGCGGAACATATCCAGGATATACCAATTTTCCAGCCGATTCAACTAACTTTATGGGATATGTTAAACTAACATTCCAAACATACACTTCGGGTTCAAACTTGGACAATAACACTTGTCATGTTTATTTTGTTCCAAGACCTATTTTTTCAATTAGCACAGTCTCTACTAAAACCCTTACTTATGGAAGTGGAGCTTATTCTAACTCAATTACTGACAGTAATAACCAATTTGTAAATCAATTCGTATTTTCGGTTGAAACAATGACAAGTGGAAGTCAAACATTCCCAGTTGTTATATTAAATGGAATTGGATCATTAAGCTTCAGCACAATCTATAATAATCCTTATTATGATGCAACAGATAATACCAATATTGTGGCGTATATCAGAACATTTTGCAAAGGAACATTACAATCATTTACTTCGGCAATTGGTTATACTGATAATGGAACTACATTTGTTCCTGAAAACTCGATATCAACTGTGGCATGGGGATCAACTCAATCAGTTAACTTGACTTTTTCAAAAACTACTTTTGGAACATTTACACAGACAATTACATATGGACTTAACAAAGGTTTGGATGGAATGAATCCTGGCACAGTATTATTGACAATGTCAGCAATGGTAACAAATAGATTGACAGAAAGCACAAATGTTATTAATTATGGTTCGGCAAATGCACAATCAGTGATTGATGGAGATGTATCTGGTGGAATTTCATGGACACGCTTGGGAGCGATTAATGTATCAGCATTGTTTAATGTTACCGCTTCAAGTGGAACTGTTAATTTAACTAATTCAACATTATATACATTGTTTGCTAATTCAGCAATGGTTGTTATTTCGAACACATCAGGATCCTCATTTAATGTTCAATATTTACCAACCACAGTAACTAGTTCTACTGTTACAGCAGCAAACTCTAGTGTTACAGTTACTATTGCTAATGGATATAGTAGATTGTTTTCTAAAACTGTATACAAAGCTCAATCAGGATATGGAAGTGATCAGTGGGCAGTATCTCCAGCCGTTGCAAATTAGTTCTAACAAACTAAAAAATTGATTTAATTAATACAATCGTAGTATTAATTAATATTATTATCTCATGGATGATTCCGAATATATGTTTTTTGATAAAACACACAATGGTGATCACAGTTATGAACACGAATCAACAAAAAATATTACCATTGAAGAATTATTTGGTTCAGATTACAAATATCTAGAAAATGATAAAGCAGTATCTGAATTCAATAAAGATCCCGCAAATACACAAAAACTTCCAACCAAGTTCGATAAAAAATTATACAATATTTATCTTTTTAAATATGATAAATTTGCAATAACAATAATTTCAGTTAATAAAAAAATTTTACATAAATATGTGATTGATAAAGTAGAAATACCGAACAAAGATTTTCTATCAGAATTATGTAGATATCACATTGTATATACACGAGTTCTAACTATTGGAAAATCTTTTGATGATCTGAAAAATAAAACAAAAACGAATGAAACAATTAGTAATATTACTAAAAAAGCTATTCTTCCTAATTCAGACCCAACTGATCCTATTGAACCTCAACCATCTTACGCATTAACTCCATTATATTTGTATCAACGACGATCAATTAAATGGATGCTTACACGAGAGAGAAATTATGAATCAATCTATTACAATATGAATGACGAAATACAAATTGGTGATATATTATATGACGCAGTTAGACAAGAATTTGTTCCCTTTGCTAATAGAGCCAAATTAAATTTTAGAGGGGGAGCTTTGGTAGACGAAGTTGGATTGGGAAAAACATATCAAATGATTGTAATGTCATTGAGTAATCAAGCCAAGAATATTAATTACATTCAAGATAAATTCACCAAGTTATTTAGTAAGGCTACTCTTGTTATTTGTCCAAGTAATATTGCTGGACAATGGACACGAGAATTACAAGACAGAATAGACAAAAAATACAATCTCAAAATTTTGCAATTGTTTACCAAAGTTCATTTTGATAAACATAGTTATCAAGATTTATTGGATGCTGATTTTGTTATTGTTTCATTTAGCTTTTTGAGTAATCGATGTTTCTTAGACAATTGGTTAAATAATATTTCAACTAATAAAAATTATTTATCTTCTGGATTTTATTCTAAAAAAATGTGTTGTGATGAGCTTGATAAATTATCAAAAAATATGTATATTAATCCAACTATTCTTGAAAAATTTCCTAATATTTTATTGATTCATTGGCATAGAATAATTGTTGATGAATTTCATGAAATATTTACAGTTAAAAAATATTCTTTCTTACAAAATCTTATCGAGTTATTTAGTGGAACATATAAATGGTGTATGACGGCTACCCCATTTGATAAATCAAGTGATTGTTTAATTAATATGGTTAATTTTGTTACCAATTATGAAAATTCTAATTCCAATTCCAATGATATATTTTTGAATAAAAATATTTGTGATCACATTAATAATTTCTTCTTTAGAAGAAACACTAAACAAAGTATTAAAAGTGAATATCAACTTCCTGAATTAAAAGAAAGTATTATTTGGTTGAATTTTTCAAGAACAGAATGGGCAATCTATAATGCATATCTAGCTAATGCAAGTGTTGATAAATTTAGTGTTCTGGTTAGACAAATCTGTTGTTATCCAAAGTTAGCTGAAGAAATCAAAATAATATTATCAAATTGCAAAACAATGGAAGATATCGAAAAAATGATGGTTAAACATTATGAAGCACAAATGAATGCTTCGCATAAGAAAGTCAAACTGATGGAATATCGAATCAAGAAACACAATTATGATATTACAATTGCCGAATGGAAGAGACAACGAAAATTATTGAAGCCAAATTATAAAGTTATTATTAAATTCACAAACGATTTTGAAGAGGATGATGAATTAATTAAATTGGACAAAGATCTTCAAATATTTAAGAAGGATCCATTTGATGATGACTCAGATGACGAATCAGATAATAAGAAAGAAAAGATTATTATCTCGGATGAAACTCAAGAAAAAATTAAGAAATTATTGAGCAAAACATGGCATGTTGATTTTCCCCAATATTTAACAAAGATGTATGAGAAAATACCTATCTATCAAAATGATTTGAAAACATTGATCAAAGAATACGAAGGTAAGAAGACAACATTTGAATATTTCAGTAATGTTATTAAAAAAATTAGGAATGCTGAGAAGAAACATATTAAAAATGATTCTGGTTCTGAATCGGATTCAGATGAAGATGAAAAATGTGGGGTTTGTATGGGTTCAATCACTGGGGCTGATTTAGGAGTTATTAAGTGTGGACATATATATTGTTATAATTGTGTCAAGCCGTTTATTGACAAACAACATAAATGCCCAACATGTCAATGTAAGGTTCTATCATCAGAAATTTACATGATCGCCAAGAAAGAAAAAGAAACTGTTGATGAAAATTTTAAAGATAAAGTTAATCTCATCAATAAGATTGGAACAAAATTAGCTAATTTAATTTTCTTCCTAAAGAAACATAATGATCACACAATTATATTTTCACAATGGAGTGATTTATTGAGTATTATTGGTGATGTTTTAGATAGTCATGGTATTAAAAATGTATTCTGTAAGGGAAATGTATGGCAAAGAGACAAAGCAATTCGTGAATTCAATACTAATGACAAAATAAAAGTTATTATGTTATCGTCAGAAAGTGCTGCTTCAGGAACTAATTTAACAAGAGCTAAAAGAGTTATTCTCATTGATCCTGTGTATGGAACATATGAACAACGAAGAAATACAGAATGGCAAGCTATTGGGCGTGCTTATCGAATGGGACAAACTGCTAATGTTGAAGTTGTCAGATTTGTTATCAGATCTTCTATTGAAGAAGAGATTTATAATATGAACAAAATCGAAAATCAAAAATTCAACGAAGAGTTGAAAATATTTGAGACATCTGGAGATAATCTCAACCTTGAGGCTGACAAAATCAAAGAAATCAATAATGCTGTTATTAACATCAAAACCAAGAAAAAGGCTAATATTGTTAAGAAGATTGCCAAAAATATAGCCAAGACTCAAGAAAATGTTCCTATTATTGAGGATATTGAGGAGGATGATGAAGATTAACTTAAATATAAAAATAATTTAGTTTATTATGAGTTCTGGAGAAGACAGTGATTCGAACTATTCTTCATCTGATGAAGATAAAGATGAAGATTCTGAAGATAATATTAATCCTGTTGAATTTTTCACTGTGAAAGAATTATGTTATTACAAATTGATAGATAAATATTTTAAGAGTTGTAGTAATGACAATATCAAAAAAATGATGGAAATTATAGAAGGAACATCAAATATATCACTCAGGGTTCTCGATTGGGTTGTTACCAAATTTTCAAAAAAGAAAATTGATATCAAGAAGAATAATGTTGAGATGTTTGATGTTAGAATCAGTTATCGTTCTCAATTGAAATCATATAAGAAGAGGAATTTTGATCCATTCAGACGACGAAAGAAGTTTATTTATCATTTTAATGATGATGAGCATATTAGTACAACATTAGGACAACTTAACTTTTTTAGATGGGCATTCAGTAATAATGTTATTGAGTATGTTGAGAAAAATCTCGAGTTTATTGGCAAAGAAATGAACATTTCAAACAAAGAAGAAAAGATCAAAAAGGTTGATAAAGAAAAGAAGGTCAAGAAGAAGAAATCTGATACTGACAGTAAAGATAGTGTCAAGATTAATGCTGTTAAAACAGTTACCGATGACGAGGTTCAGATTACTTTGTCATTTGAGTAATATTCGAAGAAAGTTTCTAATATAACACAAGTGTAAATATCTGATTCATGATCTTGTTATTATCATCCAAATTTACAGTTAACATATCCAATTCTGTAAGTTTATCTTGTATTCTTTTATTGATATTATCTTCGAGTTTATCTATAGTGTCAATAAAGTTTCGTAATTTTTCATATATCTCATTATTTTGTTTTGAAATACTCAATAATTTGTCTTTTTCAGTGTCTATGATAATAACATCTGAATTTAATAATTGATCTGTGTTCATTATAAAATTATATCGAAAAAAAATTGAAATTTAGAAATGTCTGAAAAATTCATAAGTTTCGAACTTCTATTAATAAATCTTTTTGAATCTTATTCCTGAGAACACTTCGAGAACCATGAGTTTCCAGCGTGAGGGAAATCTGCAACACACCAATGGATGTGGGGCGAGCATTTCTATCTGGGCACCCAGTTTCCAAGGCACCGTGGGCATGATGCCCATGCCTGTGTCAGTGTTCCCCTTGGGTGGCGGACGCCCGATTCCCATGGTGGGCGAGTTTCCAACTCACCCGTTTGAGGGCGATTCGCCTGTTGACAAGAAGGACACCAAGAAGGACAAGCCAACTATCGCCAAGAACGAGTCAGACTGCAAGGGCGCGGCGGAGTTGGTGACTGATCTGGAGAAGCTGGTAGCAACGACTAAGGCTACGTGCAACGATGCATTTGCAACTCTCGAGCAACTTACTCGGGAGTATGAAACTCATTACCGTATCTTCACTAACACGGCGATGAAAAAAGACGCTGTTGTTGAATATGAGAAAGCGTATGTTCAGAAGGAAGCGATCGATATGCTGCGATACGTGGAACGGCGTAAGGCTAGTGACGCGATTATAAAGCATCGCGACGCGTGTGCTTTGCTGAAAGCGGCACGGGAAGCACAAGGCATGAGCGAGTCAAAGGCTACCGAGGCTATCGAGCTTGCCACTGCACCGGCACCTGCCGAAGGCACATGCTACATGTGTGGCACGAAGATTCCGGCGTCTACGCGAGAGCAAGAGCTTGAGCGGCAACTCGCCGAGGAGAAGGCTGCCCGTGAGCAAGACAAGGAGAAGGCTACTCACGAAGCGAAGGAACTACACGACAGGCACGAAAAAGCGTTTGCTGTAATGTGTCGTTGGCACGACGATGAAACGGCGAAGGCACGACACATGGTGAGTGAGGATGCTAAGGCTATGCGGGCGGGATATGAATGCCGAATCCGCGAGTTGGAGTACCAACACGGGGTTGCGCGGGCACAAGCGGAAACGCGGCTTACACAAGTGCGAGAACTGCTTGAGAAGACGGAAGCAATGAATCTCCGTACGGCGACGGAGAGAAACACTCTGCGAGTGACAAACGGAGATCTGCTCCGGAAGAACGAGCGTCTGAAGGAGGAGAACGAAGCGATGCGGACTGCATCTCAGCTGCTTATTCCGCAAGCGGGGGCACCTGCTGAACCACCTGCCCCTGCCAATGCTGGGGTCGGGACTGGAGGACTGGACGACGATCTTGTTCATGTCGTTCCTGAAGGAGACGGGAAGTAGGACAATTGAACGATGTGTGTTGATTCTTGAAGAATCATGACTATGTGTTTTTATGTGAAGAGATCATTAATTTTATCTAGCACCTGTAATAGAGCTGGATATATTTGTTTTCAAATATTTCTATTGAGATAGAAATATTTGAAAAATATATAATATTTGAGAAGCTTGTGATACTTTAATTCTATTAGACAAACATTTATGGCGAGTCCAGATAATTCCTGCAACTGAATTATTATAGACTGCCATAAGAGCACTCGTTAGAGCTACAACACATTTAATGCATTGTTTAGTTGATAAGATGAAAATGGTTCGTATACTTTATCTC
>Ga0194120_10004010_pt1 | contig 23254 bp, 16 predicted proteins | sample TA2MahCa65mmetaG_FD_148642 | JGI IMG/M metagenome (GOLD analysis project Ga0194120, IMG submission 148642) | Freshwater microbial communities from Lake Tanganyika, Tanzania - TA2015019 Mahale Deep Cast 65m | ecosystem: Environmental > Aquatic > Freshwater > Lake | place: Tanzania: Lake... | reverse complement strand
ACCGAAGAGACCGCTGCCCAGACGGCGACAGCCACCAGTCCGCTCAGGAATCCCCGAGTCACGGGCGTGCTGGGGGTTCCGCACGATCTGGCGACGAGCGTACGGCTCTTCCGTGTGGATGTCGACCGCGAGGGCGAGGTGACGTCCGTTGGCGAAGGCTACGAGTACATCTCATTTCGCCCGGACGGTACGGCGGAGCCCGCCAGCGTCTACCTCGTCAACTCCGAGAACCGGGTCGTCGTCGTAGACGTGCCGCAGAACGCGACACGCATCGAGACACGCGTTCTCGCTGAGGACGAGCTCGCCAGCCTCGGACTGGAGCCAGGAGCGACTCGATGAAGAGCCCCGAGGACCCACGCGACGATGGCTACACTCTCATCGAGATCCTCGCATCGCTTGCCATCATCGGGTTGGTGCTGCCCATCGTGATGATGGCATTCATGAACAGCGCCCGGTCGCGGTCGGTCTCGGTGGGACGAACGACGGCAGCGTATCTGCTCCGCGACAAGCTGGCTGAGCTCGAGGCGACCGGTGTGCCGGAACCGGGAGAGGACGCGGGCGAGTTCGAAGAGGGCTCGCGGTACCAGTGGTCGACGAGCGTTACCGAGACCGACGTCGAGGGTCTCTTCGATGTCGTCGTGACCATCTCATGGATGGAGCAAGGGCTCCAGCGTGAGTATGCCGTTCGGACCTACATGGCGGACCCGGCGGTGACTCAGGAGACGACTGGTCAAGGGGCCCAGGCGGGAGGCGGCGCGCCCCCTGGCGGACCCGCAGGATAGACGCGAGATGATTGAGCGTCGTCTACACCGGCGTATTCTGGCGGATGGCGGGTTCACCCTCATCGAGCTCCTCATCGCCATGGCCATCCTCACGATCATTTCGAGCGTCGCCTACTCGTCGTTCGTCCATGTGCTGAACTCGTACCAACGCGACACCGTGCAACTGGACCTGATGTACCGCCTGCGCATCGGCTTGGACCAGATGACGCGCGACTTGGCGTCGATGCAGGTGGGCGCCGACGACGACGCGCTCCAGTTCGTCTTCCAGGACGCGGAGGGCGAAGCAGAGGGCGAGTCCTATGACATCGTCACGTTTGTCGCGACGGTGACTACTGCCGCCGCCAGCGGCGTGATCCCGCCGTTGTCGCCGCTGCCGCCCAGTCAGCGAGCGAACTCATCCACCGATTCGGCAGAAGAGGACACCGAGACCGCACCGACTGATGTCGTGCGGGTGGCCTATGTCCTAGGCTACGACCCGGAAGCGACCATCTCGACGCTGTCCAGGGGGACGGACCTTCCTTTGGCGCTGCTGCGGATCACAACGCCGATTCTGAGTCTCGATGACGGCATCGGCGAAGCGTTGACGCTCGACCCGACCTCCATGCTGTCGGCGCTGGAGCAAGTCGGCGCGACGGTCGATGTCGTCGCTCCCTACGCCAGTTCGCTGAACTTCGCGTTTTTCGACGGCGAGGAGTGGTATACGCAGTGGGACACCGAGGAGCAGGGCGTTCCCAAGGCGGCACGCGTCACGCTGACGGTTCAGGACCGCGCAGGCAAGGGCCAGACCTTCGCCCGGAGTTCTGCAACGCCCATCGTGCTCAACATCGTCCCTCCCCCCGAGGGCACGAGCAACACGACCGCTGCGACGGGCCAGCAACAGCAGGGACAGACGCCGCAAGCTCAGCAGCAGCCAGGTCAGCAGCAGGGCCAGCAGCCTCAGGGACAACAGGGAGGGGGTCCACAGCAAGGCGGACCCCAACAGGGCGGGCCTCAACAAGGCGGGCCTGGCGGCTGACGGAGAGTCGTTCGATGCGAGTCCATGGAGCCAGACAACGGTTGCCGAGGGACGCGGGCTTGTCGCTCGTCGCGACGCTCTGGATCGCGGCCGTGCTGGCAGTCCTGGCGACTGAGTACATCTACATCGTCCAGCTCGAGAGACGCTCCAGCCAGAACCTGGTCGAGCGTACCCAACTGGAATATATCGCTCGTTCAGGAATCGCCGCATTCATCCGCAATCTGACCGAGGATGACACGTCTTACGACGCCGAAGACGACACGTGGGCAGAGCAGCTCGACGGCGAGATCGAGGACCCGATGCGCGCCAACGATCCACTCGCCTACCAGGTGGTCGTGACCGACGAGAACACGCGGATCGACATCAACAAGGCAGACGAGGCGATGCTTCAGCGCGTGCTGGCGCTGACATCTGCCGATACCGAGACCCAGCAATCGCTGCCGGCTGCGATCATCGAGGCGAGGAATGAAGCCGCGTTTCGATCCGTTGGCGACCTGGCGCGGGTCGAGGGAATGACATCGGACATCCTCTACGGCTCCACGCAGTTGGGCGTGAACGACCCGGATGCGCAAGAGACGACCCCGCTGATCGATCTGGTCACCGTCTACTCGACCGACAAGAACGTGTCGGCAGGGGGCCAGAACCGAACGAACATCACGAGCGCCGACGCGAACGCTCTGAGGCAGGGGCTACGAGGTCAAAACAACTCCGAGCTCCTATCGCAGGCTGAAGCCGATGCCATCGTCGCGTACCGGCAAGGATCGCAGTTCCAGTCGGTCGCCAACCTGCTGGACGTGCCAGCCGTGACGCAGAGCGTTCTCGACGGAGCCCGGGACCAGCTCAGCACGCAGGACGAGGAGAACCGGACCAACATCAACTCGGCGGACGCGAACCAGCTAGCCCAGGTCAACGGCTTCGACCAAGGTACTGCTGAAGACGTCGTGCGGCACCGGCAGTCGAATGGGAACTACAGTAATGTGGACGCAATCCGCGACGCCCGGGTCTTTACGCGCGATGAGCTGAAGCAGGCGATCGACAGCGCGACAATCGTCGATGGACAGACGCTCACCGGCGTCGTCAATGTCAACACGGCAAGCCAGACGGTTCTCGCGTTGCTCCCAGGTATGGACGAGAACCGCGCGCAGGCGATCATTGACCGTCGTGGCACATCGTCTGACAAGACGACGGGGGCGACCACGTCCAGCACCCAACAGACCCAGCCGTTCACGACCATCGGCGACTTGCTGGATGTGCCGGGGATCGATGAGAACGTCTTCAAGCAGATCGCCAACTTCGTGACCTACCGGACTCAGGTGTTCCGGCTACAGGCGTCAGGGATCGCGCGCGACGGGAAAGCGCTCGCCAGAATCATGACGGTGCTGGATCGGAGCGGCGAGCAGGTCCGCGTGCGATATTGGGCGAACCAGTAAACAATGCCTTGTCCTCGGCGTCTATAGCGTGGGATACACGGCAAAGCCCAGGGCTCCTGAGCGGAGGACCATTCATCGGTGGCAAGAAAGCGAATCGTCGCGGTAGACATCGGCACGTCAAGCGTCAAGGTCGCTGAAGTCGCCGCGAGTGCGTCCGGGCTACGCGTGATTCGCGCGGGAGCCGCGGACGTCGAGTCCCGCGCGGGCGGCACTGATGCGAACATCCGCGCCCTGAGGCATGCGCTTTCGGCCGCTGGCGTGCGTCGCGGACCCTGTCTGCTGTCCATCCCTCGCCACCAGGTGGTGACTCGGCGACTGCGCGGGCTTCCAGCACACTTGGACGGCGCGCGGCTCGATGCCGTCGTGTCGAACCAGGCTCAGGCAGACCTGCCCTTCGGCGATACCGCGGTATGGAGTTACTACGATGTCCGCGCGAGCGAGGCTGGGACGTCCGTAGAGCTCGTGGCAGGCAGGCGCCAGCTTGTCGATGGGGCGATCGCCCTCGTGCGGGAAGCGGGCTTGCGTCCAGACGTTGTGGCTCCCTCCGTGTTTGGCATCGCGACGCTCGCCCGACTCCATCAGCAGTCGAGCGGAACCAGCAAACGGGTCATGATCCTCAGCGTCGGCGGCTCGAACACCGACGTGATCATCATGCGCGGCGACTACTTCGCGTTTTCGCGGAGCTTCCCGGTCGGAGCGGTGACGTTTCACGAAGACGCGACCGCCGCCTCGTCCAGGTTCCGACTCGAGCTGGTTCGCACGGTTCAGGCATACCAACGTGATTTCATCGACAACGGCGCAAGCCCCGTCGAGGAAGTGTGGGTGTGGGGCGGCGGAGCCACGACGACCATTCCGGGCCCGGACCAGGCGCACATCCCGCTGACCCATGTCGTCGAGGAGGAGCTTCGCGCACCGGCTCGGATCTGGTCGGACGTGTCTGGTTTCGAGGACGCCGAAGTCCTGACGTCGGCTGGAGGATGGGCGCGATTCGGAGTCGCCGTCGGGCTCGCAGCGGCGGAGGTCCGGGGTGAGCTCGGTGTGAACCTACTGCCGGGCGAGGAGAAGGAACGCAAGGCGCAAGCTGCCCAGAATCGGCGGTTGGTCTTCGCCGGGCTGGGGGTCGTGGCGCTCGTCGCGCTCATCCTGCTGGCGGGCAACGGCATCCGCGCCAAGCAGGCGCGTGATCTGGCAGAAATCGATGCCCAGATCCGCGAGCTGGAAGCGGAGCGACTGGCTTCGCAGCGCACGCTGAACACGATGCGGACGATGGCAGAGCTCGCCAAGCCACGGTTTTCGGTGCTGGACATCCTGCGGGAGCTCACGGCGGTTCTGCCCAATCGGCAGGACGTCGCCGTGACGGTCGTCAATATCGAACCGTCTGGCAAAGTGACGCTCTCGCTGGAAGCCAGTTCGCACGACAGCGTGAGCAATGCCGTCAAGGGATTGGGTCAGTCTGCCTGGTTTACCGACGCTCGACCGGGTCAGATCACCGTGGTTGACAAGAACGGTCGCCAGATCCGGCAGCTCAACGTGTCAATTCGCCTGGCAGAAGATGCCGACATGCTCGCCGTTCGGCGCGTCGGGACTCCCATCTCCGAGGCTCCAGCCGTAGCGCAGAGCGGACCGGACCCTGGAGGTCCTGGCGGTTCCGGCGGTCCAGGTGGTCCAGGTCAGCTTGGGGGACGCGGCGGTCCGCCTCCCAGAATGCCAGGGAGCCCTGGCGGCGGTCCGGGATTCAGTCCTGGAGGTCCGCCAGGTGCGGGATTCAGTCCAGCCGGATCATCGAACGCTCCGGCGGTCCAGGGTCGGTTCCGAGCACAGGGCGCGCAGGAAACACCGGTCGTCGAACGCGCCACCTTCGAAGGCGGCGGTCAGCGAGCGGTCGGCATTGAAGCCGACGAAGCCGTACCGGTGGACAACATCCAGCGCGGTGACGGATCGCCGCGAGTGGAGGTCATCGTGGGTCCTCCGCCCTCGGATGGCGGCGGACGCGGAACGGGCGGACGGTAGCATGGCGCGATCAACGTCACCGGGGAACGCATCCACATGAAGTGGCTCAAGACATCGTCCGGGCGAAGCAGTCAGTTCCTACTGATCGGCGCTGCGGTCATCGTGATTGCATCCGCCGCCCTCCAACTGCCTGGCGTGCTGGGCGCTCGCCAAGCCACGGTCGAGCTCCGAGCGAAGCTGGCAGAATCGCGCCTGCTGGCAGCATTGGGAGACGACTTGGAGGACGGCGCTCGCGTCATCCAAGACGACACCGGGATGTCCGGCGGACCGCTGGCGCCTGGCGTCCTCGACAAGCTGAAGGAGCGTTACACGGTTCCGGCAGATGAGCCGACCGACGAACCGAAACCCGTCGGCGATGCGAAGGATGAGGCAGGCAAGAAGTCCGGCGACGAGGCGAAACCGAAGGGCGACAGCGATGAAGCCAAGCAAGAATCGTCGGCGTCGGGGGATGCAGACTCCGAAACGAAGAATGTCAAGGCGACCGACGTCTCGGAGAGCAGCAGTGATGAGGACGCGCCTGGCAAGAAGCCTCTGAGCCTCGCCACCGTAACGCAGATACGAACGACTGCGGGCGTAGACGAACGCACCGCCGCATTCATCTATCAGAACCGATCCGTGCGGTCGTGGGAGGACCTTGCCCAGCGCAAGAGGCAGTTGTTCGACGAGAACGCCGATGCGATCGAGCCCCTGATCGTCGCGCGGATCTCCCGGATGGCGGCGGAGAGCGGCATCCAGAAGATCGACCAGCTCAAGGTGGAGCCTCCCAGGGAGACACGTCGGACACGCGCTGCCCAGACAGCCGGAAAACCCGCTGCTGCCAACGGCAAGAAGGACTCCGAATCGTCCAGCGCGTTCGCACAGTCGATCAGGGCTCTGAAGGCTGCCGCCGCAAAGGACGACGAAGCCGCCGTGTCCTCGGCTCTGGAGGATCTGCTGAAAGCGGCTGAGGGAGATACGGTCGCGCTTCGGGCGCTCCGGGCGGCGCTGGAGAAGGAACAGGATGAATCCGGCGTCTCACCGACACGGAGGGTCCAGATACGGCTGGCAACGCTTCGGACGCAGCCTCAGGCGGCGCATGTGACCTCCAGCCTCCTGCGTGCGCATGTCCAGCGAGTGTTGGCGACATTTCCCAAGGAGGGCGACGACCCGGTCGTCTTCGAGGAATCGCCGTTCCCTCCGCTCGTGTCGATCCCCATGGCTGCCCAGAGGCGAATCCTGGAGCAGATCGGTAAGGAACCGATCACATGGATCACCGACGAGGCGCTTGGGAAGCTGACCGACGACAAGCCAACGCCGGCGGAAGAGAAGACGCCGGACAAGTCCGGTGCCCCGGAATCGGCGAACGGTGGCGGTACTCCCGTCGCCAAGGGAGGCACGGATGGTGACGGAGCGGCGGCGAGCGCCCAAGAGAAGGGCCCAGACAACGACAAGAAGGGGTCGGATCGGGAACCTGCGCCAGCACCGGCTACGACCCTCGGCACGCACGCTGCAGCAGCGCGTGACTACGCCACGGCGCTGATCGACACCGCCTGGAATGTGTTCACACTGGTTCAGAAGAACGCCAAGGCGACAGACGCCGACCTCTACAAGGCGACGCTGCTGTTCAAGTGCCCGCTCGAACAACTCGTGACCTTCACCTACAAGATCGAGAACGACACTCGCTGGTTCCGCGTCGCAGGGATGCGGATCACCGTCGAACAGCCCGATCAACCGCTGCTGTCCGTGAGCCTCAACGTCGAGGCGTCGGTGCTGCTGCCCAACGTCCAGACCGGAGCTTCGAGATGATACGTCGTTTGCTGCGAGCCCTTGTCGCACAGGAGCCCACCGACGCACGAGCCATCCGCTCGCTTGGCTTGGCGTCCGCCGTCCTGCTCGCTTCCATCGCCTTCGACGCCAACGCTCAGGGCTCCCGTGTGCCACTCGACTACTACCGCGTCGTGCAGGACCAGAACGTGTTCCGCCGACTCGGGTGGGCTCCCCCCACCGATGGACCTCCGTTCACGTTGTTGATGACAGTCGTCTCTGCGCCACCGGAACAGCCGACGGCAGCGACCATGGAGGCGGATTTCTGGAGTGGACTGATGGGCGGTCCCCCGCTCGCCCCTGCGCCGCCACCTGAGCCGCGCCCTGATCGAGCGCTTCTCGCACAGTCAGGCGGCCCGGCGACCCACTATGTCGCAGTGGGAGATCGCGTGAGGAGCTTCGTCGTCAAGTCCATTGCCATCGGCAAGGTCCAGATCGAGAGCGAGGACGGCAAGCAGAAGTACGATCTCGCGCTGGCGGAAGCCGAGATGGGCAGCGGCGGCGGTGGAGACGGTGGACCCCGGGGCGGGGGTCGCGGCGGGGGCGGCGGACCCGCTGGACCAAGCCCAGGAGGAGCCAGAGGAGCAGGCGGGCAGAATCGCCCTGGTGGACCCGGCGGCGCGAACTTCCGCGAGCAGATGCAGCGATTCCAGAACATGTCTCCAGAAGAGCGGGAGCAGATGCGACAACGGTTCCGTGAGGGCGGAGGGTTCCCGCCAGGAGGCGGGGGACCGACGCGCGGCTGATCCGTGTTTGGCAGACACCGGCTAAACCCTAGGACAGCCTTTCCGATCAAACTAGGCGATGTAGAGACGCGACGGGAGCCCAACAGACATGCGTTCCTTCGCACCGGATCGATACGAGCCGATGTCCTACCGTCGCTGCGGCGCGAGCGGCCTTCACCTGCCGGCAGTGTCGCTGGGTCTGTGGCAATCTCTCGGCGAGGCCGGGAACGACGACGTGTGCCGCGAGGTGATGTTCACGGCGTTCGATCACGGCGTCACGCACTTCGATCTGGCGAACAACTACGGACCGCCTCCCGGCAACAGCGAGACCGTCGCGGGACGCATTCTCAAGGAGATGCCGCGCGACGAGCTCATCATCTCGTCCAAGGCAGGCTATCGGATGTGGCCCGGGCCCTACGGCGACTTCGGGAGCAAGAAGTACCTCGTCGCGAGCCTCGACCAGTCGCTGAAGCGGCTACAGCTCGACTACGTCGATATCTTCTACCACCATCGACCCGACCCGGGCACGCCGCTGGACGAAACGATGGGAGCGCTCGATCTCGTCGTGAAACAGGGGAAGGCGCTCTACGCCGGTGTCAGCAACTACAGCGGAACCCAGTTCCGGAACGCCGTCGAGACGATTCAGCGCCACGACTGGTCGCCTCTCACGATCCATCAGCCCTACTACAACATGCTGGGGCGCGGCGTGGAGTCGGACCTGCTGCCGCACACGGCTGCGGCGGGCACTGGCGTCATCCCGTTTTGCCCGCTAGCGCAGGGCGTCTTGACGGATCGCTACCTCGATGGGCTGCCAGCGGACTCGCGACAAGGACGTCGCGGCGAGAGCGGTCAACGGTGGTACGCGGAGCAGGAGGCGGCAGGAGTGTGGGACCGTGTTCGCTCGCTCCGTGAGATCGCTCGTGAACGCGGGCAGACGGTCGCTCAGATGGCGATCACGTGGCAGTTGCGCGACGACCGCATCACGAGCGTGTTGATCGGAGCCAGCAGCAGCGCCCAGATCGTCGAAAACGTCGCGGCGGCGACGGCTCCGCGTCTTACGGACGAAGAGCTCCGTCGGATCGATGCCGTGCTTCGGCAAGGACGGTAGCAGTCGGCAACGGCGAGGAAACAGTGGCTCGTCGCTCGGCACATGGAGATATGGAACCCGCGATATGAACTCCTTCTCTCGCCTTGAATCGACCTGTGCTGAGCCGCAGTGCGCAGCGCCAAGACGAGCTCGCGCGACGCTCAGTCTGCTTGCGGTTTGTGCGGCATTGCTGCTGGGGATCGCGTGCGGCACGGCGTATGCCCAAGGCGATGATACCGTCATGACGGTCGAAGCGCGTGGCAGAGATCAGAAGGCTTCGCGGATCACCCTCGACTTCGTGAACGCGGAGGTTCAACAGCTCCTGCGGTTCCTCAGCCGCGAGACCAACCTGACGATCATCGCTGTCGCGGAAGACATTCAGAACAAGCGACTGTCGCTTGTGAATCTGCGCAATGTGACCGTCGACGAAGCCATCGAGCGGATCAAATCGGGGTTGATGCAGTTCGGACTGACGACCATCCGCAGCGACTCGACCATCATCATCACGACCGTCCAGAAGGCGGCGAAGATGAAGGTGCCGGTCAACGTCGGCGCGGACCCGGAACAGATCCCCGATACGGACGCCGTCATCACGCAGGTGATCCCGCTCGTGAACCTGGACGCCAGCCAGTTAGGCGACCGCCTGAAGCCGATGGTCTCCGACGCTGGCATCTTGTTCGGCGACGCCTCGTCCAACTCCATCGTCGTCACCGACGTGGCATCGAACATCCGTCGCATCGCGCAGGTGCTCAAGTCGATGGATTCGGGCCCAGACGGCGGGCTCAAGGTCAAAGTGATCCAGATCCGGAACGGAGACGCCGAGAGCATCGCCAGGGCCCTGAACGAGCTCTTCCGGGACGAGGCGCAGGCGTCGAACATCGTCCGAAAAGCCGCTGGCTCCCGCGATTCTGCCGAGTCGCAGAAGCTGATCGACATGGCGAAGTCGACAGGCGTCGATCTGATCCGAGGGCGCATCCAGATATCGGCGAACCGCGATGCGAACCAGCTTATCATCAAAGCGTCGGAGGAGAACATCGCGATCATTGAGGCGCTCATCACGCAGATCGACGTGTCTCCGGCGCTTCAAACCGAGTTCCGCGTGTACCGGCTCAAGTACGCCGACGCCGAAGATGTCGCGGACAACCTGCAGCAGATCCTGCAGGGTTCGAGCACGAGCGGCAGCAGTCGGAACCGGAACCAGCAGAACCGGTTCCGCCCACCGTGGGAGTGGCAGCAGCAACAGCAGGGCAGCAGTCTTCAGGGCATCGTCGGCGAAGTACGCGTCACTGCAGACGCCCGCCTTAATGGAATCATCGTGTCAACGGATCCGCGCAACTTCACGATCCTGGACAAGCTCGTAGAGGAGATCGATCAGCAGGATCAGCCGGAAGAAGAGATCAAGCTCTACTTCCTCAAGCACGCCATCGCCTCGTCGGTGGTGACGACGATCAACACGCTGATCCAGGGGCAGCAGCAGCAGGACAACCGACCGTGGTGGTTCCAGGAATTCCGACGCGACCAAGAGCAAAAGGAAGGCACATACGGGCTTCGGGGTCAGGTTCAACTGAGCTCGGATGACCGTCTGAACGCTGTCGTCGCTGCAACCAGCGCCGCGAACATCGCTGTGCTCAATGAGCTGGTCGATAGGCTCGACGTAAGCCTGCCCGAGCAGGAGTGGGGCACGCGTATCTTCCCGCTACAGTACGCCGACAGTGAGAACGTCTCGAACATCATCAACAGCGTGTACCAGGGCTCGTCCAGCCGGAACCAGGGAGGCGGGGGGTTCTTCTTCTTCCTGCAAGGTCAGTCGAACCGGCGTAACCAGACCCAGGGATCGCTGGCAGGCAACGTCCTCGCGCAGGAATACCCGACGATCAACGCCGTGATCATCTCGACTGCGACGGCGAGGAACTTCGAGCTGATCGAGGCGTTCATCAAGGACCTCGACGTGCCGACGCCTCCAGAACAGCGCGAGGTGACTCGCGTGTTCAATCTGGAATACGCGAGCGCGGAAGACCTCGAGGCTCTCCTGACCGACCTGTGGTCGGAGCAAGGCGGCGGAGGCGGAGGAGGGTTCTTCAACTTCGCGCGGCTGGCATCGCGGAACTTTCAGCCGGAGCAGAACGACATCAACAGCCTGACAGGCAAGGTCCGGCTGTTCGCTGACAATCAGACGAACTCGCTCGTTGTGACCACTCGGTCGCGGTACATGAAGGACGTCGAGGGCATCCTGAAGCAGCTTGACATCGTCCGTGGGCAGGTCTGGCTGGACATCACGATTCTCGAAGCCACGCTTGACGACTCGACTAAGCTGGGCATGGAGCTGGCGCTGACCGAAAGGCGTCTGTTCGGCGCGGACGCGTTCGGAAAGGGGCGCGCACCGGGCAAGAACCCGCTGACAGGCACGTTCGAGTCGGACGTGAACCTCGATGCGGAAGTCTCCGGGTTCAGCCTGAGCTTGGCGACGAAGGAGTACCTCGCGTTTCTCCACACGCTGATGCGCGAGAACAAGGTGAGGACTCTGTCGCGTCCGTCCCTGCAGGTCCGGGACAACCAGCAGGCGATCTTCACGAGTGGGCGTGACATCCCGTATCTCCAGAGCGCCCGAACATCCGACTTCGTCAGCAGCCAGATATTCGACTTCGCGTTCCTGGAAAACATCGGAATCAATATCACGATCACGCCCCACATCGCCAGGCGCGTTGCGAACGAGTCGGGACGCCGGACCATCGGACTGGAGATCGAGCAGGTCAACGCGAGCAACTTCCTCGAGTTCACGAGCTTCAACGCGCCCGTGACGGAGGAGAGCTCGATCCAGACCTACATCGACGCCGAAGATGGTCAGCAGATTGTCATCGGCGGGTTGAAAAAGCAGAAATCGCAGAAGGTGACGGACAAAGTCCCGATCCTGGGCGACTTGCCGCTCATCGGCAGGCTTTTCTCGCGAACCGAGGACGTGACGCAGGATTCCGAGGTCGTCATCATCATCAGCCCCCACATCGTCGATATCCAAAACGAGGAAGACCGCATCAAGCTGGAAGACCTCCAGCAAGAGCGGTTCGGGGACACGCAGGGCACGAGCTTGCTGCCTGGACAGCTCATACCCAAACCTAGTCAGACCGCCAAGGTAACGACGGTGCAGCCCTCAACGCCGCCGCGCGGAAACGCCAAGACGTCGAGCATCGTGCCGGTGCCTACGGCGGCTCAGCCCGAATAGGCATAGACTCGTGATCGCAGGCAAGGAGAGCCGGCGCCGCGGCGTGAAGTCGCGGCGCTGTTTCGTGCCCGACGCCTTTCCGGTATGATGGCAGGCGGACGGCTCTGCCCTGTCTGTGCCCTTGGCGCGCGCCGTGATCGATCCCAGAGGGAAGGGAAGGCTCTGCCCACGCTCATCAAGGAACCGGGCTTCATCTCAGACGTGTGCGAGTGCACGCCCGTCGTGTGGCAGGGGCGGCTCCTGCTGATGGAGTGCATCCGTCCAGCCTCCGGAGGCGACGCCTCGGACCACTACATCACATTCCGCGGTGTCGAGACTGGCGAGACGCTTGCGAGCTTCGGTCGTGGCTACAGCCTGGCGTGCGCCTTCGCCCACGGCGAGACGATGTACGTCTACGCATCGAGGCACGGCGATGGCTCATGGAACGACGTGACCTGCTTTCGATCCCGCGACCTGATCTCGTGGCAGTCGCACGTGGTCGTCGAACAGGATGGCGACGAACATCTGTTCAACTCGTCGGTGTGCGCCGTTCCCGACGGCTTCGTCATGGCGTACGAGACGGACGACCGGAAGCGCGTTCCTTTCAGCATCAAGTTCGCGCGCTCGTCCGATCTACTGGCGTGGGTTCGCGAAGAGGGCGTGGTCTTCGCGCCCGACCGCTATGCGGCGTGTCCGGCGCTCCGGTACGTGGACGGATGGTTCTACATGCTCTACCTGGAGCACAGGAAACCGAGTTGGTGGTTCGAGACGTACGTCACTCGGTCGCGCGACCTACACGTCTGGGAACCGTCACGGCGGAACCCCGTCATCGCGCCGGAGGAAGGTGAGGACATAAATACGTCGGACCCAGATATCGTGGAGTTCGGCGGCAGAACGCTCCTCTACTACTCGATTGGCGACCAGCGGACCTACACCAGACTCAAGCGCGCCGTTTTCGATGGTTCACTCGCCGAGTTCTTCGGCAGTTACTACGCGGACGATGGATCGTCTTCGCGAACATCCTAGGGCACACATCGCCATGCAACAGCGCATCGAGGAGCTCGGATTCCCGACGAACGGTCAGGGGCTGTACGACCTCACGGCATCGGTCGTCGAGTGGGTCGCCCGCCAGGGTATCGACAGAGGCTTGCTGACCGTCTACATCCGCCACACGTCGGCGTCGCTCCTGATTCAAGAGAACGCGGATCACGAGGTCACACGCGACCTGAACGACTTCTTCAGCCGTCTCGTGCCACAGGACAACCGACTGTACCGCCATACCTACGAAGGCGTCGACGACATGCCTGCGCACATCCGCGCGGCGTTGACTCAAACGCACCTGTCGATTCCGGTGATGGGCGGCAAGCCCTCCCTCGGCACGTGGCAGGCGGTGTTCCTGTTCGAGCATCGAGGCGCTCCCAACGAGCGCAAGGTCGTCCTCCATCTACTCGGAGAGTAGCAGACTCAGCGAAGGAGAGTCGCCGTGGTGTACATCGCACTATGGGTAGGGGCGGCGTCTCTCGCTCTGCTGGCGCTGTCGGCGCGACGCGCAGAAGCCGCCTTGCAGTGGGATGTGCTGACGAGTAGCCTCGGACATCTGCCCGTCGCAGGACCGGTCGAGCAGACATCGTGCCTCATACTGGATGTTGACGGCGACGGCGTGGACGAAATCATCATCGGCTGCCGCAAGGCGGCTCCCGCGCTGACGATGATCCGCAAGGCTCGCAACGGTTACATGCGCTACGTCATCGAGCCGGAGTCGATCCCTATCGAAGCAGGCGGGGCGTTCTGTGACATCGACGGCGACGGCGATCTGGACATCGTCTTCGGCGAGGACTGGACCGGGAACCGCCTCTTCTGGTGGGAGAACCCATCTCCGAACTTCGATCCGAACGTGCCGTGGAAGCGCCATGTCATCAAGGGAGACGGGGCGAACCAGCACCACGATCAGTTGTTCGGAGACTTCGACGGCGATGGCAAGCCTGAACTCGTCTTCTGGAACCAGCGCGAGAAGGCGCTATTCATGGCGCGCATCCCCGCCGATCCGCGCGCTGAGGACTGGGAGCGCGTCGCTATCTACCGAGGGGAGGGAGAAGGGCTCGCCAAGGGCGACATCGACGGCGACGGCAAGGATGAACTCCTTGCCGCTGGCAAGTGGTTCAGGCACCTGGGCGGAGACGACTTCGAGCCGTGCGTCATCGATGAGAGCCAGACGATCCCGCGCATCGCGGTGGCTGATCTGAACGGCGACGGTCGACTCGAAGTCGTGATGGGCCCGAGCGATGTTGTGGGCAGGCTCCGCTGGTACTCCTTTCAGGGCGATCCACGTCGGACGAGCTCATGGGTCGCGCACGAGCTCCTCGACGACGACGTCTACCACACGCACAGCCTTGCGATTGCCGACTTCGATGGTGATGGAGCCCTCGACATCTTCGCCGGGGAAATGCGGGAGCTCCAGCCCGGCGCGAACCAGAATCCCGACGCGACCATGTGGGTGTTCCTCGGTGACGGAACCGGGAACTTCACGCCCACCGAGCTCGCGCGAGAAAGAGGCGTCCACGAGGGCAAAGTCGGCGACTTCGACGGCGACGGGAAGCCGGACATCGCCGCCAAGCCCTACTGCTGGAACACGCCGCGCCTCGACCTCTGGTTGAACCGCACGCCCCGGCGCTGAGGTTCCGTTCCTATCGCCGTCGCAGCAACTGATGAACCGGCACGAGCAGGCTGATGCGCGCCTCCAGGTTCGTGTCTGCCACCGTGTCGAAGTCCTCCTGGTACTGGACTCCCACGTCGGCGGACAGATAGGGCGCGAAGAAGACGCGCACCCCAGATCGCGCACTCCAGACCGACTCCACCATGCCGTCGGCTTTGACGACTGACGGCGTCCACTTCAGCTCTCCCAAGAGCGCCACCCGGCGCGTGAGCCAGAGCTCGACTCCGCCGAACGGCATCCACTCGTTCGAGACGGTCGTCGCGCCGCTTGCCAGGGCTTCGGGAGCCGGCATCGCTGCATGGTCCCCATCGGTCGTGTCGGTGGGCTCCATCGATTGGTCCGCCTCGCCCTCGCCAGCATCCATCGTGGGGTCGGATGCACGACGAATCCTCGCGCCGGACAGGTTGGCTCCAGCGTGGATGTCGATGCCACGCCAGCCGCTGGTCTTGCCGGGCGACCCGAACAGGTTCCAGCTTCCGACCAGGTACACGTCGCCGGTTTCCTGACGGTACGAGGTCTCGCGCCGCTCCGTCGCCGGGAAGGTCCGCCAAGCGGATGCCGCGACATCCGGCAGGATGCGCGTGAGCCTGCTGACCGGGATGAACACCTTGACGCCCGCCGCCGGGATGTTCTCAATGGTCCGGGCTTCCCGCGCGAGGTCCGCCACGACGCGGATGTTCGTCGCCTCGATCTGCGCGAGCCCGGCGAGCCCGAAGATGCCCGTCGTTCGAATCTGGTGCGAGTCCGTGGCGAACGTCGAGTAGCTGGAGAGCCCGAGGTCGTAAGCCGGGATCGGACGAGCGGTCGGCACGGCGAAGACTTGGGGCGGCTTGGACAGCCACTGCTCGTCCACCGACTTCTCGTTCGGCTGGGCTGCTGCCGAGGCGAGCAGCCCAGCTCCGACGACGATCCCTAAGCCGGTCATCAGGACGCGACCGAGGCTTCGTCGTTCTTGTCGCATGGTCAATCCCTTCTCGTTGCGTCCGCGCTAGTGGGAGTGGTCGTGCGAAGCGCCTCCTCCGGAGCTCGGTTTCGCCATGGGTGCGGCGGGCTTCTGAGCCGGCTTCACGTCGTAAGTGAAGTCCAGCGTTTCGCGACTCATCAGCCCGAAGTTGAGTTTGATCGAACCCTTGTACGCGCCGACCGGGCTCAGATCGACGCCGGTCATTACATACTTCATCATCGGTTCGGCCATCGACTCCATGGCAGCCGACTTCGCGCCGGGCTTCGACAGAGCGATATGCACGCTCCCCGGCTTCAGGTCGGTGACCTTCTCCCCGGTCTTGCTGTCGAGGACCGTCACGATCAGGTAGTGCGTCCAGGAGTCCGCATCGCTGGGTACCTTGGCGAGCACCGGCTTCATCATCTCGAGCATGTCCATGCTCGCCATCGCGGCGTGGTACTCGTCTTTGGTGAGGAAGTTGAGCTGCACGGTGTACTTCTTGCCGGCGACGATGCGCATGTAGGCAGCCGGGCTCGCCATGAAGCGGTCGTGCTCGGCTTCCGTGCAGAAGTAGAGCGTCTTGCCCTTCATAGTCATCTTCGCCTTCATATGGCTTTCGACCATGGCGGACCCGTCGTAGGCGCAGATCTGCATCTTCTCCGCCGCGTGGACCCCAGCGGCTGAACCGAGCGCGAGCGCCAGTGCCACCGCGACTGCATGTCTCGACCAACGTTCTGTGGATGTCGTAGCCACTCCATGCCTCCTAGGTAACTTGGGGCGGCCGGTGCGCCGCCCCTAGGTTATGCGCGATCCGGATGATGCGCTTCGTGATCGGCATCATCGTCCGCGCCCTCCTTCGCCCCTCCTTGTGCCTCTCCGTTGGGGGCATCATCGTCTCCCTCACCGGCTCCCATCGATCCATCCATCATCTCGTCGTTCCCATCGCTCATCATGCCGGCGTGCATCGCTCCGCCGCGCATCATGTTGTCCATCATTCCTCCCATCACACCGCCGCCAACCCGACCGGTTGGCTCGTCGGCATGGTGAGATGCCATGTCGTCTGCCGCTTCGCCCATGCCTCCGCCGTTTTCGGGTTCCGCGTGGACCCCGCGCATGTCGTCGTTGCCGGCTCCAGCCATCGCGTCGTGTCCGCCGTCCTGTACGGCGACGTTCCCGGGAGCCGTGCTGGCGAGATCACGGTCCACGGCATCGGTCGGCACGTCGACGGAACTACCGCATCCAAGCCACGTTGCCACCACCACGACTCCCGCAAAGCCAGTCAGTACGACCACGCTACGCCGCAGCATCGTTCGGTCCTTTCTCTGATACCGCGCTCTCTACGAAGCACCGTCCCTTCGCACCACGACTCCGACCCAACCGCCCACCCTCACGGCAGGACGATCGGGAACACGGCTCTCGATACCTCGTCGCCGCGCCGAACCGTCAACCGGAACTCCCAAGCCCCTCCCATCTCGACGTCGATTTTCGCCGCATATCGGTCCTTGACGTACTGGGCGTCAGCGCCCCCACGCATCTCCGGCATGCCCATGCTGGGCATCGCCGCCATGTAGACCTCCATGCTCACTCCAGCGTCGGTGATCGGAGCCCCTTGCGGATCCGTGATCCTGACCCAGAACTCGGTGTCCTTGCCGTGTCTCAGCTTCGGAGCGCTCACTTCGACGTTCATCCCGTCGATGGACTCGCTGTGGATGAGCTGCCCGGAGCCTTCCCCCGCACCGAGACGGTTGTAGGCGATGGCTCCAGCGAGGACGAGCGCCACGATGACAGCCGCCGCGATGAGCCCGAATCGACGCCGACCGCGCGTCGGTTTCGCGACTGTCTGAGTGAACTCGCCCTGCTCCAAGCCCCAGCCCCGCCAAACAGCGTAGATGGCGGGAATCACGATGAGCGTCAGCACGAGCGACGAGACGAGTCCGCCCACCATTGGAGCCGCCATGCGACGCATCACTTCGGACCCCGCCCCCTCCTCCCAGAAAATGGGCGCTAGCCCGAAGATCGTGGTGGCGGCTGTCATCGTCTTTGGGCGCACGCGCATCGCAGCGCCCTCGACGATGGACTCATAGAGACGCGCCTTGGTGAGCGGGACGCCGGACGCCACCGCCTTGTGGTAGGAGATGTCGAGGAACAACAGCATAATGATCGCCGTTTGCACGGCAACGCCCGCCAGGGCGATGAACCCGACGGCCGCGGCGACGCTCATGTTGAACCGGTACAGGTACATGAGCCAAACGCCGCCGACCACAGCAAACGGCAGCGACAGCATGACGACAAGTACCTCGGACATCGCCTTGAAGTTGAGATAGAGCAGGACGAAGATGACGGCGATGGTCACTGGCACGATGACCTTCAGCCGCTGCTGCGCCCGCGCCATGTACTCGAACTGGCCGCTCCACTTCAGGTAGACGCCTGCGGGAAGCGTCACGCTCTGCGCGAGTGCCTGCTGAGCCCTTCGGACGTATCCGCCGATGTCCTTCGTCGACACGTCGACGAAGACGACAGACTGGAGCAAACCCGATTCGCTGTTGATCGCCATCGGACCCTGCCGAACGTGGATCGTCGCCAGCTCTCCCAGCGGAATCTGCACGATGTTCGCCGTAGGCTGCGCCACCGTCGGCATCGGGGTCGCGGAGCCCGATATGGGACTCAGCAGGCCGCTGACAGGAACACCGCCCATGCCGGCAGCCATGCCGGACATGAACACCGTCGAGCCGTCCATGTCCGACATGCCTCCTGCCATCGACCCGCCCATGCCGCCCATTCCTCCGGACATGCCGCCCATGCCCGACACCATACCCATCGAGCCTGAGGAACTCAGCGGGATGCCCGAAGCCGCGTAAGCCGGCATCGGAAGCGGAGACACGTATGGTGTCTGCACCGAGCTTCCGCCCATCCCAATGCCGCCCATGCCGTCCATCTCCGCGCCGCCCATCCCCGCCATGCCGCCGCCTGCCATCGATCCGCTGGCAGAGCCCAGGCCGCCCATTGAGGGCAGCGGAATCAGGACGCGGCTCAACGACTGGATGTCGTCGCGCAACTCGCGGGCGTACCGCACATTGACGGTGAAGCGGTTCCTACCTTCGACGGTCGTCGTGATCGGCATGCCGCCCAGTGCCGTCTCAATGGAGCCCTGGACGTCCGCGACCGTGAGTCCGTACCGGGCGATGGCATCGCGGTGGATTTCGAAGTCGATGTAGTTGCCGCCCATCAGCCGCTCCGCGTAGACGTTGCGCGTGTCTGGCACGCCTCGCAGCGCCCGCTCGACCTGGAGCGCCACGTCGGAGATCTGCTGGAGGTTGGCACCTCGGATCTTGATGCCGACCGGCGTCTTGATGCCCGTCGCGAGCATATCGACTCGGTTCTTGATGGGCATCGTCCACATGTTCCGCACGCCGGGCCATCGGAGTCTGGTGTCCATCTCCTCGATGAGCTTCTCGGGCGTCATGCCGGGTCGCCACTGGTCGCGCGGCTTAAGGACGACAACGGTCTCCATCATGTCCAAGGGCGCGGGGTCAGTCGCTGTCTCGGCTCTGCCCATCTTGCCCAGCGTCGTCTTCACCTCCGGGAACGACTTGAGGATTCGGTCCTGCACCTGGACCAGCTTCCGGGCTTCTGTCGCCGAGATGGCGGGGGCGGAGCTCGGCATGTAGAGCAGATCGCCTTCGTAGAGGGGAGGCATGAACTCCGACCCGAGCTGGCGCAGCGGGATCAAGGTGATCGCCACGAGCGCGACAGCCAGAACGATGACGACCCAGCGCCACCGCAGGATGGGCAGGATCACGGGCTTGTAGACGGCGATGAGAGCGCGGTTGATCGGGTTGCGTTCCTCGTCGACGACCTTGCCACGGATGAGGTAGCCCATCAGCACAGGCACGAGCGCGATCGCGAGGATTGCGCCAGCTACCATGGCATACGTCTTGGTGAATGCCAGTGGCCGGAACAGGCGGCCCTCCTGCGCCTGCAGCGTGATAACGGGCATGAACGAGACCGCGATGATGATCAGCGAGAAGAAAAGCGAGGGCCCGACCTGCTTCGACGATTCGGATACGACTTCCCACCGGTTTCGCTCGCGACCCTCTGCACGGTCGTGCTCGAGGGTCTTGTGGACGTTCTCGACCATGACGATGGCGGCGTCCACCATCTCGCCGATGGCGACTGCGATGCCTCCGAGTGACATGATATTCGCATTCAAGCCCTGCATCCGCATCACGATGAAGGAGACAAGAACGCCGACGGGTAGCGTGATGATGGCGACGAGCGAGCTCTGCGCGTGCCACAGGAAGATCGCGATGACAACGGCAACCGCGATGCTCTCCTTGATGAGCGTGGATTTGAGGGTCTCGATGGCGCGTTCGATGAGGGACGATCGGTCGTAGATCGTGTTGATCCGGACGCCTTCGGGCAGTCCGGGCTCGATCTCGGCGATCTTGCGCTTCACCTGCCGGATCACCTCGCGAGCGTTCTCGCCCTGCCGCATGACGACGACGCCGCTGACGACTTCGCCGGTCCCGTCGCGTTCCGCGATGCCGCGCCGCATTTCGGGACCTTCGTGCACGTGCGCGACATCGCCGACTCGGACGGGAGTGCCGCTGGCGCTGGTCGCGATCACCGTATCGCGAATGTCGTCGAGCCCGGCGAGATAGCCGAGACCGCGGATCATGAACTCCTTCTCCGCAACCTCGAGCATGCTGGCGCCGACCTGCTGATTGCTCCGTCGGACGGCTCCCGCGATCTGCTGGATGGTGATGTCGTACGCGAGCAGGCGATCCGGGTCGATATCCACCTGGTACTGGCGGCGGAACCCACCGACGCTCGCGATCTCGGATACGCCCGGGATGCTGAGGAGCTGGTAGCGGATGTACCAGTCCTGAATGGCGCGGAGGTCCGCCAAGCTGTGGTTCATACCCTCGACCGTGTACTGGAACACCCACCCGACTCCGGTACCATCTGGTCCCAGTGTCGTCTTGACACCGGGTGGCAGCCCGCCAGTCAGGGCGTTCAGGTATTCGAGCACGCGGCTGCGTGCCCAATAGAGGTCGGTGCCGTCTTCGAAAATGACGTACACGAACGACGAGTTGAAGAACGAGAATCCGCGAACGGTCTTGACCTTCGGCACGCCGAGCATGGCGGTGCTGATCGGGTACGTGACCTGGTCCTCGATCTCCTGGGGGCTCTGTCCCATCCATTCGCTGGCGATGATGACCTGAACGTCTGACAGGTCGGGGATGGCGTCCACAGGCGTCGTGACGACCGACCACACCCCCCACCCGACGACCATCGCCATGACGAGGATCACGAAGAACCGGTTCCGTATACAGAGCTCGATGAACCGTTCCATAACTTGCGAACCTTCGCGTGCTCCGAGTCGGCCTCGGTTCCTATTGCCGGTTCTAGTGTGCGTGCGACTGCGGCGCGCCGGTCGCCTGTGGCATATCGCCGTTCTGCGAGCCCATCTTCTCGATTGCGATCCGCAGGTTGCTCTCGGAGTCGATCAGGAAGTTGGCGGCGGTCACGACCGTGTCGCCCTCGCTGACTCCACGGAGAGCCGCATAGTAGCCACTCGCCAGCGCTTCGACCTCGACCTGTCGAGGCTGAAACCTCCCTTTGCCGTCGCTGACGACGACGAAGTTCCGTTTGCCGGAGAAGATGACCGCGCTCTCCGGTATCGCGAGCACGTTGCCAAGAGGCGTTTTGACGTTCACGTGCGCGTACATGCCGGGTCTGAGCGAGTTGTCCGTGTTGCGGAACACAGCCCGAACTCGCGTCGTCCTCAGCCGTGGATCGACGAACGGGTCGATGAAGGCGATCCGTCCGGTGAGAGTTCGTCGCTCCGTCAACGCGGCGACATGCACCTCCATCGGCTGTCCCGTCTTCACCCATGAGACGTCGGACTCATAGATGTCCGCGTAAAGCCACACGGATGACAGATCGGCGATTGTGAACAACGGAGTGCCCTCGCCCACGTAGGCTCCCTCGAGCACGTTCTTCTGGATCACGGTTCCTGACATGGGCGCGTAGATGGGGAGGTAGGTCGCGACGCCGTCCGTCTCGATTCGGGCGATCTGAGCCGGGGTCAAACCCCACAGCTCGAGGCGCTGGCGGCTGCTCTCGAGCAGTGCCTGGCGAGCGTCTCCCAGCTCGGCAGCCAACGACGACGGCACGGTCTGAGGACGCCGACTGCCCCGCAGCGCGATCAGATACTCACGTTGCGCGGACACGAGCTCCGGGCTGTAGATCGAGAGGAGTTCGTCTCCCTTTCGGACGCGGGCTCCGGTGAAGCTCACTCCAAGTCGCTCGACGCGTCCCGATACGCGCGACGTGACGACCGCGAGCGTCTCCTCGTTGTAGTCGAACCTCCCGACGGCGCGGATGTCCTTGGTTAGCTTGCGGCGCTCCACGGTGGCGGTGCGGACGCCGAGAACCTGCACCAACTCCGGCGTCAGATCGACCGGAACGCCCCGCAGCAACTCGGCTTCCCCGCTGGTGGGCTGGGCGACTGCCTCCATCGCCGTCGTGTCATCGTCACCAGCGTCGGGAATCCACTCCCCCGTATCGTCCGCCTCAGCCTCCGCCGACGCGTCAGGTACCCATTCGTCAGTGGTGGTGTTGCCGCCGCGCCCCATGGTGACCCACGCGGCTGCCGCCCCGCCGATGACGAGCGCCGCCACGATGAGAGCAATCCATCTCGTGCGAGTCATCTTGTGTCTCCGGTCTCGCGCGTTGCTACCACAGGTCGGAGGCAGTGGCTTTTTCCAGCTCCGCGATAGCCTTCAGATAGCTCGTGACCGAGCTGAAATAGGTCAGCCTCATTTCCTCGACGTTCACGAGAGCGTCCACCAGCCGGACGAAGTCGACGGTTCCGGCGAGGTACCCAGTGATCGCCGCTTCGTAGGCGTCCTCAGCCTGTGGAACCAGAACATCGCGGTACAGTTCGCTCGTCCGCTTGGACGACTTGATGCGGATCAGCGCCGTCTCCACCTCACCGGCGATGGCAAGCTCGACGGCGTCGCGGCTCTCCTCGGCGGCTTCTTGCTGAGCCCGAGCCTCGACGATGCCGAAGTCGTACTTCTTGCGGAACAGAAACGGCAGGTTGATGGTCACCATCGCGTCGAAGCCTCGTTCCGGCGCAATGCCGGGCTGCCGGTCGAGCATGACCATGAAGTCCGGTCGATACTGCGCGTTCGCCAGGCGAAGCGCCGTGGAGCTCTGTCGAGTCGCCGCTTCGGCTTGGCGAATCTCCGGCCGCTCCTCCAGAGCCAAGACGGTCAACGCGTCGGCGCTCTGCGTGACCTCTGGCAAGCCGGTGTCCAGCAGCCTCGGCGGCGGAACCGGCGCGCTCGCCGACATGTCTCGCAGCAGGTTCAGCCGAATCTCCGCACCGCGCCGCTCGTCGCGGAAGGAGGACTCGTTGTTGACGCGGATCGCCAACTCGTTCTGGAGGTCCAGGACGTCGGATAGCTCTGCCCGTCCAGTCCCGTACCGCTCGCGCACGGCGGCTAGCAGCTCGCGCACGCGCTCGGTGTTCCGGGCGT
>Ga0194120_10004009_pt1 | contig 23261 bp, 21 predicted proteins | sample TA2MahCa65mmetaG_FD_148642 | JGI IMG/M metagenome (GOLD analysis project Ga0194120, IMG submission 148642) | Freshwater microbial communities from Lake Tanganyika, Tanzania - TA2015019 Mahale Deep Cast 65m | ecosystem: Environmental > Aquatic > Freshwater > Lake | place: Tanzania: Lake... | reverse complement strand
CCACGGCCGCGCCGACGGCGGCGCCCACCGCCGCGCCCTCGGCGGTGCCGACCCCCGCGCCCACGCCCGCCCACTTCCGCATTCTCGCCTTTGCCGGCGACGCGAGCGGTTCGGCCGGCAACTCCCGGGACGGCGATTCGGCAGAGCAGGCGCTGTTCGCCGGTCCCGCCGGCATCGCGGCGGCCCCTGGCGGCGGCGTCCTCCTGGCCGATTTCCAGAACCATGTGGTTCGCAAGATCGATGGCGGCGTCGTCACGACGATCGCCGGCTGGGGAGCGTTCGGCTTCGCCGGGGACGGCGGGCCGGCGCGGGACGCGCAGCTCACCCGGCCATTCGGCGTCGCGGCCGGCCCTGAGGGGAGGGTGGCGATCGCCGACTACGGCAACGACCGCGTCCGGGTCGTGGGCGGCGCCGGCATCATCGATACCTTCGCGGGCGGCGGGTCGGCCGTGCCGACCGCATCGGCCCTGCCCGCCACCGCTTCGGCGCTGGCCGGGCCGGCCGGCCTGGCCTACGCCCTCGACGGCTCCCTGTACATCGCCGAATTCCTGGGCCATCGCGTCGTGCGCGTGACTGCCGACGGCGCCCTGACGGTCGTGGCCGGCACGGGCACTTCGGGGGCGAGTGGCGACGGCGGCCAGGGAGCCGACGCGACCCTGTACCAGCCCGTGGCGGTGCTGCCCGATGCCCGCGGCGGCTGCTGGATCGCCGACTTCGGAAACAACCGCGTGCGCCACGTGGACAGCCTCGGCGTCATTCGCACGGTGGCCGGGACCGGCGCGGCGGGAGCCTCCGGCGACGGCGGGCCCGCGACGCAGGCACAACTCAACGGCCCGGCCGCCCTGGCCCTGGCGGCCGACGGCGCCCTGCTCGTCGCCGACATGGGCAACAACAAGATCCGCGCCGTGGGCCCGGACGGCTTCATCCGGACCGTGGCCGGAACCGGCCGCAAGGGCAATGCCGGCGACGGCGGCCCGGCGCTGCTGGCCGACCTCGACAGTCCGGTCGGGCTGGCCATCCTGGGCGGAACCCTCGTCGTGTCGGACTTCGGCAACAACCGCCTGCGCGTACTACTTCCCTGAGCGCCACTCGGCGCGGTCGCGGTTCTGGCGCAGGGCCTCGTACACGCCGATCGCCACGCTGTTCGCCAGGTTGAGGCTGCGCACGGCCGGACCGTGAGGGATGCGCACGACGCGATCCGGGTCGTCGTCGAGGAGATCATGCGGCAGGCCGCGGGTCTCCGAACCGAAGATCAGGTAGTCGCCGGGACTGTAGGCCGCGTCCCAGAAGGTGCGCTCTCCCCTGGTCGAGAAGTACCAGGCCGGAGCGGCGGGGTTGGCGGCCTCGAACGCCTGCCGGTTGGGATAGACGCGCAGATCCACGCTCTCCCAGTAATCCAGGCCGGCGCGCCGGACTTCGCGATCCGACACGCGGAAGCCCAGCGGGCCGACCAGGTGCAGGGGCAGGCCCAGGGCCGCGCAGAGGCGGGCCACGTTGCCGGTGTTGGGAGGGATCTCCGGCTCCCAGAGGACGATGTGAAACAAGCGATCGTCCATGGTAGGCTATAAGGAGGTTAAGGGGCGCTTAGAGAGGACTTAAGGGATGCAAAAGGCCATCGCGGTCACGCTCGCGGCCTCGGTGTTCAGTCTTTCCCTGGCCGGTTGCGGATCGAGGCCGGCAGGGACGCCGGCCCCACTATCCGGCCAGGCGCAATCGAAGGTCGAGCAGGCTTCCGCGCCGGCCCTGACCGCCGCGCAACTGGCCCAGCAGTTCGCCGGCCGCGTCGAGGCGCAGTCCGGCCGCCGGCCGATCGTCCGGGGCAGCGAGGTCGTGCTGCCCACCGCCGAGGGCGAACCCGCGATCTACGACTTCGCCCAGACGCCCAGGACCGGGATGGTCACGTTCCGGGCCGGCGACCTCGAGACGAAATTCAAGTACGACGCCCAGAAGGACGAGATCACCGGCAAGGCCGTGCCGGCCATCCTGGTCGCAATCGCCGTCAAGATGGTCTGGGGCGGCACGAAGGCATTCGTCAAGTACTGGATCACCCACCCGGGCGACAAGTTCAGCAAGAAGGACTGCGTCAAGGCGGTCGTCTTCGGCATGGTCGCCGAGGGCCTGACCGCGATTCCCGTGGTCGGCGGGGTGCTCTCGTCGATCCTCTGGCCCATCGCCTGGAAATGGGTCAGCAAGTGGCTCGACGAGCACCTGCCCTGGGACGCCGGGAAGATCCTGGCGATGGGCATGGAGCTCAAGGGCGAGGTCGCCGAAGCGCTCCAGGAGGCACTGGCTCAATCCCAGCAATAGCCCGGGTCTGGGCGTTACGGCTCCTGCGCGACATCGCGGAGAAGGGTGCGTACGCCAACCTGGCGCTGGCGCGGCTTCCTGCTGACCTGGCCGCCCGGGATCGGGCGCTGGCGACCGAACTGGTCGCCGGCACGACCCGCATGCGGCGGGCGCTGGATCATGCGCTCGGCATTCACCTCTCCAGACCGGTAGACGCCCTCGATCCCGCGCTGCGGAGCGTCCTGCGCCTCGGGTCCTACCAGTTGCTGTACCTGACCCGCATCCCGGCCAGGGCCGCCATCCACGAGAGCGTGGCCCTGGCGCGGCAGACCGGTCACGAAGGCCATGCCAAGATCGCCAACGCCGTGTTGCGCAAGGTGAGCCAGACGCCGCCCGGTGCGCTGCCATGGCCGGCGGAACCGATCGAGGCCATCGCGACGCGCCACTCGTACCCGGACTGGATCATCACCCTCTGGGCCCGGGAACGCGGACTCGAAGAAGCCGAGCAGATCGCCAGGGCCCAGAACGAGCCCCTGCCCGTGGTCCTGCGGGTCAACACCTTGAAGGTCTCTCGCGAAGCGCTGCTCGAGCGGTTTGCCGCGCATGGCATCGCTGCCGAGCCGAGCCGCCTGGCCCCCGAGGGTGTCCGCCTCGGCGAAGCGGCCGCAATCCCGGGCCTTCCCGGCTACGACGAAGGGTGGTGGTACGTGCAGGGCGAGGCGGCCATGCTCGCCGCGTCCGCCCTCGATCCGCAGCCCGGCGAGACGATCGCCGACATCGGGGCCGCCCCGGGAGGAAAGGCCACGCACCTGGCCGAGCGCATGCGCGACACGGGCCGCGTCCTGGCGGTCGAACCGCACGCCGGCCGGCTCGCTCTCGTGGTGGAGAACGCGCGGCGGCTGGGAATCTCCTGCATCGAGCCGGTCCAGCGGTCGGGCGAGGAGCCGCCGGGATCGCCGGTCGATCGAGCGCTGGTCGACGCGCCGTGCAGCGGCCTGGGGACGCTCTATCGCAAGGCCGACCTGCGCTGGCGGATGACCCCCGAGGAGGCGGCCAAGCTGCCGGAGTTGCAGCTCGGGTTGCTGGAGGCGGCGGCCGTGGCCGTGAAGCCTGGCGGGGCGTTGCTGTACGCGACATGCACGATTTCGCGGGCGGAAAACGAGGGCGTGGCCGAATCGTTCCTCGCCCGTCACCCGGAGTTTTCGCCCGGCGTCTTCGGCGCCGGGGAGTGGCGCGACGGAGCGCGGGCTGGCATGATCCAGCTTCTGCCGCACCGTCACGGGACGGAAGGATTCTTCCTCGCGCGATTCGATAGATGCTAAACCCGTTCGGCCTGTCCACGCCCGAACTCGAAGCGCTCGCCGCGCAACTCGGCCAGCCGGAGTTCCGGGGGCGGCAGCTCGCGCGCTGGCTGTTCAAGCGCAACGAAACCGATCCGGCGGCCATGAGCGATTTGCCCAAGGGGTTCCGGGAGGCGCTGCAAGGCCGGCACGGAGGCCGGCCCCACTCTGGCGTCGGCGCGCTCGATGTCCTCGGCCAGCGGGTCGCGGCCGACGACACGCGGAAGTTCCTGTTCGGCGCCGCGGGCGGCTGGACCCTCGAGGCGGTGCTGATGCCCTACCGGGAAAGCGGGACGCCGCGCGTGACGGCGTGCATTTCCACGCAGGTCGGTTGCGCGGTGGGCTGCGTGTTCTGCGCGACCGGCCTGTCTGGGTTCCAGAAGAACGTCTCGGCCGGCGAGATGGTCGAGCAGGTCGTGCGCATGCAGCGGGAGACCGATCTTCGCGTCTCCAACGTCGTGTTCATGGGCATGGGCGAACCGTTCCTCAACTACGACGAGACCTTGAAGGCAGCCCGCATCCTCAACAAGGAGGTGGGCATCGGCATGCGCCACCTGACGATTTCCACGTCGGGCGTCATCCCCGGCATCGACCGCCTGGCCGACGAGCGTCTGCAGCTCACGCTGGCCGTCTCGCTCCACGCGCCCAACGACGAGCTGCGCGACTACCTGGTGCCGATCAACAAGCGCTACCCGCTCGCGGATCTCAAGCGCGCGATGGTGGGGTTCTTCGAGAAGACCGGCCGCCGCATCACGGTCGAGTACGTGCTGCTGGCCGGGGTCAACGACTCCGAGGCGCTGGCGCGGCAGCTGGCGGTGTATCTTGCCGACATGCCGGGTACCCACGTCAACCTGATCCCCTACAACGCGACCGATGCCGAGTTTCAACCCAGCACCCCCGCGGTCGCGGTGCGCTTCCGCGCCATCCTGCGGGAGCGCGGGGTCAACGCCACGCTCCGCGTCGAGCGCGGGGCCGAGATCGAGGGGGCGTGCGGTCAGCTCCGGCGGCGGCTGGAGGGTGGCGCCCCGCTCGCCAAGGAGGCCGGTGGCTAGCGGAGGGCTCGAGCCGGAGGTGGCCCGCTCCGGGAAGCCCGCGGGCCTGCCGGGACGCGTCGTCCGGCGGATTTCCAACGTCTACTGGGTCGCGGCCGACGCGGGCCCGGAGTTCGCGTGCCAGCTGCGGGCGCGGCTCCGAAAGGAGCAGGTGGAGGTGCGCATCGGGGACCGGGTGGGCCTGGCCGAGGTCGATGCGATCAACGCGACCGCGGCCATCGCGGAAGTCTTGCCCAGGACGCGGACCCTGGCCAGGCCGCCGATCGCCAACGTCGACCAGATCCTGGTGGTGTTTGCCGCGGCACAGCCGGATTTCAGCCCGCCGCTGCTCGATCGCTTCCTGGTGCTCGCGGGATGCAGCGACATCCCCGCGGCGATCGTGATCAACAAGGCGGATCTGGTGCCAGCCGCCACGCTGGCCGCGATCGTCGAGCCCTACCGGGCGATCGGCTACCAGGTTGCCGCCACGTCGGCGCGCAACGGCGACGTCGCCGAACTGGCCGCGCTCTTGCCGGGGAAGGTCTCGGTGTTCGCGGGACCTTCCGGGGTGGGAAAGTCCAGCCTCCTGAACCGGTTCGATCCGGCCCTGGCCCTCAAGGCCGCCGACGTGTCGGCGAAACTCGGGCGCGGCCGGCACACCACGACCTCGGCCTCGCTCTACCCGGTAGGCGGGGGCTTCGTCGCCGACACGCCCGGCTACAGCCACCTGGCCTTCCCTGCTCTGGATCCCGAGGGACTCGCCTGGCTCTACCCGGAACTCGCGCCGCATGCTTCGGATTGCCGGCTGTCGGACTGCCTGCACGACTCCGAGCCCGATTGCGCGGTGAAAGCCCGCGCCGCCGTGAACCCCGAGCGGTACCAGAGCTATCTCAAGTTCTTGCACGAACTGGTCGAGCAGCGGCGCACCTCGAGGGCACGGAGCCAGAAAGTCGAGGCCGCCGTGAAGACGACGGGCGGGCCGGGCGGGGGGAAGCGCCTGGTGCGGATCGACGCCGAGCAGCGAGTGGATTCGCGACGCACCGTGAAGCAGCGCCTGGCCGAACTGGCAACCCAGCGAGCCGAGGGCACCCTGGATGAGGAACGGCTCGCGGGTTTCGAGGATTGAATCGCGCCCGGCCCGGGAGTGGTCCACCGACCAGAACCCCGGGTCCGGAGAAAAGGCCACATGGTAGAATCGGGCGTGAAGGGCATTGTCGCGCTGGTCATGGCAGCCGGGAAGGGCACCCGCATGGCGTCCGACCGGCCGAAAGTCCTCCACGAGATCGCCGGCGAGCCGATGCTGGGCTTTCTCCTGGCCGAACTCGAGGCGCTGCGGGCAAAGGGCCTGCTGTCTCGCGTGGTCGCCATCGTCGGGCACGGGGCCGAAGAGGTCCGTGCCTACCTGGCCGAGGTGTGGCCGTGGGTCGAGTCGGTGGTCCAGGAGCCGCAACTGGGGACGGGGCACGCCGTGATGCAGGCCGCGCCGGAGCTGGAAGGCTTCGAGGGCAGCGTCGCGATCCTCAACGGCGACGTGCCGCTGTTCGAGGGCGCCACGCTCGAGGCGTTGCTGGCCGAGCACGAGGAGCGGCAGGCCCGCCTGACTTTCCTGACCTGCGAGCACCCGCGCCCGGACGGCCTCGGGCGCATCCTGCGCGACCCCGCCGGCCGAGTCGCGGGCATCGTGGAGCACCGGGACGCCGACGCGCGCCAGCGCGAGATCAAGGAGATCAACGTCGGGGTCTACCTGGCGCACTGGCCCACGCTCCGGGCCGCTCTCCAGACCATCACGCCGGCCAACGACCAGGGCGAGTACTACCTGACCGACGCCATCGCCGGCCTGGTCGGAGGCGGCCACGCGGTCGCGACCGTCAGGACCGACGACCACGTCGCCCTGGGCGGCATCAATACCCGGGCCGAACTGGTGAGCGCCGGCGCCGAGTGGCGCCGCCGCCGCGGGGCCTACTTCCTGGCTCGCCAGGTCACCGTCGAGGATCCGGCCACGACCTTCATCGGGCCACGGGTGGCGATCGGGGCGGACACGGTGATCGAGCCGTTCACGCAGATTCATGGCGGATCGCGCATCGGCGCCGGCTGCGTCATCGGGTCGCATTCCCGGCTGGTGGACGCCGTCGTCGGCAACGGGGCGACGGTGCGATCCTCCGACGTCGTGGACAGCGAAATCGGCGAGCGCACCACGGTCGGGCCATTCGCCCGCCTCCGCGACCACGCCCTCGTCGGCAGCGACGCCCGCATCGGCAACTTCGTGGAGCTCAAGAAGGTAGCGTTCGGGGACGGCGCCAAGGCGGCGCACCTCACCTACCTCGGCGACGCCGAGGTCGGCGACCGCGCCAACATCGGCTGCGGCACCGTGACCTGCAACTACGACGGCGAGCGCAAGCATCGCACCCGCATCGGTCCCGGGGCGTTCATCGGGACCAACAACACGCTCGTGGCACCGGTCGAGATTGGCGCGGACGCCTATACCGCGGCCGGTTCCACCATTACCGAGGACGTGCCGGCCGGCGCCCTGGCGCTCGGCCGCGCGCGCCAGACGGTCAAGGAAGGCTGGGTCGCCCGGCGCCGTGCGAGCCGGACGGAGAAACAGAAGAGCGAGGCGTAAGTGGTGATGACCGAGGACAAGCTCGTGGAAGAGCGCCTGTCGCAGACGCGCAGCCGCATCCCGCATCGAGTCCTCAAGCTCTACACGGGTTCCGCCAACCCCGAACTGGCCCACGAGATCGCGCGGCTGCTCGGTATCGAGGTGGGGCCGGTGCGCATCGCCAACTTCTCTGACGGCGAGATCTACGTGCAGATCCAGGAATCGGTCCGCGGGGCCGACGTCTTCGTCATCCAGCCGATCTCTCATCCGGTCAACTACCACCTGATGGAGCTCTTCATCATGCTCGACGCGCTCAAGCGAGCGAGCGCCCGGCAGGTCACGGCGGTCATCCCGTACTACGCCTACGCCCGCCAGGATCGCAAGGCGCAGGGGCGCGAGGCCATCACGTCCAAGCTCGTGGCCGATCTCATCCAGACCGCGGGCGCCACGCGGGTGGTCGCCCTCGACCTGCACGCCCCGCAGATCCAGGGCTTCTTCGACATCCTCACCGACCACCTGTTCGCCACGCCGGTGCTGGCGCGGTGGATGGCGAGCAAGAAGGACGGCGACAACCTGGTGGTCGTCTCGCCGGACGTCGGCGGCGTGACGCGGGCCCGGGTCTTCGCCAAGAAACTCAACGCGCCGATCGCCATCATCGACAAGCGCCGGCCCAAGCACAACATGGCCGAGGTGCTGCACATCATCGGCGAGGTGGAAGGGAAGACCGCGGTGGTCGTCGACGACATGATCGACACGGCCGGCACCATCACCGAGGTCGCCAAGCTGCTGGTCAAGCAGGGGGCCAAGGAAGTCTACGCGGCGGCCACCCACGCCGTGCTCAGCGGGCCGGCGATCGACCGCCTGGCCGCTTCGCCCATCGGCGAACTGGCCGTGACCAACTCCATTCCGCTGCCGCCCGAGAAGCGCCTGCCCAACATCACGGTCCTTTCGGTCGCGGACTTGCTCGCCGAGGCCATCTTGCGGATCTATGAGGACCTTTCTATTTCTACTCTGTTCGAGTAGCGCCGTGGCGTTCTCGGCCGTCGAGCAGGGCGTCTTCGACTTCCCGCTCAGCATCCCGCCGGCCCTTGAAGGCGAGCGTCCGGCGCTGCGCGCCGCCGTACGCGACGCCCAGCGGCGCATCGTGCGCTTCGCGGCGACCTATGGCTGGGCGCGCCTAGTCGAAGAACCCTTCGCGACCGAGGCGCGCATCTTCGACCGCAAGGCCGATTTCGACCGGGACGCCATCGCCCTGACCGGCTCCGAGCCGGCGACCTTGCTACCGAAGACGTTCTCGGCTGGCCTCGAGCGAGGCGTGTTGATCGCCGTCTCGCCGGCGCTGTACGCCGCCAACTTCCCGGAAGGCGCCCGCGATCCGGCGGGCTACGAGAAGTTGCTGGCCCACGAAATCGCGCATCGCCTGCACGTGCGGATCCTGGATGGCCACGAGGACGACATGGGGCCCATCTGGTTCTTCGAGGGCTTCGCGGTGTATGCGGCCGGCCAGTGGGCCGAGGATGCCTGGGATCCCGAGCCCGAGCTGCTGGATTCGGTCTTGCGATCGAGCAGGCGGGGCAGCTACCGGGATTACGGCAAGGTCTTCCGCTTCTTCGCGCGGCGCGTGCCGCTGCGGGATCTGATCGGCCAGGCGGCCAAGCCGCGCTTCGCCGAGTGGGCCCGAGCCACGGCCGAACTACCTTGAAGCTGGTCGTGGGCCTGGGCAATCCCGGGCCGAAGTATGCCGAGACGCGGCACAATGCGGGTTTCGCGGTCGTCCGGGAGCTCGCGCGGCGGTGGCACGCCGAGGGCGCCGGCGACGGCCGGTTCAACGCGGTGATCGCCGAGGCGCGGGTGGGGCCGGAGAAGGTGCTCCTCATGCAACCGCTGACGTTCATGAACCTCTCGGGGCGCGCGGTCCAGAGCCTGGCCAATTTCTATAAGGTTCCGATCGAGGAAATCGTGGTGGTCTCGGACGATACCGACCTGCCGGTCGGCTCGGTGCGCCTGCGCAAGCGCGGATCCTCGGGCGGGCAGAAGGGCCTCCAGTCGATCATCGAGCATCTCGGGACCGACGAGATCTGCCGCGTGCGCCTGGGAGTCGGGCAGCGGCCGCCGCAGTGGGACCAGGCCGACTGGGTCCTGTCGCGCTTCGACGCGGCCGAACGCGCCGATTTCGACAAGGCGGTAGGGAGCGCGGCCGACGCCATCGAACTCTGGGCGCGGCGCAACGACTTCGACCTGGCGATGAGCCGTTACAACACGCCCAGGCGAAAGCCGGACGCCGGGCAGGAACAATCCGCCGAACCTGGGGAGTCAAAGGGACGGAACACCAAAGATGACGATCCGATCCCTGAAGCTCCGAATACGGCCTGACAAGGTCAGGGCCTTGCGCAGATGGCTGCGCCTGCGCCTGGTGATCGCCATTCGCCCGCCCAGGTAGGCAAGGTTCTCGCCCCGGTCCCCGATATCCTTACGAGGCAAAAAAGGGGGATCAGGGGATGGCGGTCACGGTGCGGCCTGGCGATTCGCTGTGGCGGATTGCGCAAAATGCCCTTGGCGACGGGAGTCGCTGGCGGGAGATCTACGAACTCAACAAGGATCAGATCGCCAACCCGAACCTGATCCACCCCGGCCAGCAGCTCAGATTGCCGGGCGACGCCAACCAGGTCGCGGCTGGCGGACAGCCGAGCGCCCTCGGCCTGAACGATCCCGCCCCGGCGGCGACCGCCGCCGCGGCTCCCGTCCGCGATGGCGCGGCGGCTGCCGGCCGGGCGCCTTACATCAATCAGTACTCCCCGGCCGGGAAGGATGGCGCGTACGTCAACGGCGCGGCCAACTGCGGGCCGGCGTCGATGGCGATGATCGCCCGCGCTTTCGGTCTGGGCGGCGGCATGACCGACGCCCAGCTCATCAATCATCTGGGCCGTGCCGGGGGCACCACGGCGGACGGCACCGGTGTCAACGGCATCGCGGTCATGGCGCAATCCCTCGGGCTGGGCTCGCAGACCAAGGCGGGGGCGGACACGGACTGGATCGCCGCGCAATTGCGGGCCGGCAAGCAGGTGGTCGCCAACGGCGACTACTTCGCCATGGCGCCGCACGCCAATCCCGCAAAGGTCGGGACGGGCGGCCACTACGTCGCGGTGGTCGGGATGGACGCCAACGGCAACTTCCTGGTCAACGACCCCGCCGATCAGCGCGTTTCGACGGTTTCCCCCGGGGCGCTCGCCGCATTCATTCGCGGCAACCGCAACGGCGGCTACCAGATCGCCGTCGGGTAGAATCGAGGAGTGACGACCGAGCAGCAACCGAACGTCTGCGCCATGTGCCATCAGCCCGAGGGCGCGAGTCGACTGGGTAACTTCTACGAAGCGGTGAGCGCCAACGGGATGCGCCTGGTGCACTTCTGGGTCTGCAACGACTGCGCCATCCCGCTGGGTCCCGACCAGGGCGGTGTGGCGCGCGATCTTCCGGGCGAGCGGAAAAACATCTGAAAAATCCCGGGGCTACAGTCCACCTCGCATCCAAGAGGAGGACCAACAAGATGCCCAGATTTACCAAGACCATCGCCGGGATGGCGCTCGCCGCGACCCTGCTGGCCGGCTGCGGATCGGTGACGACCGCCGGCCTGCTGCGCGGCCCTGACGAGGGATCCGCCGCCGTGCAATCCCAGTCGCACAAGGCCGAGAAGAGCGGCGGCAACTGGCGAGGCATGCCCGGAGTGCACGACTTCGGCATTCCGCGGTCGATGTTCCGGAAGGCCGCAAAGCGGCTCGCACTGACCGAAGCGCAGCAGGAGCGGTTCCGCGCCATTGCCAAGTCTCACGCGGCCGCCGTCAAGGCCGGCGACTTCGCGAGTTTCCATGACCAGCTCAAGACGCTGCTGCTGGCCGACAAGGTTGATGAGGCCGCGCTGCGCTCATTCATCAATGCCCGGACGACCGAGTTCGCCGGCCGCGCCGCCTCGCATGCCGACCTGGCAGCCGAGATGCGCGCCGAGCTCACGGCCGAGCAACGCAAGGAACTGGTGGCCATCATCCAGGGCGCTCGCGAGACCGACGAGATCAAGCAGGAGCGCAAGGAGATGCACCGGCGCGCCCGGAAGGGCATGGATGCTTACAAGGCCAAGTTGCAGCTCAACGCCGAGCAGGGTGCGGCGTTCGACGCGCTCAAGGCCAAGCTGGATGCGGCCCGCAAGGCCGAACGGCCGGCGCTCAAGCAGGCGACCGTCGCGTTCGTCGAGTCGGGCGACAAGGCTGCCTTCGGGCAGGCCCTGCGCGACGCGGTGGCCCGCCACGTGCCCACCGACGAACTGGTGCGCGTGGCCTCCCTGCTGGACAAGTCGCAGCGCGAGCGCATCGTCGCCCGGATGGAGCGCTTCGGCAAGAAGCGCCGCTCCCATGGCCACAAGCGCTAGACTGGAGCTTGTGACCAGGAAGCTGCTGCTGATCGACGACGATCGGGATCTGGCGCGGCTGCTCGGGGATTTCGTGCGGTTGCACGGCTTCGAGCTGATCTGGGCCGACAGGCCGTCGGCCGGCGTCTCCAGGCTGGCCGACGCGCCGGATCTCCTGTTGCTCGACGTGATGCTGCCGGAGCGGGACGGCTTCGAGGTCTGCAGGGAGTTGCGAGCGTCCGGGGTCCAGACGCCGGTGATCATGCTGACGGCCCGGGGTGACGATCTCGACCGGATCCGCGGCCTCAACCTGGGGGCCGACGACTACCTCCCGAAGCCCTTCAACCCCGTCGAACTGATCGCGCGGGTCGAGGCGGTGCTCCGGCGCGCCGCCCGCCCGGATCAGCCGCGGAAGGGGCAGGGGCTCGATCCGGACACCCGGGCCTTCCGTCTCGGCGACCGGGAAGTGCCGCTCACGCCGTCGGAGTACCGCATCATGCAGGCGCTCACCGGCTCGCCGGGCCGAGCCTTCACCCGCGATCAGCTCCTTGACCTGCTGGATGACGCCGGCGCCATCGACGCCTTCGACCGCGCCATCGACATCCACGTCAGCCGCCTGCGGTCGAAGATAGAGCCCGAACCCCGGCGCCCGCGGCACCTGCTGACCGTCCGGGGGGTCGGCTACCGGTTCGAGTGGTGAAATCCCTCACCCGATCGCCGATCTGGTCACTCCCGGGCCTGGCCCGGGGTTCCGTGGTCGTCAAGATCTACCTGTTCGCGGCGCTGGCGCTGATCGGTCTGGGGATGCTCTCTTTCCACGTCGTGCGCCTCCTGGTCGACCAAGGGCGCATCGAGGCGTTGCGCGAGATTGGCACCGGGCAGAGTTCGGTCATCGCCGACGAGGTCGCGTCCACCCTGTACGGGCCGGCACCGGCGCCCGAGAAGCTCCGCAAGATTGGCCGGGCGCTCGGGGCGCGGATCCAGTGGGTGCCCTGGCACCAGGCGGTAAAGGCGCGGCCGCAGCTCCGGAGCGACAGCGTCCTGTCCGAGAGGGACGGACGGCGAGGCGCTCGTCCCTGGCGCTACTGGGCGCGGATCGATCGGGACGGCCGGCCGGTCGGCGCCCTGCGGGTCGAGTTCCGGGCGCGCGGATTCCCGCAACCGCATCGGCCCTGGGTCGCGGCCGGCGTCACCATGGGCATCATCGGCCTGGTCACCATCCCGCCGCTGATCCTCTGGGTGGTGCTGCCGATCCGCCGCATGACGCACGTCGCCAATCGTCTAGGCGAAGGAAGGCTGGACGAGCCCGTGCAGATCGACCGGCGCGACGAGTTCGGCAACCTCCTTCGCGCCTTCGAGAGCCTGCGGGTGCGCATCCTGCAGATGCTCCACCAGCGCGATCGCCTGCTCACGGACATCTCCCACGAGCTGCGCGGGCCGCTCTCGCGCATGGCCATCGCGCTCCCGCTGATCAAGGCGCACCTCGGCGGAGGCCACGCGGCCGCGGGCTATGTCGAGCAACTCAACCAGGACGTCGCGACTATGGATCAGCTGATCGGCGAGCTTCTGGCCTACGCGCGCGGGAAGAGCCCGCAAGCCAGGCAGAACGATCCGCTGGATCTGGCCGAACTGGCGCGGGGCATCGCGGAGGATCGGCAAATCGTGGTCGAGCAGCGCTCCTTGAAGCTCACGTCGCTGCCGGAGGCGGCCCGCGTCAAGGGCGACGCCCGGTTGCTGGCCAGGGCGATGGGCAACTTGCTCGACAACGCCCTCAAGTACACGCCCTCCGGGGGGCACGTGGAGATGGCCACGGGCGTGGACGGCTCCGACGCGTTCTTCCGCGTCTCGGACGACGGCCCGGGCATACCCGAGCACGACCTGCCGAACGTCTTCGAACCCTTCTACCGGCCGGACTCGGCGCGCACGCGGGAGGCGGGGGGGACGGGCCTGGGCCTGGCCATCGTCCAGGCGGTGGCGGAGAGCCACGGCGGCCGCGCCTTCATCCGCTCCGGCGCCGGCAAGGGGACGGTGGCGGAACTGCGCTTGCCGGCGGGTACATGACCGCAAGACATGCACCCCCTCCTCGTCGTCACCTTCGCCCTGCTCGCCACCACCCTGCCCCGGCCTGATGCCGACTGGCGGCCGGCTCGCCAGCACCGCAGCCCGGAAGCGGACGCCGGCTTCAGTCCGTGCCGCCTGCCGATTCGCCTCCTCGGCATCCCGGTCGCCGAACCCGACGTCCGGCCGGCCTACCCGCAATGGGTCCCCGTCGAGGACGAGACGTTCGCCATCCTCGAGGGGACGGTGATCGCCAAGTCCGCGGCTCCGGGCTCCGGCCCCCACACGGCCGTCAACGACATGCCGACCTCCCATCACACGCACGACATGTGCTTCCCGGTGCTGCCCGATCCCACGCCGGACGGGCGCTTCACGAACCTCCTGGGCATCCAGGTGCACGCGGATGGCCGCGAGAGCGTCCAGCGCACGATCGGCATCGAGTGGGAATCCGGCCTGGGGGCCGACAACGACGGGAACGCGGCGGCCGTCCCGAATCGCCGCGGCGACGGCTTCGGCTACTATCCGGCCGGCCATCGGCGCGGCGAAATCCTCTGGAACTGGCCGACCGAAGGCGATCGGGTGCACATCGCGGGCCGCTGGATCTGGGATCGCGGCCACCCGCCGTACAAGACGGAGATCCACCCCGCCCACTTCGTGGCCGTCTTGCGGCGCCTGCCCGACCTCGGCGGCCCTGGCGGGCAGGTGGCCACGCGGGCCGACGTCTTCGCGAGCGGCGACGGCGGGGCCCTTTGGAACCATTTTGCCGACGCGCCGGCCTTCGTCGCGAGGCCGCGGATGGGCGCGCGCGACTACGAGTTCGAGCTACCGGTACGCCAGGCCCGGCCGGCGCTTGATAGCAGTGCTCAAATGGCCTGGCGCCTCTCGGACGCAGGCACGGAGGCCTGCGCCACCGATGCCGCGGGTGGGGCCGGCCGCCATGCTCGAGCGAAGTCATGGGAGCCGCACCATGAATCGGTCCTGGCCTGGAGCGTCGAGGTACGGCCGGGCGACACCTTCCCGGGCGACCTCGAGATCCTTCCCGCGGGCGATCGGGTGCGCGTGCGCGTGCCGTGGCGGAGCCGGGCGGCGGCCGACTCCGCCGTCCTCGCCCGGACCGTCCGCGTCTGGTGGCAGGGAGCGGTGGCCGCGCCCGTGATCCGGCGGCGCGTGATCCTCGACGAGGTCGAGATCCTCAAGACCCATGATCTGGGCAATGGCGAGTACCGGGTGTTTGCGGACGTCGGCGGGCAGTGGGTCTTCCTCAACGAATTCCTGCCCGTGGCGGACGTCCTCCGGCAAGGCCTCGGGGACACGCCGGCGCCGGCGAAGTACCCGATCGCCAAGGCGTTCGAGGTGGTGCTACCGGCGAGCGAGAGCTTCCGGGTGTACGCCGATGGCTGGGAGGCAGACGGGGTCAACGCCCTGTTCGGCCGCCTGGTCGATCCAAACCACCCCTGTGACGACGCATTCCGGGACAAGCTGACCGGCGGCATCGGAGAGTTGATTGCCGGAGGCGGGCGCGACGACGGCATCGGTGCGACGAAGGCAGTTCATGGCGCCGACTCCCTGGGCGATTTCGCCGACCGGTCCTGGCATGGCATCGCTCCCAACCCCGAAGACCCGGAAGTCGACTTCCCGACCTTCGAGGATACCGACCCGGCCGGATCGTTCGTGCTGCGATACCGGATTGAAGCGTTGTAGACTGGACCTAGCGCCCCCGTAGCTCAACGGTAGAGCAGCGGTTTTGTAAACCGCCGGTTGCGGGTTCGATTCCTGTCGGGGGCTCTTGGGTTCAAAACGACTGACCAGGCCGTATTCGGCGATCGGCTGGATTCGGGAACGGGACGGCGGATCGGTCCTCCGATCACATTGGTGATCACATGCGAGTGACATGCGGCCTCAAACGGCCGCCCGGCGTAGCTCGCAGGGCTCAGGCAGGGCGAGGTCTTCAGGCCGTGCCTTGGCATTGGCCGGAGATCTTTCTCGGGGCACCTGGGACCGCCGGCTTCCAGCCGGCCCCATGAGATCGGCGTAGTGAGCCGAGTCGCGCTCCAGGTAAGCGCGTATCGCCTCTACGTCCTCGATGGCCCGGGGCGCCCAGACGAGCCGGGTCACCGGACGAGACGGCGTCTGGCCTCGGCGTGATCTACGCCCTTTCCGGCGACCAGCTCAGCCAGCCCCCGCTCGATCCTGGCGAGGAAGACAAGTCGCTCGATTGCGTCTTCCAGCGTGGCGTCGGCGGGCAGCTTCTTGATCGCGTCGAGAACCTTCTGCTTGGCAGTGCTACCTGACATCGCGACCTCCAGTGCGCCACAGCACCAGGCATGGCAAGACGAACGTACCACCGACGAAGGCGCCGATCAATCTCCCTGCGCGGTCTTAGTTTGACCGGTAGATCGCGCTGGCGACCGCGTCCGTCGGGCGGCTGTTGTTCCCCGGGATGAAGTGCGCGTAGATCGCCATCGTGATCGCCGGTGTGGCGTGGCCGAGGATGGCCGAGACCTCCGTGACGGGCACACCGGCTCCGAGGGCCAAGCTGGCAAAAGTATGGCGACAGTCATGGATGCGGATGCGCGTCACGCCTGCGTCCTGGCAAAGCTTGTGGAACCTGTGCAGCAAGTTGGTCCCGTCGAGCGGGCGCCCCGGCTCTGCGCAGAACACGTAGTCGATAGCGGGCGAGGCCTTGATCTTCAGGCGGGCCTCCAGACTGGAGCGCCGGTGCTCCTTGAGGATCAGGGCCAAGTCCGGCGGGATGGGGATAGTCCGATCGCCGCTGTCGGTCTTCGGGCTGGTCCGCTTGGCCTTGCGCTCGAGGTCGAGGCTCAACGTCGATGCCACGTGAACCGTCCCGCGCTTCGTGTCCACGTCGGCCCATGCAAGCCCCCGGGCCTCGCCCAGTCGCACTCCCGTCGCAAGAAGCAGGTGCCAGAGGGCCTGGTAGGGATCCAGATCAGCCCGGGCCAGGAACCGCTTGCACTCGTCGGGGGACCACACCTTGAACCGGGCCTTGGCCGGACCCGGCACGCTCGGAACCTCGGCGTCGGCCGCGGGGTTGTTCGCCAGGAGGCGTTTCTTGCGAGCGGTTTCGAACATGTCCCGCACGATCGTGTGGAGATGGCGAACGGTCCGGGCCGCCAGAGGGTGAGGCTTCGAGACATAGCCGCGGGTGCCTTTCCGCGGTCTTTCGGCGCGGCCGACCGTGAGCAGGCCATGGTACAGCCGGTCCAGGTGCAGGGGCGTCACGTCGGCCAGGTTGAGCGTGCCGATCGCCGGCAACAGGTACCGGTCCAGGTAGTCCTGATAGTCGAGGATTGTCCGATCCTTCACGCCACGGGCCGGTACGATCGTCGCAAGCCACTCACGGGCGAAGTCCTCGACGGTAAGCTTGCCGGCCCGCGGGAGCGGCCCCTGCCGCTTGGCTGTCTCGTGCTCGTGCTTCCAGGCGCGGGCCTCGCGCTCCGTGTCGAACCGCTTGCGCCGCTGGTCCCTGCTGCCGTCGGGCTTGCGAGGGCCTTCGACGACCGCGATCCAGCGGCCATCCGCCGTCTGGCAGATGCCATCGCCTTTGCGAGGCTTGCCCCTGCCTTGACCTGCCCGGCCTGAAGTCCTTGCCATGTCGAAGATCCTCCCCGTGGGTATGCTGGGCCCCCCTACGGGGTCGTCTCCAGCCTGGCGGGACCTACGAGAGAGATGCTACCACTCCCCACGACCATGGGGTGCGAAAAGGGACCCGGTAGCATTCACTACCTGGTGCTCCGGGCTGGCGGCCAGCGGCTGCCGCCGTCTCGCTTCCACTCGGCGATCTGGTCGGGGTCGAACCTCAGCAGGCGCCCGAGGCGCACCACGGGGATGAGGCCCGCGGCGGCAAGGTCGTATACGCGGTTGCGGGACACGGACAGCTCGTCCGCAATCTCGTCGACAGTCAGGAGTTTGGCCATTTCGGATGGGTCCTATCGGGCAGAACCTTGTCTTCGTCGCCCTGAAATCTAGCCGTTCATCAGCGCCAGGGCCTCGGAGGCGTGATCGGCCCCCGGAACACTGCTGGTGGCACGCGCCATGCGCAGTTCCCGCTTCTCCCGCTTGCTCATGTGGCCGTTCGGTCGGGTGGTAGACGCTGCAGGCTGCTCGATGACCTTTGCTGCCGCCGGATCCGGGGTGGCCTCGTCGCCCGCGTCCTCGGCCGGATCGGTGGCCGGCGAGGTCTCCGCGGGGCCGGACTCGCCCGACTGCAGGGCGGGTTCAGCACCCACCTGCTCGTCCCTCAGCTCGTCGGCAGGCGCCTCCTCCTGGCTAGTCGTCTCGCTCGACGGCGGAGCGGGATCGGGGGCGCTCTGCTCCTCGATGCGCTCGGCAACCTGGTCGCCGGCCTCAGGCTCGGTGTTGGCGCTTGTAGCCGCCTCGGCCGAATGGTCGGCCGGAGCCGCAGGCTTTGCGGCCGGCGGGAGCTGACGGGTCTTGAAGGCCTGCTGGAAGGCGCGGGTGCTGTTGCCGAGTACCGACATGTGCTGCACCGTTCCGTCCTCGGCCAGGTAGTCGAACCCCTTGGCGATGATCGCCTCGGCGTCGTCCTCGGTCGCCAGGCGCCGCGCCTTGGTGAGCCCCATTTCGAAGATCATCTCAAGGGGGAACCGGCGGACCGCGGCCATCGTGGTGTAGGCGGTCGTCTTCTTGAGACCTTCGGCCTCCAGGAAGGCCTCGAACGTGACATGGTCCTTGCGATACAGCTCGTTGTCCTTGATGTGGAGGATGACCCGGGCCGCGTCGGTGGCGCGCTCGGGCGATTTGGCCGTCAGCTTCTTGGCCATGCCGACCAGGTACTGCAGCTGCTCGTCGGGTGCGAGGCGGCCATAGTCGGCCAGGAACTCCGGCAACCCGATTGGGCTGGGCGTGGAGCTGAGGGATGGAGTGTTCTCCGTGGTGGCCATCGTTTTGAACCTCCTCTGGTCGTGGAACGCGCTCACGCCGCGTCCGGGGAGCTGGTGTCGGAGCGGCCATACTGGCTGTAATCGGCCTTGATGTCCTCGCTGGCCGTGGCCAGCTCGTCGGCGTAGTACGCTTTGACGGTGTCGGGATCGTCGTTGAGCAGCTGCGCCGCCCGATCCAGGTTCTTGCGCGCCACCAGCCAGTAGCTCGCGCAGATATGCCTGGGCAGGTGCGGGTTGATCGCGCCGACCCCGGGCGGGATCAGGTCGTCGAGCCACTCCCGGGAGATCTTGATCCAGACATCGTTGAAGAACGTGCGGCGGACGCAGAGGCCGGCGCCGGGCGCCCGCCGGTCGGGAACGAACAGGAAGGGGCTCTCGGCGCCGTTGAGCAGGATCGGGCGGGCCTTCTCCAGGTAGATCCGCAGCCATTCGCGGACCTGGCCCATGATCGGCCCCTCCGGGAGCTCCAGATCGATCTCGCGTTGGTTCTTGACCTCATCCGCGTCGAAGTGAATCTTGCCCGTGACGGGATCGAGATGCCGCAGGATCTGCATGGCGCGGTATTGCTGGATCCGCATCGGGAAGAGCAGGTCCATGTAGGCGAACAAGCCGTACTCCAGGTCGTTCGCCCACTGGCGGTAGGGCGCATCGGCTTGGGCGACGATCTCGACCAGCTTTCCCCGGAGCCGGGCCTCGAGGTCCTCGAAGAGCCACGGATTCTTGAAGATGGCCTTCTTCTTGAGATCGTATTCGGTCTTCTGCTTGTCGATGAGCTTGTCCACCTCGGTCAACCGGTCGTCGATCCACTTGAGGTGCCCTTCGAGGATGCCCAGGTACTGTCGGTTCAGGCGCGACACCTGCACGAGGGCCGCCCGGGCGGCCGGGTACTCGCCCTCGGCATACCGGTGTCGGAGGATCACCATGGTGAACGGGCTCTCCCGCGAATCCCGGCCATCCCGGCAGCCTTCCATCCGACGCATGGCCGCCAGGACTGCTTCACACAGGGCAGGGTCGGCGGCGATCCGCCGCGCCAGGTCCTGGGGGTCTGCCTGGTCGATGTCGTCGCCGAGAACACCCCGGGGGACGCCCTGGACGGCGATCCGGACGGCGTCTTTCGCGCTCAGGCCCTCGAACAGGGTCGCCGTGTCGATGCCTTCTTCTTGCAGGATGCCGAGCATGGAGCCCCAGACCGTGGTGAAGTTCTGCCGGGTCGTCTTGGCCAGGGTCTCTTTGCCGAGGACCGCCTCATGGAGCGCGTCGTTCCAGGCCTGCGGCCAGGATTCCCGAGGCGGCGCCTTGTTGGGCGTACGCGCTGGCCATTCCGGCAAGCCCAGTTCCGGGCAGTTCAGCACCACGTGGTTCCACATGTGGCGGCAGCGTGCGCGGTACTGATCGTGCTTGAGGACGGGCAGGTCGAGGTCGATCTCGCACAGGATGTAGCGGTGCGCGAACTCCTGGGCGGACAGACCAGCGCCGCTGGCCTCCTTGGTCAGGCGCCCGATGGGATACCGGGCGTTCTGCAGCCGTTTGGCGGCGGCATCCGGGTCGTCGGAGATGTCGTAGATGGCGATCTTCGTGATCTTCGCAGCGTTGTAGCGCACGATCTCGTCCCTGGACCGGGGCACCAGACCGTCGAGCCGCTCCAGAAGCGCACGCCAGTCCGACAGGAGGGCGACCTCAGGCTTGCGGCCACCGAACACGATACGTGCGAAGTCCAGGAGCCGCCGCACGGCTCTCGGGTACGCGGCGAAGTAGGTGTCGCCCGCCAATCCGAGGTTGCGCAGTTCTGCCTCGTGCGACAGGGACCAGCCAGCGCCATCCTGGTTCAGGCGGGCGGCCAGCATAAGCATGGGCGTCTGGTTGAGGAACGTCCGGAACTCCTCCGTGCCGGCCTCGGCCTCCGCAGGGAAGGCCTTCCTCAAGGCAGAGAGGACGGTCTTGGCATCCTTCGGGTTGGCCTGCTCGTACAAGGCGAGCGCCTGGCCGATCGCGGTGTGCATCATGAGGGGACTCCTTGTGGGCGGGACGCTTCTACGCTTTTGACCCCGACGTCCATGACCGGGATATCGGGCGCGTAACCGTAGAACCGGGGGGCGGGGATGCCGTCGTGGTGGGCCTTCCGCGGTTCGGCGAGCCGATCCTGGCGAGAGGCTTCGGGATGCAGGAACTCGAGGCCACGCCGATTTGGCGTAGATCGGCTGCTGACGCCAGCTCCAGCCTCACAAGGCGTGGCCGCGAGGAGGGAATCCTGCAAAGTGGCGTATCCGCTGGAGGAGAGGGCGGCGACCATGGCCGAAGTGCAGGAAACATCGCATCGCGGCTCGACATTGCTTGGAACCTCCTTCCCAGGGAATTATGTTGGGCCGCAAGCCGCGATCCGTGAGTTTCTTAAAATCGGCGTTAGGTCGGCATTAAATCTTGATGTTGTTCCAATTAAATCTTCACTTGTGGCCGTAGTCGCCCCGACCGGATGCTAATCCGGGGTTAATTTTTGACCAAAAAACGTCATATATACATGAGGGCAATCTTAGCTCTCCCGTCCCGGCCGTCTGGCCGGGGTTTCGTTTTTTGAGGGAGGAACCGATGGATTCTTCGACGACGCTCGCGGCACTCCTGGAGGTTTACTCCACACATCGCCCCCGCGAGGGCGCCACGCTGCGAACAATCCTGCGCACTCTTGTCCTGCCCGGCCTGGGCCTGGCGCGTCACAACGGCAACGCGCCCGCCTACGATGGCCTGCCCGCGGCGCTCCTGTACGGCGCCATGACCCGCGATCGATGCGCTTGGAGTGCGGCCGTGTCTTCGAAGGCCGCTCCTGGCGAGACCTACCAGAAGGCTTACCTCAGGGCCATCAAGCGGCTCGTCACCTTCGGCGAGTCACAGCACCTGCTCCATCCGGACGAGTACGAGATTTCACCGGACTGGCGGGCGTTACTTGAGCCGCTGGGCCGAGCCCTCGCCACATTGCCGCGAGCCAAGCGATCGGCCTTGAGGTCGGCATTCCGTCGGCTGGCACGGTGGGCGACCGCGGCGCACATTGAGCCGCCGAAGATCGACGGCGATCGGATCAGCGCCCGGGAACTCGATGGATTCAGGGCAAATCTCTCGCACAGCCGCCGGTCGGACCTTTTCCGGGCACGTCGCGCCTGGTGCATGCTCGCCGAGTCCCGCCCGGACCTGGCGCTGGCGCCATGGCCGGCCGCCCGGGAGCGGCGCGGTATTCCCCCTCTTGCCTGGCCCGAGGCGTTGCACCGGGGGATCGTCGATCTTTTCGAAAGGGAGGGGCTCGGGACCTGGAGCCAGCAGACTCGCAGCGGCTATGAGCAACGTGTCGCCGCGTACCTGGGGTGCCTTCGCCGCCTCGGGCTCGACCTCCCGGGGATCTTCGCCGGGGTCGAGGATGGGAAGGCGGCTCTCCGGCTCATGTTCCAGGGGCTGCCTCCGGGATTCCCGGGGCGGCCTGCCCAGGTTCATGCGCATGAACTCGCGCACGACCCTGGATACCGCCCCCAACTCGTCGCGGCGATGGCCGCCCTGGACGGCGCGTACGACGGTCGTGCCAGCGACGCCAACCCGCTGCTGGTGGCAGCGTTGGCATGCCTCGTCGAGAGCGGCAATCCCGCGAGCGCTGCCGGCCTGCTGACCAAGGCGATCGCCATCAACCGGGGATTCCTCGGAATGACCGACCGCCACACCCTGTGGCTGACCGAACGGTCGCGCCTCCTGGCCCAGGCCATGAAGCGCCGCCCGAGCCGGTACGCCAACAAGAAGCGGACGGCCTTCCAGAATCCCCGACTCTGGGTCGAGCTCGTAAAGGCCAGGTCCAAGGTGCGGGGCCATACCCTGGGCCTCGAGAGCGCGTGGAAGCAGGACAAGAAGAACCGCTTCAAGGCGCGAGCCTGGGCGGTGGCCCTTCGCAACGAGGTCGTCTTCGGCTTCTTCCTCTGCTACCCGATCCGAGTCGGCAACTTCTCGACGTTGAGACTCGGCGACCACTACGACCCGGCCGGGCACCGGATCACGATCCCCGCCGAGGAGACCAAGAACGGAAGGGAGATCGACTACGAATTGCCGATCGGCGGCGCCCTCGGCGACATGCGGGATTTGATGAACCGGTACCTGGCGGAAGCCCGGCCGCTTCTCCTGGGCGGCCGACAGTCGGACCACGTCTTCGTGGGCAGCGAGAAGGGGCTGCCCTGGCTTTCCTGCAAAACCTTTCACGCGATCCTGGCCGACATCAGCCGACGGTTCCTGGGTGGCGTGCTTCCGAACGGCATCGCGGCCCTCAACCCCCACCTGCTGCGGCATGTGGCCGCGACGTACCACCTGGCCATCGGCCAGAACCTCAACCTCGCTGCGCAACTCTTGAATGACGCGCCGTCGACCATCACCAGGAGCTACGCCGACGTCCTGGAGAACAGAAAGGAGGCCACCAGGCAGTTTCTGTCCGGATTCAATCTCTAGCCCACAGGGCTGTGCCCACCACCGCACCGCCTGATCGGCGACAATTAGAAGTACCGGACGACGACAACTAAAATTACCGACCGGACGACATCCCAGATCGCATAAGAACAGGCATTAGGGCCTGATGGGCCGGCAAGGCGAATCGTTCTTGGCGTCGGGGCG
>Ga0194120_10004006_pt1 | contig 23267 bp, 15 predicted proteins | sample TA2MahCa65mmetaG_FD_148642 | JGI IMG/M metagenome (GOLD analysis project Ga0194120, IMG submission 148642) | Freshwater microbial communities from Lake Tanganyika, Tanzania - TA2015019 Mahale Deep Cast 65m | ecosystem: Environmental > Aquatic > Freshwater > Lake | place: Tanzania: Lake... | reverse complement strand
TTCCGGGTTGGGTTGGGGGCGGGTCTTGGGATACGCCCGCAGGGCTGTCTCGGGACCGTCTTGGGGCTGTTCGGCTGGGGTTCGGTGGGGAATTCAGTTACGAGCCTTTTCAGTTACGAGCCATCTTTGATGACCATCCGAGGTCATCCAGATATCTCTTTGAAGTAATGTTGCCCGCGAGACTTGGGCACAGGGTTGTCCACAGAAAATGTGGATAGAGCAGAATGTGGATGGAGCAGAATGGGACTGTCAGGAAGCGGTCGTTGGTGGAGGACGGGGTTCGGCCAAGAAGAGCCATTCGGGACTCAAAAATCCAAGGTTTTTGACGGTCCGGTTTCAGGTACTTACCGGGCTAAGATCGTCTGCCGAAGTGTATTCGGCGCAAAGGCTCACCCCATGAGCCTCAAGGCTTCGATAATCGTATGCCAGAACGACAAAGATCATAAGCTATCATCACAGCGCGCCCTCGACACTTCGCGAAAGTATGGGGGTCGATCTGATACTGCCAAACTAGGACCCGACCCGTGGATAAGGTCAAGAACTACTCCGAAATCTCGCCTCCGGTGCGCTGGTCGACTCGCCGGATATTGGTACTAGGCGTTCCATTGCTGGCGCTCGCGTTTGGCATCGCATTTTTCTCTAAAGGCCACCGCGAGACTGGTCCGGTTGTCCCGCCAGCGCCAATCCCCATTGACTACAAAAGGCTCGTCGCAGAGAAGGTGACTGAAGCTTCGCGCCAAGACGATTTGGCAGTAACGCGTTTCAATGAAGGTCTAACAAGGGCTGTAATCAGCTACACGGCAAAGTCGGAAAACGCTGCTTTGGAGATAGCCGAGAAACTCAGTAGCGCTGAAGATCTCGCATATATTCTGTTCTACTTGGCTAAGGACCAGACAAGTTCGGCCCATCAGACAGATGACTACCTGGACAGTGAAACTCAGCCGATTCTAAATGCCCTTCTGAGTGATTTCGGCCGCGACACAAATGTCCTTATCCAAAGCCTGGACAATGACTTGCGCCGGATCAGCATGCAACTAGCTGTGGATCTCGCTTCTATAGGCCCCGGTAAGTCAGAAGTACCAGGGCATATCGTGCTGACTCCTGACGTCAAGCGGGAGTTTGATGTGATCGTCAAGCGATTGGGTATCGACGCAACCGTCCTGTCCGCAACCGTGATTTTTTCAAAGCAAATCGGTGCAGGGATAAGCAAGGCAATTCCAAAGCGTGTGGTAGCAATTGCGGCAAGAATGTTTGCCAAGCAAGTAGCCAAGATCGCTGCGAGCTCAGCCATTGGGTCTATACCTTCACCCATACCATTGCCACAACTCATCCTTCTTGGAGGAATTGCTTGGACGGCCTACGACATATGGGTTATCCGCGACAATTTCCGAGAGGAGGTCTACAAATCGACAAAGACCGAATTGGATAGAGCGGGTGCAACGACTAGAACCTACGCGCAGAATTTTGCAATCACAAAGATCAATGCATTTCGGAATATCCAAACAGCCATGGGAAGTGAGTCACTGAAAGGCATTTTGGGCAAGGAGGAATGACTATGAACTCGCTTCTGAAGATATTCGTGGCGGCTTCCATTGCCACCCTTTGTAGTGCTGCCCTTTCTGGTGTGTCATCAACCATCGGAAAAGAAGCAGCAAAAGCGGTTGAAGCTGCCGCACAGCGTAGCGGCAGGAATTTTGAAAGTGAAGCAGCCAAAAAGGTTGCCATCGCCGAGGCCGAACGACTGGCATCAGCACATGGAAACGGAGTCCTCAAGGTCGTTGAAGATGGCGGCTTGGAGATAATGCCGCCAATTGCAAAATACGGCGATGATTTCGTCAAGATTGCGGCACAGGCATCTCCGGAAGGCCGCCGAATGCTGGCGATGAATGCACAAGATTTGCTCCCGCTGGCTCGAAGAGTTGGGGTGGATGCCGTGGAGTTGGAAGCTAAAGTCCCTGGACAAGCTTCGCATTTGTTTCAGTTATTCGGAGACGACACAGGAAAGGCAGTTGCCAAGAATGTCCGAACAGAAGATCTACCTCGATTCATCAAATATGGGGAAAAAGCCGACAGCGAGGGAACACGAAATTTGCTCCTGAAAACTTATCAAAAAGAAGGCCCGAGTCTTTTTGAGAGAATCCCTCCAAAAGTTATTCTTTCTGGAGGGTTGTCTGCAGCAATGCTCGTAGGAACGTATGAGGCAACGGCAGAAGATCGAGCGAAGGCAGATGTATTGAAAAAGCATCCGGATATCGCGAGAGAGGTAATGCTGCATGCCACAACAGTAAATGGAATTGTTGGCGGTATCGTTATCCTTGTTCTAATCTTTGGACTGCTTTGGCGCTTTGGACTGATGCCAGGGCAGAGGGGAAAGCCCTAGGCTCCCCGCCACTAATCAGGACGTCTCATGTAGCGACCACAGCGGCCATTGATCTAGCTGGTGTCATGTGTCGCCTTGGGGTCGGGTCCGGCTGTAGCCTAAAGCGGGAAGCAGTCATTGCCCGCCATGCGCGGATGAACAGCAGGTATCCGGCGCATTGCCGCCCGACACTGACGGCAACTCCACGGTCAGTTCAGGCCGAGCAGCACGAATTGGCAAACTGATCACTCTGGCTTCTTAGTATCCGCAAACTTCGCAGCCATCGTTGGATTGCCCCGCGTTAGCCGCTTGATCGTAACGTCCTGCGCCTTGTCGTTAGCGAGGCGCAGGTTGCGGTCGGTGCCGAGCAGGGCTTCCTTGGTCTTTTGCAGGTGGTCGATAGATCTATCGATCTCCTCAATGGCGGTGTGGAAGCGGCGTGAAGCGAGGTCGTAGTTCTTGGAAAAGGCGGACTTGAAGGTCTCAAGTTCGCTCTCGAAATTGGTGATATCGATGTTCTGCGCGCGGACCAGGGCAAGTTCGGTTTTGTACTTGACCGCGTTCATCGCGGCGTTGCGCAGCAGTGTGATGATGGGAATGAAGAATTGCGGGCGGATCACGTACATTTTCGGATAACGGTGGAATACGTCGACGATGCCAGTGTTATAGAGCTCGCTCTCGGGTTCGAGCAGTGAGACGAGCACGGCGTATTCGCAGCCCTTTTCATTGCGGTCCTTGTCGAGTTCCTTGAGGAAGTCTTCGTTACGGCTCTTGGTGGCGGTGAGGTCGTTCTCGTTCTTCATCTCAAACATGATGGAGACGATCTCGGTGTTGCTCTCATCGCTGTCGCGGAAGATATAGTCTCCTTTGCTTCCGCTACGAGCATCGTTGTCTTTCTCAAAATAGGCGCGCGGAAATGCCGTGGCGCGAATGCGGTTGAATTCGGTCTCGCAGTGTTGCTCCAACGTTTCGCCGATCATCTTGGTGGAGAGGCGCGCCTTCATGTCGCGCAGGCGCTCGATGGCATCGTCACGATCTTTGAGCTGGGTTTCGTATTTGTCCTTGAGCGACTTTTCGGCGAGCTGCTTTTCGAGCGCGGCGCGCTCAAGGCTGCTCTTTAGTTCGTCGCGTTCTTTTTCGACCGTTCCGAGTGCGTCGGCAAGTGCCAGCTTCTGGTTGAGTGCGAGGGTGTCGAGCTGGACCTTGAGGGCCTGGATCTCAGTGTCTTTGCTGGTGGCGATCTTCTGGACCTGGGCAAGCATCTTCGCTTCCGCCAGCCGGGCGGCGGCGTCTTTTTCTTGCTGCGCCTGGGCGAGCTGGCTGGCGAGCGCGTCACGCTCTTTCTCGATAGCACTGAGGGCTTGGGTGACGGCAAGTTGACTCTGGACTTTGCTTGCGTCGATCTGGGCCTTGAGGGTCTGGATTTCGCTGTCTTTGGCGGCGGCCGCTTTCTGCAGCTCACCCGCCATCTTTGCTTCGGCGATTTCGACGGCCTTGCGCTTGTCCTGCTCAGCGAGCAGTAGCCGCTCGTGCAACTGCTTGTCGAAGTCGGCGTCGCGCACTTGCTTGAGGATGTTTGCGTAACCCGCTTCGTCGATCTTGAAGGCTTTCCCGCAATGCGGGCAGATGATTTCGTGCATGTGTGAGCTCCCCCTGCAACAGAATGTACCCGCTGTTGCTGGTAGATTCATGTATCCGGCATGCTAGCCTGAATCACGCCGGCTTTTTTAGTTACAGTAACGTCAGCTTTCCATTACTAACCCGCTACTTAGGTCTGAGGTCCCGAATGGCAACAAAGGCCGAGATGTATGCATTCTGATTCCGGCATATCCCTGGGTACAGCAGCCGTTCGGATGGCTGCTCTCCGGAATCATCGAACGGCGGCAGATGACCGAACACGGCCCGATTCAGATGCTTTCTAGACGATGGCGGATCGCAATATAGCCGGCTACGGGATTTGAGCATAACGACTGGTGAGTTTGGAGCAGCAGTTGCAGAATGCCAAACTCTCACTCAGAAATTATGGTTAATCGGGCGATGAAGTATGGCCCGATCGTGTCCCCACGCATAATTACGTAGCCCTCGCGTAGTTCATTTTGTCTCCACTCCGCTTCCCACACGGTGGAAAATCCCCATAGCTGATCGCCTTCGGCAATCGATTGCTTGAAGACTTCCCAAGCCGGGTTGAGGTGACCGAAAGGCGCTTTGGGAACCGCGCTTAACGGATCCAGAACGACTTCCGCGGCCTCGACCTCGGCAATCGTCCATTGCCTCTGTAGATGTTCCCTGGCGACTTCAAACTTCTTCTGCGGAGGTTCCGTTCGGGGTGGCTGGCGGGCCTCAATCATTTCTTTTGCCTTCCAGTAGAGGGCAACTGGCCATCCGGCCACGACCGCCGCGGCAGCGAGTCCCGGCATAACGAAATTGTTTAGCGGCTTCCACCACCACTGCTCTCGGTTGGGATCGAACGCGGCGATAAGGTCAGCAATTTCCTGTTCTTGCTTGGACTTTGTCAGCTGGTGGACAGTGAAGATAATTACCAAGACTGAAACACCGATTCCGAGGTACCAGTACAGGTAGGTCATTGGTCGCCCTTCTCCCTGTTGGCTCGCCTGGAAAACACTGTCATCGCCCCAACGCCGTACCCTTCGGTACTGTTGCTGTCGCCTGCGGTGCCGTTTTCCCGTACGCGACAACCGACCAGGATGCCTTTTTCGAACTTCAGGAAGCGGTCGCGCTCATAGGTGCTTCCATACCCCATATGAACGTACTCGATCTGCCTGCCCTCTGGAATCCTGAGCGTCCCCGAATACCAGTGCGCGAACACCCGGTCGGGGTAGCCCTGGAATACGGTTTCCAGCGTCGCTTCCGAACCATCCTTGAGCGTACCGGTCAGGCCGATCAGATAGAGCCGGTCGTTGATGATCTCCCAGGTTCCGACGTAGCCGCGCCATAGCGCGGTACAGGTGAATTCGAACTCTGGACACGCTCCCCCTAGTGCAAAAAACTGGTTCAGCGGTTCGGAGCACATGGAAACCTGCCGCCCCTCGTAAATGAGCTTCTCACCAATCTGTGCTGTCATATAGTCCCCGTCAATGTATGCAGGCTGATGTGGACGTCATTAGGATGAGCGCCTAAAGTTTCAGTGGCTCGATCAGCCTCTCCTGTGACACCCGAGAATTGGTGGCTTGAGTGTCCAGGAATCAAGCAGGCGTTGTACTCGCGAAGGCCCGCGAGTTTTCGCCCTATCTCCGTGCAGAGTCTGTCTGGATCAGGCGTGACACCTATCCGAGTAAGATCCAGGCGGTCGGCATCCCAGCAGGTACGCACCGTAAGATCATCATGGTCGTAGCCGTGTGTGTGTCCTTCGATCGCGGCGACTAACAAATTGAACTCTTTGTCGTCCAACTTGATCAGGTCTTTGCGAATGGATTGGGCAAACAGAACAGCCCGCGGCCCGTGTTCGTGATCGCGACCGTCGTGAAGGCGGCAGGCGTCATGGAGAAACGCGAAGTATTCGACGATACGCTTGTCCGCGCCGTTCGCTGCCGCCATTGTTAGGCCGTTGGCACGAACCCGGGTCCAATGTCCTGCGCCATGGATTCCATGCCAATCCAGCCTGAATTCGGCGCGAATAGCCTGGATAAGCTGGCTTGATATCAACGCAGTCATCGGTTCGTGCAGCCCCGTTCCTAATTTGTGTTGCCGGAATTGTTGCCACCAGAAGGAGGAAACTCTGCCTTCCCACGGCTACGCTTCCGGCGCAGATACATCTCTTTACTGGACTCCATCAACGCGATGTCTTCATCCTTAGAGGCTAGACGTTGCGAGAAGGATGACGCCGAGTAAAGAGCCTCTTTCATGAAACGTTCGCGGGACCGGCTTGTTGCCACAGTCCGAATTGCTTCGACGACAGACGCAACCCAATCGTTGCCGGCGAAACGCTGCTCGGCTTCAGCCAGCAGACGGTCGACACGATTCCAGTCATGGTTTCGCGCTGCTTCGCGGGTGCGCGTCAGCACGCCTGCGGCCTCGAGTTCTGTAAGCCGCCGCACCACAAGTTCGTCCTCAGCAACTGCGCCAAGTGCCGCGGAATTCAAAGCCGGCAGCGTCAGTCCTGCCGGCTGGATGGCGATCGAATGGCCGTCGAGGTCGCACCCCTTCACCGAAACCTCGATGCAAGGCAGGCTTTGCCCCTCCGAGGGCAATATCCCCTTCGGCAAGCGAATGCGCAGGACTGCCCAAGCTTCCGCGCCCCATGCAATATCCGGAAGACGCCAGCCTTGCTGGGTATTACCCGCGTAGTCATTGAGTAGCTCTACCTTGGCGCCGCTCGGAACTGCTGCCGTGAGCGTCAGCCCTTTCAGGCACAGGTTTGCTAAGAGGTCGAATTCCTCCTGGAAGGGCTCCATGAGGTCATCGGCAGTATCTCCGTAGTAATGATTACCTTGGCCCGCCTTAGCCATCGCCACCATCAACTCCTCGTTGAAGTCGTTGCCCAGGCCGTAGGTGCTGGTCGTGACGCCCTTCGCGGCAAGTTCCCGGCACTGATCGGCAATCGTGGCGGTGTCGGTAACACCCTCGTTCGCGCAGCCGTCTGATAGCAGGACTACACGTCGAAGCCCGGCTGCGACGGCCACATCGACCAGGCTGTCGGCGCCGGCGCGCCAGCCCCCGTGGAGGTTGGTGGTTCCGCCCTCGTGGATGCTGGCGATCGCCTGCATCAACTCACGACCGTCCGATTTCGGTTTTGTCGGGCACAGCATGCTGACTCTGCTGTCGAACTGCACGAGTGAGATTTGGTCATTCACCCGCATCCGGTCAACCACGAAAGCCGCGCAGCGCTTTGCTTCTTCCAACGGGCGCCCGGACATCGAGCCGGAATGGTCGATGACGAGGCTGATCCCGTATACGGGCCGTTCCTTTCTGGCTTCAATTGGAGCGTCCGGCGCCTGAATCCGGACAAGAACGTCTAGCTGGTTGTCGAATCCGGCAAGAAGGGCGGGGCGGCGTGGGGTGAGGATGAGCTTGGTGCTCTGAGCGATATGGTTTTGCATTCTTGTTCTCCAGCGTCGGGATGAATGGGGCCGTCCTGATACTCAGTGACGGTTGATGCGCTTGGTTCGATGACCGACGGTCAGGACGATGCCGTCCTCGGCGATGACCGCGTAGGTGTCGAGCTTCGGCTCAAGTTTCTTGAAGACTTCTGTCCCCTGTGTGCGGCGAAGGCGGTCGCGGGCGTGGTGGTCAAAAAACACCAGCTCGCCTCCCCTGTGGTCATGTACCTTGCGGCCATAGGCAAGCAGGCATTCAAGTACAGGTATCGGGATACCACGTTGTTGCAGACGGGCTTGTGCATGGTTGGTCAGTCGAATCGTCATGGCATGCCTCCTGGCTGTATCTATCGATCAATTCTCCGATCCGTCTGGCTCGCTGGATGAGCTATGCTGCTAAGCTGTAGGATCGTTTGTGACATACCTTTAGCAGTGACCGTGCCAGCTGCCATGTGATCAAAAAAACACAATAGATACAGGTTATTGCTGTGTTCCAGGGGCAATTGACCATTGACTTCCATGTTTCTCTGATAGAAACTTTGTTATTGCACATAAGAAACGTTATATGCCTAATGATGTTCTTGTAACGTGGATTGGCCGAACTGATCTCCGGGCAGCCTCTGGTGACCAAGAGGCTGGACCGGGGCCAATTGCACAAGCCGTTCAATCTGGCCGCTATCAGCTTGTTCACTTGATTAGTGATTTCTCGCCGGGAGACAGCAAGGCATTTACGAAGTGGATCGCTTCGCAAGGCGAGACAAAAGTCTGTTTGCACACCGTGAAGCTGTCGTCACCGATTAATTTCGGAGAGATCTACGAACGAGTTGTCGAGATTCTGGAAACAATAGGCAAACCCACAACTCAACTCACGTTCCACCTTAGCCCTGGCACGCCGACGATGGCCTCGGTCTGGATACTCTTGGCCAAGACGACCTACCCAGCGCGACTGATTCAATCGTCGCCGCAAAATGGGGTCGAAGAAGCGGACATTCCTTTCGATATTTCGGCCGAGTTCATCCCGCAACTTCTTTTGCGTTCAGACGAGCGCCTTTCCGCGCTGGCAATGGGTTCCGCAGCTGAAGACGCGGTATTCGAGAGCATCATCCACCGCAGCGCAGTTATGAAACGCGTTATTGAACAGGCGCGCCGTATTGCAATTCGCAGCATTCCCGTCTTGATTGAAGGCGAAAGTGGTACCGGCAAGGAACTTATGGCACGAGCCATTCACCATGCCAGTCCTAGGAAAGACAAACCCTTCATCATTGTGAACTGCGGCGCGATTTCGCCGGAACTTGTCGAGTCCGAGTTCTTCGGCCACAAGAAAGGTTCCTTTACCGGCGCTGTGGCAGAGCGCAAGGGGCACTTCGAACTGGCCCATGGGGGAACGATCTTCCTGGATGAGATCGGAGAGTTGCCAAAGCCGGTCCAGGTCAAACTGCTCCGTACCCTGCAGGAAGGCGAAGTCACCCCAGTAGGTTCCAGCGAGGCGAAGAAGGTCGATGTACGACTAGTCGTGGCTACGAACCGGACACTGATGCATGAAGTTGCCAGCGGCAATTTCCGCGAAGATCTCTTTTACCGGCTGGCCGTTGCCATTATTAAGTTGCCGCCATTGCGCGAGCGCGCTGGGGACCTTTCGCTACTCATTGATGCATTGCTGAAACAGGTGAATGAGGCGTCGGCTCCAATCGGCCTCAAACCCAAGAAGATCTCCGTAGCAGCAAAGAATCTCCTTCTAAATCATGCATGGCCAGGCAACATTCGGGAGCTGCTTAATACCCTTCAGCGCGCGACTGTTTGGTCGGATGATGAAACGATCGGGCAGGAATCGATCAGAGAGGCGATCCTGGAAGCGCCGAAAACACACGCAAGTCCCGATGACATCCTCAATCGCCCGTTGGATTCAGCCGTCCCCTTGGAGAATCTCATCGCCAGCGTGGCGCGCCACTACCTGCAGCGGGCGCTGGAACAAACCAGAGGAAACAAGACACAGGCTGCCACCCTGTTGGGCTTTCGAAACTATCAGACTCTCACTAACTGGATGGAAAAATACGACGTTGAGCGCTAACCGGCGATAACAACAACGGCGACGCCGCTTCCTTGGCACGCGAGTTGCTCTGTAGGATTGCCGTACCACGATAACCGCAAAATCAGGGAAGCCACATGGCACGCAATGAACCATTGACCTCCAAGGGAGTGATCGAGCCCGCGCTCAGCGCTACCGGCTGGTGCAGCTGCTTGGTCAAGAAATGATCTACGCTCAGATTGAGTCCGAGCAATTGCGCGAAGATATCCTTCGCAAAGCATTCGCCGGGGAACTATAGGCACATGCACACGTTTCAAAATGTATTCGCGGAAGGCAAAGACACCGCTCTTGTATCGCAGTTGATTGGACGCCTACGCAATGCGCTCGACCGCACGCGCATCGTTCGCCTGACTTTCCGCGATCTGGTCGTCCCGGCGGCAATCCTGTTATACCTGCGCTGGCTGGAGCATTACGAAGGCGAACAGGAAGCCGCAGCGGCCTTCGACGGGCGTGAGTACGCCTCTTCATTGCCAGAAGAGCTGCGCTGGAAGAATCTCAAGGATCTGCGCGGCGGACGTCTGACGCACCAGATCAACGAGATTCTCCTGCCTGAGGCATTGGGCACGCTGGATGACAAAGGCAAGGATCGCTATATCCAGGAATTCATTGCGCCCAAGATCGAAAAGATTCGTAGTGGTCCGTTTTCCCGGCAGATTGAGCGGATGGCGCATGGTTGGATGCGGCTGCTCGAATTGCCGGAGGAGTTGCGTGACGAACTGGTCGAGCTGGTCGGCGAGATGCCCTTCGATCGTGTCGAAGCGCGCCAGGTCGGCGAGCAGTTATTGGGGGCCATGATCCGCGAGGGGGCGACTTCTCGCAGCGCTTACTACATGCCGCAAGCGGCGGCTGATTTGATCGTCGAAGTGGCCCGGCCGCAGCGCGGCGAGCGAATATACGATCCTTGCTTTGGCAGCGGCAACCTGCTGGTGACGGCGATCCGCCGCTTGCGTGAGGAGAGCCGCTTTCTCCCGACGCAGCAATGGGAAGGGTTGCATTCCGACTCGATTTTCGGCGTCGATCACTACCCCGATTATTGGTTTGTCGGGATGGTCCGCATTACCCTTGCCGGGATCGACCATCCGGCACTTGAGCTTGGCGACGTCCTCTCGCGCCCCAAGATCAAGAATGTTGGGCGGGAAGGATTCGATTGCATTCTCGCAGTACCGCCTTGGCGGGCTCTCGATCAAGGTTCGCGCTCTGCAAGCTTCGACATACAAACGAAAAGCAGCGAGGGGCTATTCATTCAGCACATTGCTGCGTCCTTGCGTCCAGGTGGTCGGGCAGTTGTGGCGCTGCCAGCCAGCTTCCTGTTCAGCGCCGGCTCGGAAAAGCGCGTGCGGAAGATGCTGCTCGAAGAATTCCGTGTCGACGGCGTCATCGGCTTGCCGCCAAATCTATTCAAACCATATACCTCGATGGAATCCGGTCTGCTCGTGTTCCGTCGTGAGCGTCCGGCGCCTCGCATTCGCTTCATGTCCTGCGAGGCGATCCGGACGGACGATTCAACGTCGACAACCCTGAACACCCTGTCACCGAGCGAGGTGGCCAGGAACTTCCATTCGTCGAGACTTGCAGAGAATGTCTGGGAAACGCCACTCAAGGCGATCGAATCTCGCGAATGGGACTTGTCGCCCAAGCCGACCGGCGCCGATGAACTGGATGATCTGCTTGAACAACTGACCCAGGCAGATCGGTCGATCCGGGTGCTTCCATTGGGTAAGGTGTGTGAAGTTGTTTCCGGTATCAGCTACTCGCGCGAGGACATCGCGGAATACTTGGACCAACCCCATGACGGGAACCGTCTGCCGCTGATTCGAGCGGGTGACATAGCTCAGGGAGTGATCGAATCGCCTTCCCGCCAGTTGACTAATCCCGACGTTGGTGCTCGCTGGAAGGGTGAGCCGGTAAAGGCAGGCGATCTCCTGGTGTCAGTTACCGGAACTGTCGGCAAAGTAGGCATTATCGGCCACCAGGCAGCAGGTTCTATCGTCGCAAAGAATATTGCAACACTGAAGTTCGATGGTGGCGTCGATGCGATTGACCATCGCTTTCTCGCCCGGCTACTTCAATCACAGGTCTATCAGGATTGGTTCGCGGGCCACGCTCGTGGCACGACGATTGCCAATCTTTCGGTCAAGGCGTTGCGAACCTTACGTATTCCATTGCCTCCGCTGCTCCTGCAACGGATGGTTGTCGAGAGTACCGAACAAGGCGTCGATGCCTTCAACGAGTTGCTGCGTATCATCCGCGACAAGCGCTCGGACGTTGTTGCTCGTTGGCTGGAAAACTCGAAAGAAGCAGCTGAGGTAACTGCTGCCCAGGATCTGCCGGCCGACCAGTTGCTGCTGCTGGTGGAAAAGTTTGCCCGTGCGATTCGGCCGGTACGCAACCAGGCTGTGCACGAGGAGGCTGGTAACTCTCAACTTGCAAAGTGGGTCATGGCAGCCGCGCAAGGACTCTCTGAGATCGCGGGCATCAGCGATATCCCGGAAGGAGTCGCGAAGGTCACGATTCTGCTGCATGCCCGCGGCGCGATGAGCACGATCGCCAGCAGCCTGGTCATTCAGACGGGGACGGGCCGGGCGAAGCAACTCACCGAGGCTTTGGTGAGGGTGCTCGATCGTGTCATCGAAAGCATGCTTGCCGAAGTTCGCATTGAGATCGCTGTTGAACCCGAGTTTATAGTGAGCAACGAAGAGTCTCTGCTTTGTCTGCTCATCAAGAACCTTAGTCCATTTCCGCTCCGTAATTTTCACTGCAAGGTGACGCCGACCGATCAAACGGTCAAGCTTCACTACTTGCCCGAGTGGGGCCGAGAGGAACAAACTTTTCGCATCCGTGCCGAGCAGAGTCCGCGCCTTGACCTCCGCCTGATTTGGACCGCTAGGCGACTTGACGGAAAGGAAATCTCTGACGAGTTTCCCGTCAGCGTGGCGGTTGAAGAACCATCGGCCAGCAGGGAAGACGTTCAGGACTTGGGGGCGAACCCCTATGTCACCGGAACACCGATCACTCGTCCCGAGATGTTTTTTGGCCGCGAGGCGGTCGTAAACTCGGTTCAAAGGCATCTCGCGAACCGTGCCCATCGAAATGTGATCCTGTTAGAGGGCAATCGGCGGGCGGGGAAGAGTTCGATTCTCTTTCAACTTGAGCGCCCCGAAGTTCTTCCGGAATGGGTTATTGCTCGTTGCGATTTTCAGGGGGCCGCCGGCGATCCCGTTCGGCCGGGAATTCCAACTGAACAGGTCTTCTCGCACTTGGCGCAACAGATTGCCGAGGCTGGACTACGTTACGGGTTGCATTTCTGGCCGCCCACCCAGGCATCCTACGACGCAAAAAAGCCCTATCGGCTGGAGTTTCGCCGAGCCTTCAAGAATGCGCTTGAGGAGTTTCCGCCGTTTGAGGCGTTCAAGGAGTTTCTTGAAGCGGTAATCGAAGCAATCGCCCCTCGGCGCTTGCTCCTGATGCTTGATGAGTTTGATCGCATCCAAGAGGGGATCGATTCCGGCGTAACGAGCTCACAGGTACCGCAGAACATACGTTTCATTCTCAACAACTATCCGGCTGTGACGGCGATACTGACCGGTTCACGACGCATGACTCAGATGCGCAAAGAGTACTGGTCAGTTCTTTTTGGGTTGGGCAGCAAGATTGAGGTGACTGCGATCGACCGTGATGAGGCCCGCCGTCTTGTGACTGAGCCGGTTACTGGCCGCCTAATCTACCCGCCCAGCGTTGTCGATCGCATCGTCGATCTTTGTGCCTGCCAGCCGTTCCTGATTCAGCAGCTTTGCAGCCAGGTATTCGATCGCTGTGCCAGGACGAATCAGGTTTCCGTCTCGCTGGATGTAGTGGAGGAAGCAGCCAGCGACCTTGTCAGCGGTCTTGAGCATTTCGAGGCGTTCTGGGATTTTTCCGGCAGCGAGCGCGCTCGCTTCATTCTATGCATCGTCCATCGCTTATGTCAGGGGTCGGATGGAGCGCCGGTGACCTTGCCAATGATTGAGGACGAATTGGAGCGCGCACGAGTCAAGATAAAGCGCGACGAGCTTGTCGGTGATGAATTGAAGAAGCTGATCGAACTTGAATTGATCCGCATGGAGAAAGACGGCCAGTACCGCTTGGCCGTTCCGCTGCTTGCCTTGTGGGTCAGCCGCAACAAGGACTTTGAAGATCAGCGCGAACGCGCTGTTCAGGAAAGTAATGACAGGAGTCTCTGATGCCATACGTCTACGAGCTTCCGGGCTTACATACACCGAAGTTGCTTGGACGCAGCGCCGTTCTTGCTGACTTGGTGCGCGACTTAGCCGAACGGGAAACGCCTGATCACATTTCGGTGGTGGCACCGCGCTACTTTGGAAAGTCTGTTTTGATCCAGGCGCTGTCTGATCGATTTAGCGCTCCGGAGTCGCATTACCGGGTCGTTATCAATTGGGATCTGCGCCACAACACACCCGAAACCGATCGCGCCTTCCAGATTGCACTGGCAAGAGCATTGGATAAATGTCTGCTGGAGATCGGCAATGATAGCTATCACGATTACTTGCAGGATACCGACGGAGATCCCGCCGGAACCATAAGCGACGTTGTCGACTCTTTGGCGGCTGACGAAACGCGCATCCTGATTCTTCTTGATGATTTCGATCGCCTCGCCAGCCAGCCGCAAATATCAAAAAATTTGTGGGACTACCTCCGCAGTCTCGCGCAAAAGGAACATCTGCGATTCGTGCTTTCCAGCCGCCGTCGACTCCGTGAATGCATTCCCAACCGGGACGGACGTACCTCAGACTTCTGGAACAACTTCACAAACGTCGTCACACTGAAGCCATTTAGTTCAAGCGACCTCGACGAATTTCTTGCACCAATCCGAGAGGCCGGGTTTAACGTTGATTCAAGCAGCAAACAAGCGATTCTCGATTGGACCGGAGGCATTCCAGTACTTGCGGCCCGACTTTGTGGCGACATAATCACTTGCCCCCCTGCGCAGATTGACAGGTCCTTGATTGAATCAAGGGGTGAACTGATATCAGGTGATGCGTGGATGCAAGACACGCTAACACTACTCTGGGATGACTGTGGCAAGGAAACTCAGGGTGATTTACTGGATATCGCCGAGGATCCTCTCGTCGTCAAAGGGCTTTCACCGAACCGACAGCAGCTGTTGTCGGATCGAGGCTACATTGTTCAAGTTGGCGGAACTTACAAAGCACAGTGTCGATTAATGCTGCAATTCGCCGCTGGGCATGAGGTTCGCGGGCGGGACCTCAGAGACCTGTTCAAGGATCCGGAAACGGAGCTGCGCAGCTTGAAAACTCTGCTTCAGCTGCGATTATCGTCAGTCACAGGAGGAGATCCAGATACGAGGAGCTATATCGAACATGCAATCGAAGGTCTGGCCAGAGGGCAAAAAACTGCATTGACATCGATCCGGAGTATCGCTGACGAGGCAATAAGCGTTGCGTGGGAGGTCGAGTGTCCAGGTAATGTAATTCCAGCACCCATACAGGCACACCTAACGAAATCCAGAGACTCCGGTGGTGCTGGAATGCACCCAGACATTTTGAGGAAGTTGAACGATAAGAATACTCGACGAACGATACTGCGAGTTGCGGCGGGCAGCGGAGGTGTCAAACTAACTCAAAAGGTTTCCAGACCAATGATGCTGCTTATCGACTACCTCTATAACGTCGGTAACTACGGCCAACACATGACTGATATTCCCCCAGCGCAGGAAAAACCCGTAGATGTCAGTTTCTGCGCGGGGGCCTGTTGGAGTGCAATCGATTTGCTGAAGCGGATGTCCGAGGATCTCAAATAGTCACATCGTACAATGCTGATTGCAAAAACTGTTGAACAGAAAAAATCGCTGAGGCTCGTGTCATTGGCGACGGGAGAAGAGAATGCAGTTTGAGCCGCTGTCGGTAGCGTTTGGAAGCTTTCACATCTTGATCGGTGCTTTGCCGCAGGTCGTTATAGCGGCAGTATCGATTTTGGTGCTCGGATTCCTGATCTGGTATCTCTATCCTGCTCTATCCGTCGCATATAGGCTCAAGCGCGCCGTTAAACAAATCGGCGTATTGCGGCGTGGGAAGGGCCCCGGCAGATTCGTGGCCAAGGAAGAACTTGATCCTGTCTTTGCCGATCGATATTTCCTTGACGTTTGGCAGAGCTATCGGGATACGCTCCATGAACAGCGCGATAACCAGAGCAATCTCACCCGAATTCGTTCCACCACGTTGGCAGAAAATATCTTTACCGGGCCCGCGCTCGTTGATGCGCGCCTGAATGCAGAATTTTTCAAACACTTGCCTGGGATCCTGACTGGCATTGGCATTATCGGGACGTTCTTCGGGTTGATCATCGGAGTTCATGGATTTGATCCGACTCAGCTTGATCCAAAGGCGATTCAACAGGGTTTGAAGGAGCTGTTTGGCGCAGTTCGTGAAGCTTTTGTAGCGTCTGCAATTGCCATTCTTGCGGCAATGATCATCACCCTAATCGAGAAGGTGCTGATAAACGTCTGTTACCGCCGGCTCGAAGACCTGTGTCGAGCTTTGGATTCGTTGTACGACGCTGGGGTTGGAGAGGACTATCTTGCGGAACTGGTGCGGGTTTCACAGGAGACCAAGACCAACACAGCAAATCTTAAGGATAGTCTCGTTAACGAGATGTCCGAGTTGCTACACAAAATCACCGATCGGCAGATCGAGGCCAATGAGCGAATGTTCTCGTCCCTGAGCCAAAACCTCGAATCACGGCTAGACAAACAGATATCCCACAGCGAAAACATGAGCGCCAATGTTGCTGGGCTCCGTCAGGACATGGGTAGCTTTACCGGCGGGCAACAGGATGCACTTGCTAACACGCTCGGAAGTTTGGTTAGCGCATTCACTGAAAAGATCCAGCAAACATTTGGAGACCAGACTCGTCATTTGACCGAGATGATGACAACAGCGGCCCAATCAATGCAATCAATTCAGGCGGGATTTGACAAGCTCGTCACGGATATCCGGACATCAGGTGAAAGCGAACGGAACGCGATGTCCGAGCGAGTCAAGGCACTAATGGATGAAATGGAAAGCCGGCAAGCCAAACTCAATTCCGAAATCGCGAGTTTCGTTGAGGCGATCAAGGAACAGGTGCAGTCCGGAAATGAGATGACACAAAAGCAACTTGCCTACAGTGTCAACGAAGTTCAGAAGAACGTAAAACAACTTCTGGCAGAAATGCAGGAGGAACGTAGGCAAACCTCGGAGCTGGACCGCAAGCGCCAAGATGAGTTTCAAGGTAAGTCCCTGGAATTTGTCACCCAGGTGGAAGGCCAAGTCAGCGGGTTGATCGAAAAAGTCGCTGAAACGACTGCCGCACTCAAGGACAACGTATCCGCATTGAACAGTACAACCATAAGCGCCATTGAGAAGCTAAATGAGGGCGCGCAGATGGTGTCCTTGGCCGCTGACGATTTTACAAAAGCGGGAGAAAAGATCACTGGCGTCATGCAGGAAGCCGAGGCGTTGTTTGGGCAGCTAAATCGCACCGGGCAGATCTTGTCGGAATCGACAAAGTCTGTACAGGGTGCACTTCAGAGCTTTGCCTCCGGGCAAGAACGACTTACGGCAATGGTGGAAGCACTACGCTCGATTATCGATCAGGCAAAGGAAGACGCAGGTATGAACAAGGACGTCGTCGCCGATATGCGAAGGATGGTCGAGAGTTTTGGCGTTCTGAAGGACGACATGGAAGAGTTTGTTGATGGAGTAGCAGCGTTGCTGGAAGAAAAGCTCGGTCGGTTCCGCGAGGACATGGGGAAGCACAATGCCGAGTTCCACAAACATCTATCTGATGCGGTGAAGCTGCTTGGTAACGCTTATCAGGCCCAAAGTGCAGCTACTGGTCAGTTGATGGACATGATGGCCAGAGTAAAAAAATAAGCAGGCTAAGCAGAAGACATGTTTTCACGTACGACAGCCAGACGACGATCTAAGGAGGAAGGCGAAAAGCCATTCTGGATTTCGTACGCCGATTTGATGACGGCCATGATGATGTTGTTTTTTGTTGTCATGGCTGTATCCCTGATTGTGATTACCAACCCGGGCCCCGAGCAGGATCATGAAAAGCGTGTCAGAAACCTCTGTGAGGAGATAAAGCGTGCCGCAGAAGGGGTAAAAGACGTCACCGTGGATTGCCTGACGAATCGCATCAATTTCGGCCCACAGGCATTTTTTGACGTGAATAGCTTCGTAATTTCAGCCAGCACAAAATCTAAGCTGCGGGAGGTCGTCCCAGTAATTATTAGCGTTGCCAACAAGAATCCTGACCGTCAATTGTTGCGCCGGGTAGTTATCGAGGGCTATGCGTCAAAAAGTGGAACCTATCTGCACAACTTGCAGCTGAGCATGCGCCGGGCAGAGGAGGTTCTTTGTAGCTTGTTCGAGAGCCCGAGCCCAATCGAGCGCGGTTTGTCTCTTCAAGAGAAGCAGGTCGTTCGCGATCTCTTTCTGGTTGGCGGCTATTCTTTCAATGACGCTGGAAACAGATCAAGTCAGGCTGCCCAGCGAGTGGAATTTAGGCTCGAATTCCTAGGTTATAGAGATGGGACTTCTTCCAACCAGGCTGAGGCATTGCGGCCAAGTGAAGGGCTTGATGGCTTCGGAACCTGTAAACCACGGGTCCTGTGATGGCAAGGTCACGCTTTCTAAGTAGGTTTTCCGACAGACTGGATGCTCACGAGCATGCGTTCAGAGGAATCCCCATCCACGCGACCGAAGCAATTGTTCAGGCCAAAGAATTGCTCTTCGTTCAACTCCGCGAATTAGGGCCGCCTGCGCCCTCCGATGAAGTTGTAATGATGGCACTTAGGACGTTCTTGGTCTGGTCGGCAGCGCAAAGGAAGGATGCATTGTCTTGGATGGAGACTGCCCTGGTCTGTTGGGGGCTACTAACGCCGATTTCTAGTCTTAGAGAAAAGACGATTCTGGAGTCGACGCCACACTTTGATGGATTGCTGCGCCTACTTGAAGCACAACGAGGCACCGGAAATCTTACGCCCTATCTTTGGCGGGGCCTTTTGAATGCTTACCTGGCGTTTCGGTTCGACAAGAGCACCATTGCAAAGGAAAACTGGGAGGCGCTAAGAACCTTCCTAAACAAGACGTTGCCAAATCTCTACCTGAACACTCCGATTAGGCCCGCATGGCTCGAAGCTCTTCACGAGACGCATCGATCCATACTGGACAAGGCGCCATATGCGCGATATCGCTTAGAGGTATTCGCTGATCACTGCCCTATGGTTGCGTCCTTGAAAGAGCAACTCGATATTCCGGAAACAAGTTGGTTTTGGCCCGGCCTTTTGTTGCAGGGGATTCATGACTTGGCGGCTAGTTCTGACAAGCTCTTCAAGGAAAAAATTCAGATCGTTTTGTCGCGCCTCAAGGATCACGAGAGCTGTCATGACGATGGATTGGCATTGATTTTGGATAGATACGCCCAGTGCGCGTCAACTGAACCCCATGACGGTCTGAAGTTTCATGCAGTTGCTCGATGGCATAGCCCTACCCTTGGGAAGCAGAGAAACTGGGACCGAGTAAAGCCAGAGACGAAGCGCATGATTCAGAGATGGTTGGTGCTCGAGGATCTGAAGGACTTCTTTAAGACCCTGCACGCAGACGACGGAATGAATCGGCGTCGGTACGAGTTCTGGATGCAGTTCCTTGACCAGATGTCCTACGTGCACCTAGTCCTGGGAAAGCATGCCCGAGAAAGTTATCCGAAACTGCTAGGTAACAAAATCGGGCGATACAGCGAGCTGAAAGGGGCATCCGCAACAAACAATGCCTTTATCATGCGTATCGGAAACTATTTCTTTGTCGAGTTTGGCGAAGTCGGTAAGTGCTGGGGATATGAAGAGAGTACGGCAAGGAATCTGATCCCGACTACCAGCTACGTGGGAAGCATTTCCTACCAAGATCTCCGGGCGGCTGGGCATAGTGTTCTCGTCAATAACTGGGGTGAACGCGATGGGCTGGCCCACCAGGGTGACTGGGAATCCAGATTTGAGCAGTCCTTCGCAAAACTGGGAATTAGTCCCGATCCAATGAGCGTCAGAGAACTTGTCGACAGATATCAGCTTCAGGTATTGGACAGGCGCAAAGAGGGCGGTGCGTTGTGGGTTCGACATGATCAAACAGTCGGTGCGGTTGCCGAGTATCTGTACGGCGCATCATTCCTCTACAAAAACAAAGTCGAGGGCTTTTACGCTAACAGTCGCAACGTCAGAATGGATAAGTAATGGTTTTCGATTTCTTCCTGAAAAAGAAGCCGAATGTTGCGTCGGCATATGCGCGGCTTGATCCGCGTGGGCCTGTCTTTGCGACATCGGATGGATATTCAGCTGTCGAGATCTACATTGACCAACTGATTGATCTCGGCCATGCAAAAAGGATTGACGGTGATGTGGTCGTGGAGTGGCGTTCGGTGTTCGAGTTGCTTGATGCCGAAGAACACAGGGATAGTGTGGGTTTGCTTGGACTCCCGGAAAAGCTGGACTGCGCTCCGGCTCTTGCGAGTACGGGTAGTTTGACGGATGAAAGATTTGAGATCCGCATCACGGGTTGGAATTTGCCAAACGGAGGCTCGATCGGTGATGCGCGCTACGAAGGGGGCGGATTCATTAGGGTCGGTGGACAGAGCTATCTTTTACCTAAATCCTCATGGGAATTGTGCGCCGCGATAGCCAATCGGGAGGATCCCCAATCTGAAGCAGGGGACAACTCGGATAATTTCATATATTGGGGGCGAGTTAGGAAATTGGCACAAGCCGCAGGTGCGGCGATGGATGATTTTCTCTACCGTACCGTTGTGCTGACCCCGGAAAAGCTGAACTTGAATGTCCGCCAGCTAGATGTTGGCAGTACAAGGGTTGTTGAGATTCAACCCTTGTTTGAGGATGCACCTGCTAATTGGCTTGATCTTTTCGATGGAAGAAATTCCATACCGGATTTCTACAACATCGCTGTTCCCGGTCAAGGTCAATTGCATGTTGCCGTGGCTCCGCAGGTCAAGCGTGTGCTGTCAGAAATTAAGCGGTTTCCTAATCGACGAATTGCTGGAAAACGCGCGCAAGTGTTCTTGCGCAACCCCTACGCAATACTAGGCAGCGAGGCTGCGGAGGTGGTCCCGCCCGAGGACTACGAACGATCTCTCCACGATGGCGGGATTGGTTTTTACACTTTCGATTTTGCGGTTGAGAGTGATTCAATCGGTAATGTACTCAGCCTTGAGGTCGCGATCTCGGCGACACGGCCGGGGGTAATACCTGCGTGTGAATACCAGCAAATCAATTCTCCGGAAGAGTTGAGGAAGCTCATTCAGGAAATGCAGGAAAAGTCTGAGGAAGGGTTTCCTTGTTTCTTCTGGCGAGGATTTGAAATTGAGTTCCGCAGTGAAACAGCAGATAAGCTTGCTCAATTACGGGAGACGCATTCGCGTTGGCTAAGTCCAACGCCGCATATCACTCTCGGCGATGTATTTGAATTCTCCCAATACTCGCAACGGCTACTCGATATTGGTGAGCGAAAGCCATACTACTCGCCATTCATAGTCAAACAAACCAAGGATAGTCCATGGATTCCGGATGACGCGGTTGTTGTAATCGGTGAGACAGAGCCGTCTTCTGAAACTCCCTTGCCGGTCCAGGTAGCCCTTAGGACTGAGGACGACTTGAGCCGCTTTGAGGCAGCTTTCAATCAGGCAACCGAGCAAGGCGATAGTGAGTTTCCATATCCTGGGTTGCCAAAGCCAATCAAGGTTAGCGAGGCCCGGGAGATAGTACAGGTTGCGCGATCCGCGCTGAGTGCGATAACCGCAGGGGAGCGTCCTGCTGATCTACAAGAAGTATCAGCCAAGCGACGCGTTGCCCCAATAATCAAGATCAATCTTGAACAACAGGATTATCTTGAGGGCACGTACGACGAAATTCGCAGCCGACTACTCTCGTTTGACAAGACTGCACCGGCGACTCCGGACCTTCCTGATTCGCTGATAGGAGAATTGAAGGATCACCAGAGGGTTGGAGTTGCTTGGCTTCAACATCTTTGGGTGGCAACCTCAAAGTATTGTTCTGGATGCCTAGTCGCTGATGACATGGGATTGGGCAAGACGCTTCAACTCCTGACGTTCATATCCTGGTATTTACAGAAGCCCGACGCCAAGCCTGTCCTCATCGTTGCTCCTGTCAGCCTCCTGGAGAACTGGCAGCGGGAAATGGAAAAGTTCTTTGCGCCGGGATTTGCGAGAGTGCTTACTCTCTATGGAGAGGCGCTAGCCAGCAAAAAGGTCGGGCGACATATGATTGATCCGGCTCTTCTGGATCGAGGAATGACAAAGTTTCTCGATGTCGGCTGGATGGATAGCGCCAATGTAGTTCTCACTACCTACGAGACTATGCGTGATCTTTCGATTTCGCTCGGAACCCAGACTTGGGGGATCATGGTCTGCGATGAGGCGCAGAAGATTAAGACACCAGGGACGCTGGTCACCGACGCAGCCAAGGTCCAAAAAGCGATGTTTAAGATAGCATGCACCGGAACCCCAGTCGAGAATTCATTGACTGACCTGTGGTGTTTATTCGACTTTGTTCAGCCAGGGCTATTGGGGCCGCTTAATGTTTTCGGAACAAAGTACCGGCGCCCCATCGAAATGCGGGACGGTGATCAGTCACAGTTACAGGCGCTAAAGGACCTAAAGGCAATTGTTGAGCCACAGATTCTTAGACGCACCAAGCAGGAGTTGGCAATTGAGTTGCCACGGAAGATTGAACTGAATATCGACCAGCCTGAACTCGTGCGTATTCCGGTCTCGGCTGAGCAGCGTCGGATGTACAACCTAATTGTCCAGCAATACAAACAGAAAGCCCAGGCAACGACACCTTCCGGTAAGCGTCTGAATCCTATCCTGACGATGCTGCACAGACTCAGGACAGTTTGTGCTGACCCACGTCCGGAAGGTATGGCACCGGATTTGACGCTGTCAATTGAAGATTACCGCCGGCAATCGCCGAAGATTGATTGGCTTATCCGGCTTCTGGACTCACTTGCTTCGAAAAGCTCTACTGAAAAGGTATTAATCTTTACAGAGTTCTTGGAGATGCAGAGGACGCTTCAGCATTATGTCGGCCAGAGATACAACCTGCGTCCAAGAATCATCAATGGTGCAGTCAAGACGGATAGTCGTTTGCCGGAAAATCGACAAAAATATATCGACGAATTTCAGTCCCATCCTGGTTTCAACGTATTAATCCTTTCTCCGATTGCCGCTGGCTTCGGCCTCAACATTCAGGCTGCCAATCACGTTATTCATTTCACGCGCCCTTGGAATCCCGCGAAGGAGGATCAGGCAACCGACCGTGCATATCGCATTGGGCAGGTTCGAGACGTTTCAGTGTATTGCCCAACAATTGTCGCGGATGATTTTCTGACCTTCGAGGCGAAGCTCGATCAACTTCTTTCTCAGAAGCGCAGTCTTGCAAATGACATGTATAACGGAACCTTTGAGGTTGCTCCTGAAGATTTTGAGGAGCTGCTGAATGTCTCATCTTAGGACAGACCAAAGGCCGTCCTGACTTGACCGCGCATTCTAGTGAAGGCGGAACGGGCTCTGTTCCAATGCTGAGCTATGATGTCCAACTCAAAACACGCTTTGAACCTCCCATGGCCAATCTCACGACAATCCTGAAGCAGGAAATCACCCGCCTCGCCCGAAAGGAACTCAG